>Ga0182027_10000638_pt1 | contig 59962 bp, 48 predicted proteins | sample 712E1DmetaG_FD_121300 | JGI IMG/M metagenome (GOLD analysis project Ga0182027, IMG submission 121300) | Permafrost microbial communities from Stordalen Mire, Sweden - 712E1D metaG (Illumina Assembly) | ecosystem: Environmental > Terrestrial > Soil > Wetlands > Permafrost | place: Sweden...
CCTTTGTGGCTCCTGGGCTCTCCGTGAGGCTCGCATCTGCGAGCCCCCGCCGGGAGACGCTCTGGCCATTGCTTTTCATCCATTCTGGGCTGGATCTGGCGACGGTCGTGAGGATGGAAACCCTCCCACTTGAGCTGCTGCGTGCCGCTGTAAGGACACGCGGCAACTTTCGCGTGGCCTCGCAACCCCCGTCAGGGCTGGAGTGTTCGCTATCGGGTGATGTTGTCGAGTCAGAGGCTGTCAACCGCGCGCCACGATCCAGCATGTTCGGTCGGAGGTCCAACTCCTCTGGGCCCGACCCAAGAGACCTCGTTTCTGCGGACGGCCGATATAGCAGTCAGCCGGCGGGCTCGACCCCCACGAACCGGTACGCGGCTCCAGCGCGCTCGACGTGGCCGAGCTCTGCGAGGTGGAAGCCGTGGATCAGGGAGCGGCGGCGCGCCGCGCGGTCGAGGAGCCGACGACGTGTCGCCACCGTCTGCGCGGGGTCGGCGTCCATGCCCGTCGTCCAGTCCGGGTGCGCGAAGTCCCACTCGTGTAAGACCGCGTCGCCAAGGGCGAGCAGCTGCGCCGCGCCGGACTCGATCTCGATCGCCACGTGACCAGGCGTGTGGCCGGGCGCCGGGACGATCCGCACGCCGGGCGCGACCTCCACTGCGCCTTCGGTCAGCTCGAGCAGGCCGGCTTCGCGGAGCGCCGGGAGATGGAGGCGCGCGATCGCCGCGAGGTAGGCGTCGGCGGCTGGCGCGGGTCCCGGCTCGAGCCAGTAGTCCCACTCGATCGCCGACATGACGTGGCGGGCGTTCGGGTAGCGGGGGACGCGGACGCCGTCGCGCACCGCAGTCAGCCCGCCGATGTGGTCGGCATGGGCGTGCGTGATGAGCACCAGGGCGATCTCGTCGGGGGTGAGCCCGGCGGCAGCGAGGGACGCCTCGGTTCCTCCGATCGACGCACCCCACTCGGCCGCCAGCTCCTCGCCTGCCCCGGCGTCGAGCAGGATCGGCCCGTCGGCCGTCCGCACCAGGACTGGGTTGTAGGGGACGGGCAGCGAGCCGTCGGGGTTGAGCCGACCCTCAAGGAGCGTCCCGAGCAGCGTGGGCTCGATGTCCGGGAACACATCGGCGACGTCGTAGGCGGCGATGACGTCAGCGACCATCGCGACCTGATGCGCCCCGACGCGGATCACGGCCTTTCGGATCATCGGCCGGCCTCCCACAGGTTACGCAGGGACGGTAGGGCGACGGCGACCGAATGGCAAGCCACCGCCGTCGCGCAACCAAGCCGAGCCCTCAGCGCAGGATGAACAAGGAGTTCCCCTTGCGATGATCCTTGATCAGCTGCGGCCCACGGGGATCCGAGAAGGACCTGCTTCTGAGACGGGCGCGACGGCACGACGACCAGAGCTGGCTGCCATGTCAGAGCGCGGTTGCCCGCGACCTCGACGGCTAGCTTGTTATCTCGGCCTCAAGTCCTCTGGGCCGCCCAGCTGACCGATCGCGGTCCCACGCCGTCGAGTCCGGTAGTCGGTAGGGCGCCGCTGACTACGCCGCGATCGTGTGCCCGTAGCTTTGAGACCACTGTCGATGGCTCGACCGTCTAGCTTCAACCGCGGTCTTGTGCCCCAGCGTAAGGAGACGGTTAGCCGGGCCTCAGACAACCCGGTCGAGGCCGCAGATAAGTCTCGGATGAGCAGCGCCCGCTAGCTTCGGCTCGGGTCGGGCTCCGCTCTGGGACCGAGCCAGAACCGGACGACGCTGAGCGAGCCGGCGAGGCAGCCGTCGCAGGCGTCCCGACCCCCGGTCGAATGTGCCGCGCCAGCGCCTTCAGGGACTCCCCTACCCTGGGCCCTCGGCCCGCGCAAACCTCCGTGTTGCCATACCGCGCCGAGTAGAGCGTACATGGACCACTGACCGCGAAGCGATCCCAGCGAAGCCTCCGAGCGCGCGGTCAGGAAGGCTAAGCCAATGACCAGCGCAACCGGCACACGGCGGGTGGCCACATACGAGCGGGTGTCCAGTGAGGACCAGCGCGAGCGCGAGACCATCCGGACCCAGACTGACGAGATAGCCCGCCACCTGGAGCACCAGCCCGGACTCGAGCTCGTTGGGCGCTACGTCGACGACGGCGTCTCGGGCATGGTCCCGATTGCCGAGCGGCCCGATGGACGACGTCTACTAGCTGACGCCGCGGCTCATCGGTTCGAGGAGCTGTGGGTATACAAAGTCGATCGCCTCGGCCGCGACGCCGTCGATCTGCTCGTGGTCCGCCGTCGCCTCGATGCCCTAGGGATCAAGCTCGTGAGCGTGGTCGAGGGCCAACCGGACCTTCTCGGCTACGACGTCCAGGCCGTGGTGGCCGACCACTACCGCCGGGAGTTTGCTCGCCGCAGCGCCGACGGCATGAACCGAGCGGCACGAGAGGGCCGCTTCTGCGGGGGCATCGTGCCCCTCGGATACCGTGTCGCTGGCCGCAAGCAGACCTCCCATCTGGTTCCTGACGAGACCGAGATCTGGCAAGGGCTCTCCGCGGCCGATCTCGTACGTGACATCTACGAGCGCCTGGTGGGCGGCGGGCAGACCTGCCCTGCGATCGCGGCGGGGTTCAACGCCGCAGGGATCCCCACCCACTACACCCGCGACGGTCGTGGAGTCCGAGGTAAGAAGACCCAAGGGCTCTGGCGTCATGGCCACATCGGCAACCTCGTCCGAAACCCGATCTATCGGGGCGTCCTCTCATACGGCCGGCGCAGCTCCAAGCGAGATCGGGAGGTCATCGCTGCCACCGTGGAGCCCCTGGTCTCCCCGGCCCTCTGGGATTTGGCTCAGGCGGCTCTCGCACGTAACCGGGTCTGTCCCCGCAGCGCGGGGCGGGTGTACCTGATGCGGGGAGTCATGCGCTGTGGCATCTGTGGTCTTACCTACGTCGGCTCAGCAGGTAAGGGAACGGCCTGGTATCGCTGCGGCGGGCAGCTCGTGGAGCGCGGGCCTCTGGCCGGACGATGCCCGAGCCGCTCGGTCCGCTCCGACCTGGTCGAAGCCCTGGTCTGGTCCGATATCGAACGCTACCTGCGGGACCCGCAAGAGCTTCTTGATGAGCTCGATGCCGGGGATGAGCCCGGCACCGCTGGTGCGGTGCCGGAGGCCGAGTCGATCACCCTCCAACGCGCCCTCGACTCGATCGACGCGCAACGAGCCAAGACCCTCGATCTCGCGGTGCGGGGTCATCTGGCCGACCACCTGCTAGAAGCCACCCTGGAGCGCATCGCCGCTGAGCGAGACGGACTCGTTGCCCGCCTGGACGCCCTAGCGGCCGGCGAGTGCGACGCAACCAACCAGGCGGCGATCGAAGCCCTGGCTCGGGCCCGAGAGCGGCTGGACGAGGGTCTGTCCGAACAGGAGCGGGCCGAGTTAGTCCGGCTGCTGGTGGGGGTGACCGTTCAGACGGAGATTGGCGAGGACGGCCACAAGTCGCTCAACCTGGCCATCACCTACCGCTTCCCCGGACCTAGCATGACCGACACTGTATCGACTCGCACGCGCACGCCACATGACCGCAATCAGTTGGAACCGAGACGGGAAGACCGCCGCTCGGCCGACCCTCGAGATCGCAACCTGGCCGTCCTCGAGCGGCTGGCGCAGTGCCTCCAGTGTTGCCCGATCGAACTCGGGCAACTCGTCGAGGAAGAGAATCCCGTCGTTGGCGAGGGTAACCTCTCCCGGCGACATGTGCGGTCCCCCGCCGACCATGGCGGCGTACGAGATCGTGTGGTGGGGCGACCGAAAGGGCCGAGTCCGTACCAGGCCCGTCACCGGCCCATTTCCGGAGACCGACGCAATGACCGTAGCCACCCGAGCCTCGTCATCGTCGAGAGGTGGCAGAAGCGCCGGAACGGTTCGCGCGAGCAGGGTCTTTCCGGAGCCCGGCGGGCCGATCATCACCATGCAGTGCCCCCTGCCAGAGCCAGTTCGAGAGCGCGCCTTGCTTCCAGCCGGCCCCTCACCTCGGCGAGATCGGGACCGGAATCTCTGCTGGCGATTCCACCGAGCCGGCTCTCGTACGACCCGCACTCGGCGACGACACTCGTTGCAAGCTCCACGCGCGGTGGCTGGCTGCGCGCCTTGCCGCGGCGACTCTCGCGGAGCAAGGTAGCGGCCTCGGTGAGTGTGGCGGCCGCGGAAACGGCGATGCCGTCGGCCAGCCTGGCCTCGGACAGGCCTTCGACCGGCACCACGACCCGTCTCACTCTGCGACGGGAGAGCGCGACGACCATGGGCAGCAGACCGGGCACGGGTCGCAGTTCGCCCCCCAGCGAGAGCTCGCCGAGGACCGCCCAGGGACCGTTGGCCCTGACCTGCTCGGAGCCGACGAGGATTCCGAGGGCTATCGCGAGATCCAGCGAAGCCCCGCTCTTCCGAAGGTCAGCCGGGGCAAGGTTCACGGTGATACGCCGGGGCGGGTACTCGTAACCGCTGTTTCGGATCGCGCCACGGACGCGCTCTCTGGCTTCCTGCAGAGCCGTGTCCGCGAGACCGACGATGGTGAACCCGGGCAGGCCGGGGGCAACGTCAACCTCGACGCGAATGGGGCGGCCGTCCAACCCCTGGAGCGTGGCCGAAAGGAGTGATGCAAGCAGAGCCACGCTAGGATGACCGGCTCAACCGCGACTTATCTGCCGATGCGCGCCAGCGCTAAGGGACTCTACCGGCCGGGGCCAAGGACTCTACCGGCCGGGGCGACTCACGGGCGGATGCTCGGCGAACCCCTTCTCCATCGTCTTGACGAACTCCACCAAGTCCTTACCGAGGGCGGAGGTTGGCTTCGTATTCATGAACGGCGCCCCGCTGTTGAGCGCCGTGATCGCGGCGCGGTAGTCGTTGATGATCTTGAAATCGATCTGTCGCTTCAGCGCACTCTCTGCGTTCTTGACGTTGATCCCGGTGAAAGCGTTCGACCGATTCAGAATCAACTTGATCTTGTCATCCGTGTAGCCGAGGTGCCCGATCGTCTCGAGAACCACGCGCACGTTCTTCAGGCAGGGCAAATCGGCCGTCATGACGACGTAAATGACGTGGGCCGTGTCCATAATTCGAAGAGTGGCTTCGTCGAGACGCTTGTCGACGTCGACGATTATGTAGTCGAACTCGCTCGACAGATGGCCGATGATGTCGGGCAGCGTGTCGTGGGTCACGAGTTCTGCCGTCTCCGGGGAAGGCGGCGCCAGAAGCAGTTCGATACCCGATTCGTGCTTGACGAGGATGTGCCGGATCAGGTCTACATCGATAGCTGGAGCTGTCGCGAGGTCCACCATGCTCGCTCGGTCGAGGCCGAGATCGAGAAAGACCCGGTGATCGCCGAACTGCAGGTTGGCGTCGATCAAGCAGACACTTCGCCCGAGCTCCTTGTGCAGCGCGATCGCCGCATTGATGGCAATCGTCGTCGTCCCCACGCCGCCCTTGGCTCCATAGAAGAGCACGACGCGCGCCGGTTCCCTCTTCTTCGAGGTCGTCGCCACGGCCCGGACGAGGGAGCCGGACCGCGAAGATGCCTGCGCTCGTTCGTCGTCGGGCATATAACGGGCCAGGAGGCTGCGCAAGCGAGCCATCAACTCTGCCGGGTGGAACGGCTTGATCAGGTAGTCGTCGGCGCCCGCTCGAAGAGCCTTGCCGCGAGACTCGGCCTCGTCCTCGGCTAGCAGGAGGATCACCGGGGTGTGAGCTGAGGACCCTTCCTCCTCGCGCAACCGCGTCACCACGCTGAAGCCGTCGACACGCGGCAAGTTCCCCGCAACGAGGACCAGGGCCGGTTTGTCCGCCTTGATGACTCGCAGCGCCTCCGGGCCGTCGCCCAAGGTCAGGACCTCGAAACCGGCTTGCGACAGGGCGAGACCGAGGGCCCGCTGGACCGTCGGCTCCGCATCGGCGACCAGGATCGTGACGGCCATTCTCAAACCTGATAGCGAAGATTAGAGCGCTCGTGTGCCACCGGCCGCGCTCGGAAGGCCAGATTCATCCAGTCGATCGACACGAACGGCCAGATTATAGGCGGCCTAACGTACCGCATGGATCGGACGCTGCGGCCCGGTCTGCAGCCGGATCCAAGTTGGCGCTCGCAGCTAGACCTGGCCAGCTGGCCTGATCAAACTCGGGCCGATCGAGGTCCTATGGCTTCGGATCAGCGCTCTTGCCCATCCCGGTCCTGACCATCGATCCGATCGGTTCGATTAGCTGAGTGAATTCGAGCGGGATGACGAACTTCGTCGCAGGCCCAGCACCCAACGCCTTCAGCGCGTCGAGGTACTGCAGCGCCATCGTCTTCTGATCAATACCCTTGGCCGCTTCGAAGATCGTCTGCAGCGCGTTGGAGAATCCCTGGGCTCGCAGTATCGCGGCCTGCCGATCACCTTCGGCGCGCAGAATCGCGGACTGCTTGTCGCCCTCGGCAACGTTGATAGTGGCCTGGCGCGTGCCCTCTGACTCGGTGATCACGGCACGCCTGGTTCGCTCTGCGGAGAGCTGGCGATTCATGGCCTCCTGGACCGCCGGCGGCGGCAGGATCTCCCGGATCTCGACGGTCGTGACTTTACCGCCCCAGCGCTCCGTTACCTCGTCGAGCTTGAGTCGCAGGGTCTCGTTGATCTTCTCCCGCTGCGACAGCACGTCGTCCAGCGGGATGTCGCCGATGACCGACCGCAGCGACGTCGCCGCGATGCCCTGAAGGGCCCCGGCGAAGTTGGCGACGTTGATCTGGCTCATCAGCGGATCGACGATCTTCCAGTAGATCAGGAAGTCGACTGCAAGAGGCGCGTTGTCCTTGGTGATCGCGGTCTGGCGCGGAACCTCGATGAACTGCTCTCGCAGGTCGACGCCTACGCCTTTGTCGGCAAACGGGATCAGGAACCGGAGACCTGGGTTACGGACGAGGTGCGGGCCGGTCTGACCCCAGCGGTAGACCACTAGCTTGGCCCACTGGGGCACGATCCTCACTGATAGAGCTATCAGGGCTACAAGGAGCCCCAACAGGACGATCACAACCACAAGCGTCACGCTGCCAAAATCCATTCCCGTACCTCCTGCTTCGGCCCGCCAACGGCGGCCCGTTTACCTGCATCCTTGCTCGAGATCCCGGCGAGCACCACCGTCAATCCACTCTTTCGACGATGAGGATGAGCCCTTCCTGGCCCACCACGCGGACCTTCGTATCGCGCCCCAGCGGGCTACGGTCTCGGGTCCTGGCCGACCACTCCTCGCGGCCGACGTAGACCGTGCCGACGGGGGCCAGGTCGGCGCGAACCTCCCCCACGAGCCCGGCGACCTTATCGATGCCCACGAGCCCCGCGCCCACCGGCACCGGCTGCCGTCTCATCTGCATCAGCGTCCTGACCAGCAGCAGCCCATAGGCGGCCGCGGCCGCGGTCATCACTCCGATGATCGGCCAGGCAACGGCGACCGATGGGAGATACGGACCGGGTGATCCGTAGAATGCCACGGCCCCGACCACGAACGACCCAACTCCGGCCACCGCAAGCAACCCGTGGCTGGGAATGTTCGGTTCGAGGACCAGCATCCCTATGCCCATGACCACCAGGATCACGCCCAGCACGTTGAGCGGCAGACTGCCCGATCCGTAGAACGAGAGAGCCAGGCACAAAGCGCCGATCAGGCCCATCAGCAACGTGGGATGGAACAACTCGACGGCCACGAAGAGGACGCCGAAGACGAGCAGGATGAATGCGATGTTGGGATCGTCCAGGGTGTGAAGCAACGACTGGATGAGCCCTTCGTTGATCGTGACAATCGTCGCGCCCCGGGTGTGGACAACAACGGGGCCGGCCGTAGTCGTGACCGTCTGGCCGTCGGCTTGAGCCAGGACGTCGTCGATGCTGGTGGCGACCCCGTTGATGGCCTTGGCCGACAGCGCCTCCTGCGCCGTGTACGACTGGGCGCTCTGAACCGTGGAGACCGCCCACGCGACCGCATCCGGGTGGCGCTCCTGGGCGATGCTGCGCATCGTCGCAATGGCGTCGTTCATGATCTTGTCGGCCTCGGTCTGGCCGTAAGTGGCGGCGATATCACCGCCGCCGGCCGCGACCGGCGAGGCCGCCCCGATGTTCGTGCTCGGAGCCATGTACGCAAGGTTCGCCGACAGCGTGATGAAGGTCCCGGCGCTCGCGGCCTTGGCCCCGGACGGCCCGACCCAGACGATCGTTGGGGTCTTGGAGTGCAGTGCTGCGTCGATGCGCAGCATGGCGTCCTCGCTGCCGCCCAACGTGTCGAGCTGAATGATGACGGCCGCAGCCCCGTCCGACTCGGCCTGCCGAATCGCCCCGGTCACGAAGTCGGCCATCACGTCATCAACCACCCCACTCGTCGGAACGAGGACGACTTCCGGACCGATCGACGATGTGGCGCCGGAAGACGGCCGCGAGCTGGAGGCCGGCTGGACTATGTCGGTTCCGCTGCCGCTGGTTCGCGCCTGGCCAACCAGAAGAAGGAACGACCCGGCCACGGCCAGAGTCACTCCCAACCGAGCGAAGGCGAATAGCGCGCGACCAAAGCCGCCGAAGCCGCCCATCGTCGCCCGGAAGCGGCCCGGGTTACTTCGCGCTCGATCGAGCTGCACCGCCCACGGCAGCTGGGCAACCGCATCCGGCAAGGCAGGTTCGCGCGAGTTCCTGGCAAAGGTGGCCAGGCGCTGGTCCATCTCGAGGTCCAGCCCGTCGTCGACTTCAGGGTCGTTCATCGGCTGCTCCCTTCCACCGACTCGATCCGGCGGCGCAGCACCCGCAGGGCCGCGAAGTGTCTCGATTTGACCGTGCCTATAGGAATGCGAAGGCGGTCGGCAATCTCAGCCAGCGACAACTCTCCCCAATAGCGAAGCACGACGACCATGCGGAGCTCCAGGCTAAGCGCGGAAAGCGCCCGACCGATGGCGTCGCGAGCCAGAGCCGCGCGAAACGGGTCGCCGGTCTCAAGATCGATGTCATCTACGTCGAGCGTGCGCCTCTTGCTCCGCTGGCGAAGCCGAGTCCGGCACACATTGACGAGAATCTGGCTGAACCACGCGTGGAAGCGGTCGCGGTCACGCAGATTCGCCCAGCCCCGCCAGGCCCGAACCGACGCCTCCTGCACCGCATCCTGAGCCTCGGCCGAATCGGCGAGCAGGTACCCGGCCAGGCGGTAAGCGATCGCGAGCTCGGCTTCGAGAGCCGCCACGAACGCGGTGTCGAATGCTCGGTCTCGGGCGAGGGTGGGCCACCCGGGCGCCCGAACGGGATCGGTGCCCAGGTAGGCTTCTTTAGCGAACATGCCACTCTCTTTGGACGACCCGAGGGGGTCTCTCGTTCTTGAGACTCGGGACTCGACCGATCGGTTCAGTTGAGACTGTCGCGATCCGCATCACGAAACCCTCGCCGCGACCCGGAGTCGATTCCGACCATCGCGTCGAGAGCGAGCTGACTCCATGTCTCCATTTGGTCGTACACACGCAGCACGAAGTCGAGCCGCTCGAACGAGCCGCTGAGCTTGTCCGTCTCGCGCACCTCCACCGGTCGACCGGCCGCATCCGCGACATACACGACCCCGAGGTGGTGAAGGCCAACGTCGACGGTATCGTCGTTGAGGAGGCCGACGAACTCGAACGCGGGGACGAAATCCGCTTCGAGTTCCTCGCTCCACTCGCGAGCCAGGCCCCCCAGAATGCCTCCGTCGCCGGGGTTGAGGTGTCCGCCAACACCGATCGTGTAGCGATCGTAGAGCCGCGCGTCGCCGCCTGCCCTCGTCCGCTTCATCAGAAAGACGCGGTCGCCGTCGCGCAGGACGAGATACGGAATGACCTGCTTCATCGACTGATCGGCCTCGGCGAGGTGCCTGGGCACGTAATCGCCTGCGCTCATGGCGCGCTCCAGCACGCGGTCGACGCGCTCGCGCTTCACTCCGAGCCACGGCGCGATCCCGTCGAAGATCACCTCCCTGCGTACCGCATAGACGAGCTCGTCGCCGCCGCTCATGGCCGATCCGCTTCGATGAGGCGCTGCCGGGCCGAGTCCAGGCGAGCCACGAGCGCATCCGCGTCGGGCCCGCCGTCCCGCTCGAGCTCAGTCAACCATGAGTCGATGACGGCTCGGAGGTCGCGCAGCCGGGCTGCAAGGGCGGCCGAATTCGTAGCGGCGATGCCCGCGCCCATGGTGGGCTCGCCCCTGGCGAGCCGCGTCATTCCCGCCCAACCGGTAGCCGACAAGGCCTCAACAGCCCGCCAGTCCGGCCGCTCCAGCTCGTCCGGCCCGCCGGCGACCGCCTCGACCATCGCCGCCGAGACCAGCAACGGCATGTGACTGATGGCCGCCACGGCATTGTCATGGGCGGCTGCGTCCATCGGTACCTGTATCGCCCCGCAGGCCTCGATCAGCTCGCCGACGCGCTCGCCGTCGCATAGTCGGGCATATCGACCCAGCACGGTGACCCACGGCCGCTCTACGAACAGGTCGGCCAGGGATGCGCCATAGCCGCCAACCTCACGGCCGGCCATCGGATGCCCGCCGATGAAGGGCAGCTCCAACTCGTCCGCCTTCCCGACGATGCGGGCTTTGGAGCTGGCGACGTCGGTTATGGTGCAGTCCTCCGGCAGCAAGGCTCGAAGTGGCCCGCCGAAGCGGTCCAGCAGGTCCAGGCACGCAAGGGGCGGCGCCGCAAGGACGACAAGATCGGCGCCCCGCAGGGCCTCCTCGAGAGTGGCCGACGCCTCGTCGACGAAACCCTCCTCGGCTGCCTTCCTGGTCGGCCCGGGATTCCGACTCCAGGCCGAGAGATGCCATAGGCTGCGCTCTCCCCGCTCTCGAAGGGACCGCGCGATGGAACCGCCGATCAAGCCGAAGCCGACGATAGTGACTCGCACGAAGCCATTATGGCCGCCCGGCCCACCGTGATGGCGCCCGACTCCGGCGCGGTTCCGGTATCGGCGTCAAGTGGTCCGGCGCCGTCGGACACCTGATCGCCACGCGACCAGTGCTCCGATTCATGACCTGGGGGGTCGTCGGGGTGGCCGCGAGCAGCCGGAGACGGACCGTCGCGGGTTCGCCGAGGGGACCAACCAGAATCCCCTTGTGCGGGTGGCCGCCGATTTCGGCCAGCCTCATCGGCGCCCCTACCCGTGTGTGGGGACCACAGCCAGACCGGCCGAAGGTCCTGATACCTTTGGCTGGCGGTCTCCGACGCAGCCGGGCGTTATGATCCCACCGTCATCCAACCGCAGGCGCTCTCATCCGGAGGTCATCAATGCTCGCAAGGTCATCGGCATTCATGCTGTCGGCAAAAGGACAGGGTCTCGCCGAGTATGCCCTGATCCTCGCACTCATCGCGGTCCTTGCAGTTGGGGCGCTTATCTTCCTGAGCGGCTCGCTCACGGCGATCCTCAGCACGGTCGGCAAGAAGCTGTAGGCCGCCGGCGGAGACGATGAAGCGGCCGCGACTGTACGGCGCGGCTCGCACCGTGCCACGTCGTCCGTCTTAGTCTTTCTCGCCAACCGACCCCGGCGCCGGCCGACCTTGAGTTGGCCGCCACGCGAGTCACAGGAGCCGCACCGCAGAGTGCGGCTTTCATGGTCTCTGCCGTTCGGCGTTACGCCTCGACGTCCTCGAGGGCGTGCTTGACCTCCTCTGCCGGGTACTCGTAGTCCTCGAGCTGGCCGGACAGATAGCGCTGGTAGGCGGTCAGATCGAAGTAGCCATGGCCCGACAGGTTGAAGAGGATGACCTTCTTCTCGCCGGACTTTTTGGCCTCCAGCGCCTCGTCGATCGCTGCCCGGATGGCGTGCGTCGACTCGGGCGCCGGGATCAGGCCTTCGGTTCGGGCGAACTGGACGCCCGCCTCGAAGCAAGGGCGCTGATGGACGCTGCGAGCTTCGATGAAGCCCTCGTGCTTGAGCAGGCTGACCTGGGGCGACATGCCGTGATAGCGCAGGCCACCGGCATGAATTGGCTCGGGGATGAAGTCGTGGCCGAGGGTGTACATCTTGACCATCGGCGCCATCTTGGCCGTGTCGCCGTAGTCGTAGGCGTAGCGCCCGCGGGTCATGCTCGGCGCCGCTTCCGGTTCGACGGCAATGACCCGATACTTGCGACCGCCGCGGAATGTTCGGCCCAGCCACGGGAAGGTGAGGCCGGCGAAGTTTGATCCGCCGCCGGCGCAGGCGATGATCACGTCGGGCTCCTCGCCCGCCATCTCCATCTGCTTGATCGACTCCAGCCCGATCACGGTCTGGTGGAGCATGACGTGGTTTAGAACCGATCCCAGGGAGTAGTGCGTGTCGTCACGTTTCACCGCATCCTCGACGGCTTCGCTGATGGCGATGCCGAGAGAGCCGGTGCTGTTGGGATGCTCGGCCAGGATGGCCCTGCCGGCCTCCGTGTCGTTGCTCGGACTCGCAACGACACTGGCGCCGTAGGTTTCCATCATCAGCCGTCGATACGGCTTCTGGTCGTAGCTGGCCCGCACCATGTAGACCTTGACCTCGATCCCGAACATTGCGCCGGCGTGAGCCAGCGCGCTGCCCCACTGACCGGCTCCGGTCTCCGTGGCGATGCGCTTGATGCCCTCTTCTTTGTTGTAGAAGGCCTGTGGAATCGCGGTATTCGGCTTGTGGCTGCCTGCCGGGCTGCCGCCCTCGTTCTTGTAGTAGATGTGGGCGGGCGTGTCGAGCGCCTTCTCGAGTCGCCCGGCGCGGATCAGGGGGCTCGGACGGTACTGCGTGTACAGCGCCCTTACCGGCTCGGGGATCTCGATCTCCCGATCGGCCGAGACCTCCTGCAGGATCAGTGCCATCGGAAAGAGCGGGGCGAGATCGGCAGGACCGAGCGGCTGATGGGTTCCGGGGTGCAGAGGCGGAGCCTGCGGGACTGGCAGGTCCGCCGAGATGTTGTACCAGGCTCGGGGGATTTGATCTTCGTCCAGCGTGAAACGGGTGCGTTCGACCATCCGACTCCTCCCGCCGGCTGCCGGCAGATTGGCTGATAGGTGCCCGAGGTCGCCCCAACACGACTGTAGCCGCGCAAGACTAGCGGCAATCTATGGGCGGGCGCAAGGCGTTGGCGCACGGGGTGGACAACGCGGCGGTCGATTTTCCGGTTGGCTGGCCGGCCAGCTACGCGAGGAGGGCCTCCGACAGCGCCTCATACCGAGCGGGACCTCGCCCGAGGAGGCTCTTGTACAGAACAAGCCTGCTGACGTTCCACGACAGCCGGATATCCCGCGCCAGTTCGGTCAGGCGGCGTGCCCTCTCATCGGCCCCGGGAACGCCATCGGTTCGGGCCAGCGTCAGATGCGGCGCGAAGGGTCGACTTTCGGGAGCCCAGCCCAACGATTGCAGCCCGCCGTCCAGCACCCTAGCGAGGTTCGCCAGCTCCGCAGCACCCTCGCTGATGCCGATCCACAGGACGCGAGGCCGGCTCGAGTCCGGAAACGCGCCGCCGCCGGAGAGCGTCACGCGGAACGGCGCCGTTCCTCTGGCTGCAGTTTCGATCGCCGCTGCCAGCGCCGGCTGTCGCACATCGGGCGTCGCGCCCAGAAAGCGCAGCGTCAGGTGCAAGCCGTCGACGCGCACCCAGCGCGGCTGACCGAATGCCCGCTCGTGAATAGGAGCGCCTGCCACGTCCGTCATGAGCGCCCCGACCGCCGCTCGAACGTCGTCGGCCACCGGAACCGCGACGAACAATCGGCTCGTGCCGGGAGGGTCCTCAGAAGGCCGGCCGAATGAGCGTGGCGTTACTCGCGGCGAACGGCCGCTCCGCTCGCGGTCCCCCTCGGTCACGAGCGGCCCGTTGTCTCGAGCCCGAAGACCTTCCGGTCGTGCAGCAGCACTTCACGGGCTCGCTCGAGTGGGCACCAGCCCATGATCTCGACGTCCTTGTTCTCGAGCAGCTTGTAGGTCTGGAAGAAGTTCTCGATCTCGCGGAGGCGGTGAGGGGACACGTCTGGAAGCTCGTGGTAGTGGGCGTACATCGGATCGGCAGTGGCCACGCACAGGACCTTGAAGTCGAAGCCGTTCTCGTCTCGCATCTCCAGCCCACCGACCGGCCGGCCCCACACTCGACAGCCCGGGAAGGTGCCCTCGCCGATCAACAGCACCGCGTCCGTGTGGTCGCCGTCGTCCGCCCTCGTCCACTCGATGAAGCCGTAGTCGAAGTTGTAGTAGACGGCCGAGGAGAGCACGCGATCAAGCCGGAAGACGGCGGCCTTCTCGTCGAACTCGTACTTGTTGCGGCTGCCGCGAGGGATCTCGACGACGATCTCGACGATATCGGGGTACTGCTCCGGGGTTCGCATTCGACCTTCCGACCTCCTGGCCTGCGCCGCCCCTCGCCGGGCGGGTGGTCCGCTCATCACCCGATACCTCCGGGCACACAGCCAAGCGGCATGGGCACCTACCCCAGCGTCAATCCTTCGCCGCACCGACAGAACGTCGACGAAGCTGCACCCGGCCGCGGCCGATCAATCGTTGTAGAGGCGTTCCTCGATGAGCTTCTCCTGGACGGTACGCCCATTTGAGTCGAAGCACGCGTACTCGAAGTGCTTCTCGAACTCGATGTCGACGTTGTCCTGGCCACCGCGGTTCTTCTCGATAGTGAGTATCGCCCAGTCTCGGAAACGCTGGGCCTGGTACGGGTTGAACTCGATGTTGACCTTGGCGACGATGTGGTACTTCTCGTTGATGATGAGGATGATGTCGGCCTCGTAGTTGATGGCCGACGAGCCGCGAAGGTGGTGGTTGCGCAGCCGTTGCGCCTTCAGGCCCTCCTTGTCCGCGGCAACGATCGAGATCATCGCCACCTGCTCCGATAGGGCGATGTCCTTGAGGCCGTTCACGATGTACGTGACCTTCTCCGCCTCGGTGCTCGGCTCCGGGTGTATCGGCACCTTCTGCATGTAGTCGACGATCACGAGCAAACGCCGATCGCCGGAAAGCGCACGGTGCTGCTGGACCAGCTTTCGGATGTTCTCGATCGTGCTGGCGGTCTGGGAGCCGCGCATCAGGAAGAGGTTCTGGCCATAGCGGGCGATCCTGTCCAGGCTGGGTCGGAGCTTCTGGTTGGAGGTCAGGCCGCCCCCGCCGCTGCCTTCGCTCAGCCAGGAGGACATGATCTCCTTCCGGACATCCTGGATCTTGATTGCCCCGGTCTTCTGGGGAAGATGTACCAGCGCCGACTCCATCGCGATGAGGCGGTTGAGCAGGTACTGCTCCTCGTGCTCGAAGCAGATGAACAGGACGTTGGCCTGGCCGCCCGAGGCGACGTTGCGCGCCATCTGCAGCGCCATCGTCGTCTTGCCGGTGCCCTGGGCCCCGCCGATGAGCATCATCTCGCCGGGTCTCAAGCCACCCCCGATGGTCTTGTCGAGCAGGCCGAACCCAAGCGGCACGGGCTGATATTCGCCAAAGCGGCCGCTGGCCAGGTTATCGCTCAGATCGACCAGGACGTCCAGCGCCGATCGCGGGATCAGGCTGCCATTTTCGGTGTCGAGCCGCCAGGCCACGCCGGATGCGGCGCCCTGGGTGTCTTGCGGTTCGTCGGTTGCGGTCACGGGTGCCTCCACGGAAATCTCGGCCCGAGAGCGGCCTCTGGCTTCGTATCAGATGGTCTCGAGCCCTGCCACTTCATCCCAGAACCTCGCGATGGCTCGTATTCCCGTCTCGTAGTTTGACATCGACATCCACTCGTTCGGTGCGTGGAATCGCCCATCAGGCGGGGCGAAGCCCAGCAGGATGGTAGAGAGCCCGAGGATGGACTCGAAGCTGGCGCAGACGGGCACCGACCCGCCTTCACGCATGAACAACGGCCGCGCCCCGAAACTCGCCTCCAGCGCTCGAGCGGCGGCCTGGGTGGTCGGTCCTTCGATCGGAGTCAAGCTCGGTCTGCCGTCACCCAACCGCTTGATCGAGTACCGAACCGACGCCGGCGCGACCTCCTCGATGTACCGGGCGACGAGCTCGAAAATCTTCTCGGGATCCTGGTTAGCCACCAGGCGGAAGCTGATCTTCGCGTGCGCATGGGCCGGGATGATCGTCTTGGGGCCCTCGCCCTCGAAGCCGCCCCAGATGCCGCAGACATCGAATGTGGGGCGGGCACCGATGCGCTCCAGGGTCGTGTAGCCCGGCTCGCCGTGGAGTGCCTCGACTCCGAGCGAGGATCGATACTCCTGCTCATCGAAGGGCAGAGCGGCGAATGCCTCTCGATCGAGCGCCGTCAGCTCGGCGACGTCATCGTAGAAGCCCGGGACGAGGATCCGACCGTCCGGTCCCTTCAGAGCGGCCACGATCCCGCACAAGGCATTGATCGGATTGTCGACCGCCCCACCGTATACGCCCGAATGCAGGTCTATGGTGCTGCCGGTGACGTCGAGCTGGAAGTAGACCAGGCCTCGCAGACCTACCGTGATCGCCGGCACGTTTCCCTCGAAGAAGGACGTGTCCGAGATGACGGCGAAGTCCGCCTTCAGGCGATCCCTGTTTGCCTCCAGCCAGGCGTCGAGGTGGACCGAGCTCGACTCCTCCTCGCCTTCGAAGATGAACCGCAGGTTGACCGGCAGCGCGCCACGGGTCTTCATGAGGGCCTCGACCACCCGGGTGTGCATGCTGACATGGCACTTGCAGTCCGAGGAGCCGCGGGCGAGCATCTGCCCGTCCTTGACGACGGGAACGAATGGCGGCGATTCCCACAGGTCGAGCGGGTCGGCTGGCTGGACGTCGTAGTGGCAGTAGACGAGGACAGTGGGCTTGCCGGCCGCATGAAGCCAATCGGCGTAGACGACGGGGTGACCGCCGGTCTCGGAGACCTCGATGTGCTCCACACCCGCGGCCCGGAGGTCGGTCGCGACGAACTCCGCGGCAGCCCGGCAGTCGGGAGCGTAGGCGGGTATCCCCGAGATGCTGGGGATGCGCAGAAGGGCTTTGAACGACTCGAGACGGGCGTCCCTCGTGTCGTCCAGGAACCTCTCCAGGGCGGCATCCGCCGCACCATCGGCCGTTGGGTGCGACATCGCGCTCTCCAGCTTCGGTTGCACTTACCAGATTGTATCGAGCCAACCGCTGGATAGACGAGATTGTCCGTTGCGCCATGCGAAGGTCCGGCGACCGTGCACCGCCCGAGATTGAGTTGGCGACGATCGGCTCAGGAAGGACTCGGCGTCGGATTAGGCGTCGCCGACGGCGGCACGGCCGGGACCGGGGCATCCAGCACCGCCGATCCGGTCAGCGCCGGGACGATTCCGTGCAGGTTCTGCTTGAGAGGCAGATCCTCGAAGAGCTTCTCGAACTCCTCGGACTCGACCGTCTCCTCCGCGATCAGCTTGTCGGCGAGGGCGAGAAGCTTCCCCTTGTACTCTGTCAGGACCTGGGTCGCTCGGGCGTACCCGCGCTCTATGAAAGCTCGAACTTCTTCGTCGATCATCTTGGCGACATCGTCCGAGTAGTTGCGCTGCTCTCCGATCTCACGGCCGAGGAAGATCATCTCGTCGCGCTTGCCAAACGCGAGTGGGCCGAGCTTGTCGCTCATGCCCCACTCGGTGACCATCCGCCTTGCCAGATCCGTAGCCTTTTCGATGTCGTTCGAGGCGCCGGTCGTGGTGTCGCCGAAAACGAGCCGCTCGGCCGCGTTGCCGCCGAGCAGGCCGGCGATCTTGTCCTCGAACTCCGTCTTGGACTGCAGATAGCGGTCTTCCATGGGCAGAGCCATGGTGTAGCCGAGGGCCATGCCTCGGCTGATGATCGTGACCTTGTTGACCGGGTCGCACTTCGGCAGGATCCGCTGCACGACGGCGTGGCCCCCCTCGTGGATGGCGATGATGCGCTTCTCAGCGTCCGAGATGACGCGGCTCTTGCGCTCGGGGCCGGCCACGATCCGCTCCAGTGCCTCGTTGAACTCGGACATGCCGATGACCTTCCGGTTGCGCCGCGCGGCCAGGATTGCGGCCTCGTTCACCAGGTTGGCCAGGTCGGCGCCGGAGAAGCCTGCGGACTTGCGGGCAACATTCTCTGGATCGATTGTCTTGTCGAGCGGCTTGCCCTTCGTGTGGACCTTCAGGATGGCGACGCGCCCTCGCAGGTCCGGCCGATCCAGGATGACCTGCCGGTCGAACCGACCTGGCCGTAGAAGCGCCGGATCGAGGACATCGGGTCGGTTCGTGGCTGCGACGACGATGACATTGGTATTCGTGTCGAAGCCGTCCATCTCGACCAGGATCTGATTCAGGGTCTGCTCGCGCTCGTCGTGCGAGCCGCCCAGGCCCGCGCCGCGCTGGCGGCCCACCGCGTCGATCTCGTCCACGAAGACAATGCAGGGAGAGTTGCGCTTGGCCTGGTCGAAGAGGTCACGGACTCGGCTGGCGCCGACGCCCACGAACATCTCGACGAACTCCGAGCCGGAGATCGAGAAGAACGGCACGCCCGCCTCACCGGCAACTGCTCGAGCGAGCAGGGTCTTTCCGGTTCCCGGAGGCCCGACGAGCAAGACGCCACGCGGGATGCGCGCTCCCAGCGAGTTGAACTTCTCGGGGTACTTAAGGAACTCCACGACTTCCTGCAAGTCCGTCTTCGCTTCGTCGACACCGGCGACGTCGGCGAACGTAACGACGGTCTTGTTGCCGAGGAACATCCGGGCGCGGCTCTTGCCAAAGCTGAGAGCCTGGTTGTTGGTGCCCTGGGCCTGACGCATGAAGAAGAAGATCAACAGGATGACCAGCCCCACCGGCACGACCGTGCTCAGCAGCAGCATGATCCATCCGGTGTTGGGCGGCGGGTTGACCGTGTAGTTGATCGACTTCAGGTTGGGGACGTTCCAGGTTCCGAAGATCGCATAGTCGCCGTTCGCCGGAGCGTCATCCACCACGGTGTATTGCGTCCCGTTGCTGTCGGTGACCGTGAGGGTGTTGTCCTGCCGGACGATGGTCGTGACGTTGCCGCTCGTCATGTCCTTGTAGAAGTCCGAGTAGCTCTTCGAGGTCGGGCTGGACGGCTGGATCAGGGCGTAGAGAAGCGCGGCGGTGGCAGCAACGAGAACGAGCATCACGATCCCGTTGCGCATGAAACGCGTGTTCAAGGTGTAACGGAGCCTCCGGATAGGGCGGTCGGTACGAAGCCGAGCGGCCGCCGCAGTATACGCCCGAGGACCTTGCGGCCTGGTTGGCCAAGCCTTCTGTGCCCGAGCCCGAAACCCCAGCTCGCAGACCGAGCGAAAGGCTTCACCTGAAAGACTACCGGGCTCAGCCTAGTGTTCGGCTGAAAACCGGGGCGACGGCAAACGTCGCATGCCGTGGCCCTCCCAGAGGTTCCAGCGCCTGCCGCGGCCGCCTACTTCACCGGAGGCCGCCCCTTTACGACCGGGAGACTCGAAAGGGACGGCCCGAGCCATTGCCCGGGCCGCGGAGGCGATCGTTGGTAGCGGAGACAGGATTTGAACCTGTGACCAAGGGCTTATGAGTCCCCTGCTCTACCACTGAGCTACTCCGCCTCGAGATCGGCCAGCCGCCCGAAGACCGCTCGCCACTCGTCGGCGATTCTACAGGCAACAGCAGCGTCCCCGCCAACCATGCGCCCCGCAGCCCGGGCAGCCGGCTGGAACCCCGCCCACCCAGGCCTATCGCGTGGGACGGCGAGGACTCGCCGCCTGACCCTGCCGCTTACCCGCGGTCGAGAAGCTCGAGGACCGGCGCGGCGGCCTCGATCGACTCCACTGATATCGGATCGACGACGAGCTGAACCTCGGCCACGCCGGCCCGAGCGTAGGCTCGAAGGCCCTCGGCAATGGCTTCAGGCGGGCCCTGAAGCGGGCTTCCGATGGCACCTGGACTGTAGTCTCCCTGGCGCCTGCCCTTTCCGCCGGGCGCCCGGACGAGCACGACTACCGTGGCATCCACCGCCGCCGGATCGCGCCCGACCCTCGCACAAGCCGCCGCAACGCGGGCTTTCAGCGGCGCGACGCCTTCGGCGCTGTTGCCCGTGTCCGTGTACCAGACGTTCCAGGCCTTCACGTATGGCAGCGTGATCTCGAGCATGCGCTCCCCGACCGAGCCGATCAGGATCGGCGGACCTCCCGGGCGTGCCCGAGGCACGAGCTCGCAGTCGCGAGCGCTGAAGTACTCGCCTTCGAAATCGATCTTCCCTTCCTGGAGTAGCGTCCGAATGATCGTGAACGCCTCAGCGAAGCGCGACACCCGGTGGTCGTACGGAACTCCATAGCCGCGGAACTCGGGCTCGTTCCAGCCGGCGCCAAGGCCCAGGATCAGCCGCCCACCGGAGATCTCGTCGACCGTGGCCGCCTTCTTGGCCAGGACGGCCGGGTTGTAGAAGCCGACCGGCGTGACCAGCGGCCCTATTTCGACTCGAGACGTGATCGCTGCCGCTGCGGCCAGGAGCGACCAGGCGTCCCAGGGCGCGTCCGCCGAGCCGTCGGCCATCCGGTAGAGAAAATGGTCGCCCGTCCACACGGTATCGAAGCCGACGTCCTCGATCGTCCGGATCATCGTCGCCAGCTCCGGCCACCGAACGGGTCGTTCTATCTCCGGAAGCTGGACACCGACTCTCAGGGGACGGCGGCCAGAAGCCGAGGATCCGAACATCTGGAATCCAGGCCTCCCGTTACGTCCCCGACCCGAACAGCACCTCCAGCCACGAATCGAGCGGACCGGCGCTCTGGGCCGCCGTATCCGGCTTGATGCCGACCGAGCCCGGCGCGTTCGCCGGAAGAGGTGGTGCGTTGGGGTCGAGTACGAACGGAACCTCCCTGGTCGATCCGAGCAGATAGCCGCGGGCCATCTGCGACACGAACGCGGGCTGCTTGATCAGCGTCAGTTCCTGCTCCAGGGAGGCGATGTCCCTCTCCATCGCCGCGTTTCGGGCGCGCATCTGATCGGCCTGGTTGGCCGCGGACGTGGCCTGCCCGACCTGGCGCGCAAAGACGCCAACCAACCAGAGCGAGAACAGCCCGGCAACGAGAATCGCCAGCCTGCGCCGGCTGAACGGAACCGTGGGGCGGCGGGATGGGGCCGCCGATGGATCGTCCTCCGGAGGCTCCAACTCGGGTCCGTGCATCCCAGAATCGTAGCTTTGAGCAGCTGACGTGTCAACACGACTCCACGCTTGCGAGCGCTGCTACACTGGCGTACATTTCGCACGTACGTTCTGTTCGAGGTCTCGCGATGCGGTACTACGAGCCAGCCGGCGTTGAGGCGGTCCTCGATCGCATCCTCGCCGAACCGTTAATGTCGAGCGGAGTGCTGCATTACGCCCACCTCCCGGCGCGGGCGGCCGATGTCGTGCCCCTGCCGGAATGGCTGAATGGCAGGCTGAGGGCTGGCCTGGAAAGCCGCGGCGTTACCGCGCTGTATCGCCACCAGGCCGACGCCGTAGAGGCCATCCTTGCGGGCGAGGATGTCGTGGTCGTCACGCCGACGGCGTCCGGCAAGTCCCTGTGCTACCTGATCCCAACACTCCAAACCCTCGCCGAGGACCCCACCGCACGGGCTCTGTACCTGTTCCCCACCAAAGCCCTGGGCCAGGATCAGGTCGCCGAACTGGGCGAACTTAGCCGGGCTGCCGGCCTGCACGTCAACGCTTCGACCTACGACGGCGATACGCCAAACCCGATCCGCTCCGCCATCCGCTCCGCAGGCCAGGTCGTCGTCACCAACCCGGACATGCTTCACGCAGCTATCCTGCCGAACCACACCAAGTGGTTCCAGCTCTTCGAGCAGCTGCGATACGTCGTGATCGACGAGATGCACACGTACAGAGGCCTGTTCGGTAGCCACGTCGCCAACGTGCTGCGCCGGCTGCTTCGCATCTGTGCCCACTACGGCTCCCACCCGGTGATCGTGTGTTCGTCGGCCACCATCGGGAATCCCGGAGAGCTTGCCCATATGCTGACAGGGCGCGCCGCACGAGTCATCGATCGCAACGGTGCCCCGTCCGGCGAGCGCCACATCCTGATGGTTCAGCCGCCGCTTCTCGATCTCGCCACCGGCTCGCGTGGCTCGGCCTCGACCCTGGCCGCCAGGTGGGCGCTTCCGTTCCTCCGCGCCGGCCGCCAGACGCTCGTATTCGGTCGCTCGCGGGTCGCCGTCGAGCTGATGCTTTCCAACCTCAGGGAGGCGCTGCGGCTCGGCGAGGGGCCACGGGCCCGCGTCCGAGGCTATCGAGGCGGGTACCTGCCGACCGAACGGCGGGCAGTCGAGCGTGGACTGCGCGACGGGGAACTGCTCGGCGTCGTGAGCACGAACGCTTTGGAGCTCGGCGTGGACGTCGGCCAGCTGGACGTCTCGATCCTGGCAGGTTACCCGGGATCCATCGCCGCAACATGGCAGCAGATGGGCCGCGCCGGGCGGAGGTCGGGGACGAGCGTATCGGTCCTGATCGCCGGTGGCGGGCCGGTCGACAGATACGTCGTGGAGCACCCGGAGTTCTTGCTCGAGTCCTCGCCCGAGGAAGCGCGCCTCGACCCCGACAACCTGCACGTCCTGCTGGGCCACCTCAAAGCCGCCTGTTTCGAGCTGCCGTTCGAGCCGGGCGAGAGATTCGGCCCCGCGGAGACCGAGCCGCTGCTGGCATTCCTCGCAGAGGAGCGCCTGGTCCGACATGCCGGCGATGACCGCTGGTACTGGTCGAGCGACAACTTCCCGGCCTCTTCGGTTTCCTTGAGAGCCGCCGCCGAAGAGAACGTCGTGATCATCGATACGACGCCGGATCGGCCGCGAGTCATCGGCGAGATCGACATCTTCGCCGCCCAAACCCTGGTCCACGAAGACGCGATCTACATGCATGAGTCGGCCCAGTACCACGTCGATAAGCTCGACTGGGACGAGCGCAAGGCATACGTTCGCCGTGTCGACATCGACCACTACACCTACGCCGATAGGGCGGTCACCCTCAAGCCCCTGGAGACGTTCGCCAGTGCGCCCTCGACCGGCGGCGATCGAGCCCACGGCGAGGTGATGGTCTCGAGCCTGGTCAGCATGTTCAAGAAGCTGAAGTTCGGGACGGACGAGAACCTGGGTTGGGGCCCGGTCCACCTGCCCGAGATAGAGCTTCAAACCACGGCCTACTGGTTGATGCTGGGTCGGCCCGCCGATGGCTGGCGCCGCGCCGAGCTCGACGTCGCCCTGCTCGGCGTGGGGCGAGCCATGCAGGCGGTCGCAGCGGTCCTGTTGATGGTCGACCCGCGCGACCTCGGCCTGGTGAGCCAGGTCCGGTCCCCGCACAATGGGGCGACGACGATCTACCTGTACGAGGCCGTGCCGGGTGGTGTGGGATTGTCGGAGCGGCTGTTCGAGCGCCACGACGAACTCGTGGCCGGAGCAGCCGATTTGATCGCGGGGTGTGGCTGCGAGAGCGGATGCCCGGCCTGCACGGGCCCGAGGCTGGAACGCGACGTGGACGCAAAGGCCCTGGCGCTGAGACTGCTCACCGCCCTGGTCGAGGTCCCCGGCGCCGCGTCGTCGCCGGCCGAGAGACCACGTGGCACGGGCAATCCGGGGGCCGCCGGGCGGCCAGCAGCCATACCGTGACGGGCGACGGGACGCGCCTTCAGCGTCACCTCGACGAGCAGCGCCGCGCCAGGACCACAGCCGCCGAAACCGATCGCGGCGCCGAAGTCGATCCCGAGATTCGCCGCGCCATCGCCGGAGCCGTGGCCGCAGGCGAGCCATTCGGCAGGCCCGAGCCGGTCTGGCGGGGTATCGGGCCGATGGATCAGGCGTCGCTCGCCCGACGCATGGCGGAGGGCCTTGACGCAGATGCCCTCGAGACGCGGCATGGCTGGTACGTCCGCCGCGAGCTTCGGCCGGTTTACCTCCCGATCGACCGCGCAAGACTGGCGGCTCTGCCCGGGATGCCCGCGCCGAACACTCCCCTCCTCTGTCTCGACACCGAGACCACGGGTCTCGGGTCGGCAGCCGGAACGGTCGCGTTCATGATCGGGATCGGTTGGTGGCAGGGCGACCGGATGCGGCTTGTACAGTTGCTGCTTCCGGACTACTCAGAGGAAGGGGCGCTGCTCGACGCCCTGGCCGCCGCGACGCCGCCCGGCGCCTGGCTCGTGACCTACAACGGTCGAACGTTCGACTGGCCGCTGCTCGAGACACGCTATCGGATGGGACGCCGCGTCCCACCCGCCCTGGAAGGACACCTCGATCTGCTCCTCCTGGTCCGGCGGATCTTCCGACACCGCCTGCCGGATGCACGCCTTCAGACCGTCGAGCGGCACCTTCTCCGCCGCCATCGTGCGCCGGACATCCCATCGTGGGAGATACCGGCCGTTTACCACTCCTTCCTGCGTGGCGGCCCTGTCGGGTCGATCCGAGTGGTGGCCCGCCATAACGCCGAGGACGTGGTCACGCTGGGCCGCCTCCTGGCCCATCTAGAGCGCGGATATGGCGAAGGCGAAGTCCGGCGCTGGGCGCCTCCCGGCGACCTCGTCCGGCTGGCGCGCCTCTTTCGTCACGAAGGCCGCATCGATGAGGCCGTGGCTTGCCTAGAGTCGGCCGGTGGGCCGATAGACGGCGTCGATCCGGACGTGGCCATGGCCACGGTCGAGCTGGCCAGGCTGCTGCGCCGGAGTGGCCGACTGGCCGAAGCGGGCCTGGCGTGGAGCCGGCTCGTGATGGCGCCCGGACCACTCGCCGGCCTGGGCTGGATCGAGCTGGCGAAGGAGCGCGAGCACCGCGAGCGCGACTTCGCCGGGGCATGGGCGGCCACGGACCAGGCCCTCCTCGCCCTATACCGAAGCCGAGGTCGAGGCAACGCGATGCAGCGACGTGCCCTAGAAGCCGACCTGTCGAAGCGGCGCGCCCGACTCGCGCGCCGGCTGGAACGGGCAACTGCGTAGTTCGGTCCGAGACTGGGGCCCCTGCTCGCCAGTCCGAGGCGCGGGCCGTGGAGCCGACGAGCGCTAGAGCGGGCGAACCTCGGCGGTGCGAGGTCGAGGCGCAGGGAAACCAGGGCGGAAGCTAGCCGGCTGGCCGAGCGAGAGGCTGGCGGAGCCGCTTTGCCAGCTCGGCCCCGGTCGGCACACCGGCCAGACCGACGTCCTCGACAGAGCAGGCCGCTGCGGCCGCTGCGAAGCGCAGGGCCGGGGCCGTGGCGGGTTCCCCGGTCAGCAGCCAGGCGACCGTCAGGGCAGCCAGGAAGACGTCTCCGGCGCCGGTGGGATCGACGGCGACAGCCGTCGCGGCCCTGTAGCGCAGCAGCTTGTCGCCTCGCATCGCGACTCCCCCGCCCTCCCCGGCGGTGAGCACCAACGTTGCCTTGGGCACCAGAGCGCGCAGGAGTCCGAGGCTCGTTCCCGGCGGAAAGTCGTCGACGCTGGCGCAAACAAGCCCTGCCGCGGCCAGGATGGCATCCGCCCGCGGCGCTGCTCCCTCGACCCAACCATCGTCGTCGAACTCGCGCAAGAAGCCCTGCCAGCCGACCCCGACGTGCGCACCGCCACTTGCTGCCGCTTTGGCCACAGACGCCCAGTCCTCCCCCAACTCGCCGGCAACCGGCACGAGCAGCCAGCCCGTCGCGCCACGCCACCCATCGGGCAGGGCCGCGGTGGGCAGGTCGTCGCTCCTCGACAGCCATCTCTGTCGTCGGTGGCCGCCCGCCTCGAGGTTCTCGAAGACAGGACCGCGGTCGAGCCGGACCCGGCGCAGGTCGACTTGGGCGGCGTCGAGCAGGGAGAGCTCGTCGGCCGCGGCCGCAGGCGAGTCGACGCCCAGCAGGCAGCCGACCCGCAGGCCAAGTCTCGCCATGCTGAGCGCGCAGTAGGTGGCTGCGCCACCGAGCCGCCAGCCCCGCGGATCTCCGTCCGAGACGTCGCGAGAGGCGGCGCCGACGACGACGACCTGCACGGCGCGGCCGGCGCTGGGTCTCTCCGGACTCCGGTTGACGAGAGGCGAGGGGTATACTCGGCGCGCTTTCAGCCGCTTTCTCCTTTGGAGTCGAACCGTGTTCTTCTATGAACTTCGCGAGGGCGACGACGACATCTTCGCCGACGTGCTCCTTGTCCGCGAGGAGGAAATGGATGCCGACTCCTTCTTCGAGCTGGTCCAGTCGATCCGGCGTCGTGTCCAGGACTCGTTCGAGGAGGACACGCTGATCGAGGCCATCGCCGAGGAACTCGAGCGTGATTACGAGTTCATTCCGATCTCGGACGAACGCCTGACCGCCTCGGTCAACGTATCGAAGCAGGACGACGAGAACTACCTGGCCAGTCTCGACTCGGAGGACGACGAGGACGACTCGCCCGACTATCGGGGCATCTTCGTCGAGCTACCGCGCAGCGACAACCTGCCCAACTGAGCCCGATCGGACAGGGCCGCCCCTCTGCCCGAGCCCTGTCGGCGGTCGCGGAAACCTGCGAACCTCACCGCGTGGCCCGACCTGCGTCAGCGGCGTGCCGGGGGCGGCCGGCGCAACCTGTTTGCCCGGATCTCGGCGCGATCGAGACCGGGCGCCACCATGGCTGTCGACCCCAACCTCGCGCTGGGCCCCTGGGTTCCACTACCTGCTGAAAAGGACCTCGATGACGTCGCCGTCCTTGACGGCATACGTCTTGCCCTCGGACCGCAGCTTGCCGTGTTTTCGCGCCTCGGCCATGGTCCGGAGCGCGAGCAGATCCTCGTACGGCACGACCTCGGCGCGGATGAAACCGCGGGCCAGATCGGTGTGGATGGCACCGGCCGCATCGACCGCGCTGGAGCCTTCGGGGATCGGCCAGGCGCGCACCTCGTCGGGCCCGGCGGTCAGGAATGAGATCAGGCCGAGCAGCCGGTAGCTGAGCCGAAGCACGCGATCGAGGCTCGACTCCTTGAGACCCAACTCCTCCATGAACACGGCCGCCTCATCGGGCTCGAGCTCACCCAGCTCCATCTCGATCTTGGCCGACAGCGCGTCGACCAGCGCTCTCTCGTTCCCGTAGCGTCCCGCGATCCCGGCGACGATCCCGGCCTCGCGCGGGAGGTCGGCCTCGCCGACGTTCAGCAGGACCAGAACCGGCTTCTGGGTGAGGAAGCGGAAACCGCGTATCGACTTCTCTTCTTCGGCAGCCAGCGGCTCCCCGCGCAGAGGTTTTCCTTCTGTCAAAGGGCCGTGAAGCCGTTCCAGCAGCTCGAGCTCGCGGTCGTTTGCGTCACGTTCGGCCGCGGTGCCGTGGTGGCCGGCAGCCTTCAACCGCTCGATGCGCTTCTCCATCACCGACAGGTCGGCCAGGATGAACTCGAGGTCGAGCCGCTCGAGGTCTCGCCAGGGATCGACCGAACCCTCCGGATGCGGCACGGCCGGGTCCTCGAAAGCCCGCACCACATGCAGCAGCGCGTCGGCCTCGCGCAGTCGAGCCAGCTGGTCGGCCGGCAACTCTTCGGTCCCGACTCGACCCTCGGTCGAGATCGGCGGCGCGGGCAGGTCGAAGTAGGTGACGTCGGCATGGACGATCTTCTTCGGCTTGAAGATCTCGGCCAGCCGATCGAGCCGCTGGTCGGGCACCTTGACGGTCCCTACGTGCAACTCCATTCCACCATAGCCGCCGGTCTGGGCGTGGCCCCGGGTAAGGGTGTTGAACACGGTTGTCTTGCCAGAGCCGGAGAGCCCAACGATGGCTATCTGCATGTGCTGGCTTGCTCCTCCCCGCGACGCCGAGTCGCCTGCAAATGCTAGCGGAGTGGCGGCGCTAGTAGCCCGCGACCAGGTCGACCACGTGCCTGAGAGGCTCGCCGTCCCGGTAGCGGCGCAGGTTGTCGCAGAAGACTTCGAATGTCCTGGGGAGAACCTCAGCACTCGACCAGCTCGTGTGTGGCGTCACGATGCAATTGGGCAGCCGATAGAAGGGCGACGTCTCCGGCAGCGGTTCCTCGCGGAACGCGTCGAGGACCGCGCCGCCGAGCGGCCCCGATCGGAGGGCCCGCAGCATTGCCAGCTCGTCGATCAGCGCTCCGCGGGCCACGTTGATGACCCACGAACCGGGCTTCACGTGGGCGAGGATTTCGTCGTTGATGAGGTCCTCCGTCTCGGCGGTAAGCGGCAGGGCCAGGACGGTGAAGTCGGAAACGGCAACGAGCTCGGGCAACGCCTCCAGGCCGCCCAGGACTTCAACACCTTCCACCGGTGCGACGGTCGCGCGGCGGCGGACCGCAACGACCCGCGGGCCGAACGGCCGCGCGAGGTTAACCACGTGGCAACCGATGCCACCGAGCCCCACCAGGCCAATTGTCGTTTCGGCCAGTTCCGCGGCTTCGATGGGCTGCCAGGTCCGCTCGCGCTGCAACTCGATGAGCTGCGGCAGACGCCGGCAGATCGCCAGGATCATTGTCATCACGTATTCGGCGATCGGCCTGTCGAAGACACCGCGGCCGTTCGTAACCGTCAGGTTGCGCAGTCGAACGCAGGGCGTGAGGACCGACTCCACGCCGACCGACACGGAGTGGATCCAGCGCAGCTTTGGCGCCCTGCCTATAAGCCGATCGAGATGGTCGCCTCCCAAAGACCAGCCCCGCAGCAGGACTTCGACATCGTCGAGAGGCTCGTCGGCCATCCCTTCGAGACTTACCGGTATCAGCCTGGCCGCCGGGGCCGCTTCCAGGATCTTCTCGCGCATGGATCCGAAGGCGTCACGAGCGGTGAGTACCGGGCTGATCGCAATCGCCAGAGGCGACCCACCAGGTCCATGCCCCGGTCCGACAGTTCCGACGGTTACGACGCCTTCAGTGTTCATGTGCTCCCCTGTGCTAGACAACTCGGATCAGGGCGCGGCCTTCACCCGTGCCAGCCAAAGTGACGGAGAATCGATCTCCTCCGGCAGAGGCAGCGTCTCCGGACCCAGCCAGAGCGTCCGCAACGCTTCAGATCCGCGGGCGCGGGCGACGGCAGCCACGAACTCCTCTCCCTTGCGGTACTGCTCCATCTTCAAGTCCATCCCGGTCACCCTCATCATCGCCCGCTCGAAGCCGGTCCGTTGCTCGCGCCTTGCGTGAAAGCGGGCGCTTATGCTCTCGACGTCAGGGACCAGGTCTCGCCCGAGCTCGTCCATGATGTAGTCGCCGAACCCCTCGAGCAGGCTCATCACGGCCTGGGTCTCGCGGAACTCACGCCGCTGGCCCGAGCTCATCAGGCCTTCCATCCAGTTCTCGCCCGAGCTTGCACCCCGCAACGCTTGACCGAGCTTGCCGAGGGCGTCCCGGCTCATGACCGAGACCCCGCTCGAAAGAGACTCGAGCTGGTGCTCGAGCCGCGACGCAAGGTACGGCCGCAGCCAGGAGTGAGCCTCGAACTCGAAGGCATGGGTCGTCTCGTGGAGAGCGATCCAGGTCCGGAACGGATTGAGCGGCACGTGGAGACTCGCCGCGTTCCGGCGGATGTTCTCGTCCACGAAGAGGAGCCGCCCGGGCGCCGATTCCGCAGACAGCATGGCGAGGTCGTACTGACCCAGGACGCGTTGCCCGAGGAACCCCAATAGATAGCCCATCTGGCGCGTCGTAACCATCCTGTTTGCGATCGCCATCGCTGCCTTGACCAGGCCCGAGCCGGGCGGCAGGATCTGGTCCAGGAGGCCGCCTTCGACCTTGCTCATGAGCGCCGCGAAGGTGGTCACGTTGGCGTGGACCCACGCCTCGCGATCGACGACGCCGCTCCGCTCGACAATCCCGGGCAGCTCCGCGTCGAGGGCATGACTCAGCGCAGGCACGATCTCCGCCATGGCGGCGGCATAGATCGGCTCGGCCCGCCGCAACTCCAGCGGGTCGAGCGTGCCAGGAGCGTTGCGAACCCGGGCAGCGGCAATGCGCTCCGCCGCCCTCCAGTCGATGAGCCCGCGACGGGCCGACTGCTCGGCGCGGCGGCCGAGAACGGTCACGGCGGCACCTGCTGCCGCCCCGACCAGGAATCCGGCCTCGAGGAACCGATCGCGAGTCCGAGCGGGCCCGCCGCGTCGCGGGGCGGACGAACGGTTGCCCCGGCCGCTGGCCTCGGAGTCGTCGCTCACGCCACGCCGGCTTCCAGGTCTACGGTCTCGACATCCGGAAACTCCTCACCGAACATTCTCTCGGCTACCGCGCGGAAAGCCGCCGCGTCGCCCGTGGTCAGCTGTCGATGAGTCGGCACGCGTGCAACCTCGTCGGGTGGCTCATGACCTACCATGCCGGCATCGGCAGCCGTGCCACGTGTCGTGCCCGGGGCTTCCAGGGCGTTCACCGACAGCAACTCGGCAAGTGACGAGGCCGTAGCCGTGGCCGAATCGACGATCGCCACTCCATCTCCCACGGAGTCGCGAAGGGCGCCCGCCAGAAGCGGGTAGTGGGTGCAGCCAAGCAGGAGCGTGTCGATCCTCGCCGACGGTGGCAGCGGGAAGATGAAGTCCCCATCCGCGGTCCGCTCGCCGAGGAGCGGGGCCACCGCGAGCCGGATTGCGGCCTCGACCTCAGGACCGGCGAGCCGCCCCGCCTCCACGAGCGGCACGAGGCTCGGCGTTGCGTGTTCGTACACCTCGATGGCGGGGTTCTCGTCCTTGATGGCGTTGAAGTAGGCGCGAGAACGGACAGTGGCCGGCGTGGCGATCACGCCGACGCGCCGGTTGCGAGTGGCCAGGGCCGCGGCCGCCGCCCCGGGTCGGACCACACCCAGCACCGGGAGGTCGTAACGGCGCCGGAAATCGCCGAGAGCCACGGACGTGGACGTGTTGCAGGCGACGACAAGCGCTTTGACGTCGCGCCGCACGAGGGCATCAAGGGCCTGGATGCTGAAACGCCGGACCTCGTCGTCGGTTCGGATGCCGTAGGGCGCGCGGGCGTTGTCGCCCAGGTATACGGTCGACTCGAACGGCAGTCGGCGGAGGATCTCGCGAAGGACGGTCAGACCGCCCACCCCCGAGTCGAACACGCCGATGGGACGCGGGTCTGACACGGCCTCAGTGTCCCACCGCGACCCCGGCGGTGCGACCCATGATGGCCTGCGCGACCCGTCGGACGTCTTGACTGATGACGGCCTCCGGGCTGGAGACGACGAAGGGCATGCCCTCGTTGTTGGCTTGAACGACGAGGAGACCGTCCGAAACGACCTCGAAGTCGGGCCGGCGACCGAGGGCCCTGGCCAGCTCCTCGCGACCGATGCCACCGCCAGAGTCCGCACGATTGACCAGGTATTGGACCTTCCCGGGGGAGTAGCCGATCGACGCGAACACTTCGGCGACGGCGATGGTGTTGCGGATCGTGGTCGAGTCGAAGGTCACGATCGAGAGCACGACGTCGGAGGCGTCCAGCAGTGCCAGGGTCATCTCGGAGAGGGTCGTAGGCGTGTCGATGACGATGGCCTGGTAGAGCCGCCGCAGGAGCGAGATGGTCTTCTCGACGTCGCGAGCCGTGATCATCTCGGCCATCTCCACCCGAGGCGGAGCCAGCAGGATGTCGATGCCGGCCGGATCCCGCCACATCACGTCGCGAAGGTCCGACTCCTGCACCCGATCGGTAGGGAGATCGAGAATTGAAGGGATGTCACTCGGGACCTTCAGCAGACCCCGGAGGTCGCCGTACTGGAGGCAGCCGTCGATGAGGGCAGTGGCGACGCCGATCTGGCCCAGCGAGACGGCCAGATTGAAGGCGATGGTCGTCTTCCCAACGCCGCCCTTGGGCGAGAACACCGATACCACGCGGCAGGCGCCCAACTCCTTTGCCTGCCGCTCCCGCAAAAGATGGCTCAAGAGGTTGACCAGCTCGTATCCGCTGAACGGCAGGGTCAGCACGGCGTCGATCCCACGGTTGGGGTCGCGGGCCAGCGGATGCTGGGGCACCGTGAGTACGACGACTGGAGTGTCCAAGCCCGATTCTCGGAGCTTCTCGATCAAGAGTGGTCCCTTGACCTTGCCTTGCAGCAGCAAGTCGATCAGCACTGCGTCGGGCCGGAGCTGCTGCGTCGCTTCGACAACCTTGGAGCCGTCGTTGAGGACTTCGAGCAGCTGAACCTGCGACTGAACGCTCAGCAGGTTTCGGATGTGCTGGCTGACCTGCGGCACATCCTCCACGACCAGGAGTCGGATCGAACTGGGATTGGCCACGGGGCGACTATATCAAGGTCGCGGGGCGGATCATTATTGCCTCCGCGCAATCAGGACGGCCCGTTCATCTTGAGGGCCGATGGGGTCCAGGCCGTACGAACCCGCGACCACCTCCACGACCAGGCCGGCGAGCTCGGCCATGGCGCGCAGGTCGTCGGCGTTGAGCAGCCGCAGCCGGTCCTCTCGGATCCAACGGCGGGGCGAGCCGCCCTGGTTTCCCTCCTCGTAGATCGCAGTGAGCGCGACGTGGCCGGTGGCGGGTTCGTGCTGAGCTGCGGCAAGCTTCGCGACGAGCAGGCCAGTCTCCGAATCCTCGCGCACGTATTCGAGGCCGATTCGACCGTCGTAGCGAGCCAGCTCGTCCGCACTCGGCAACCAGGCATCGACGACGGCGATCCCGCCCGGCTCGAGGTGGCGAGCCATCGTTTCGAGCGCCGCGTTCTGCGCCTCCCAGCTGTCGAGCAGCAAGATCGAGTTCAAAGCCAGAATGGCAAGTCGGAAACGAGCGCCACCCGGCAGACTCAAACCGATCAGGTTGGCCTCGACCAGTTCGAGCCGGGCACGAATCTCGGGTCCAGCCTCCGCGGCGGCCTTCTCTGCTCGGGCCAGCATGGCCGGGTCGAGGTCGACCGCAGTGACCTCGTAGCCAGCCTTCGCGAGTGGCAGAGCCACTCGACCGGATCCGGCGGCGATCTCCAGGATGGGCCCCCCGGTCCTCGACGCCACGGCCAGGTACAGCTCAACGTCGCCGGGATCATCGACCATGTCGAGCTCGTAAAGACGGGCCAATGCGGCGGTGGTGCCGGAATCGTTTCGAGGCGCGGCCATCGAGCACAGCCTAGCGCTTAGCGTTCCGCCGAGAGCGCGATCTCGGCCATTATCACCAACACGACTATAAAGACGGCGATCGGCAAGCTGAGCACGGCCTGGATCCGCAAAGCGGCAAACAGAGCGACGACCGCGGCCACCCAGGCACCCCGGCGAATGGCCCGGCTCCAGTCTCCCCGGAGCGCGATGCGGCGATGGCGTGTGAAGGGCAATAGCCACAAGAGCGGCACGGAAGTCAGACCGCAGGCAAGGCCGATCATCCCGGCGCCGACCAGATCGGTTGTCGCGTTCTCTCGCGGATAGGTCGTCGTCACTATTTGCGCCACGACCACCCACGCGATCAAGGCCGCGCCGATGAAGATGCAATTGCCCAGGCGATCCTTGCCTTCCACTCAGGTCAGTCTACTTACCGGTGGCATGGCCGGGCAGGCCGAGTGCCGCCTCGAGATCGGCGATCGAATCGACGATGATGTCGGGGCGAGCATCGCGAGCCGGCGGCCCCACCGGCAGAGGAGAGTCCCCAGGCTTGAGCCGGACCCAGGCGGTTCTCCAGCCAACCTGGCGGGCCCCCTCCACGTCTGCACCCAGATCGTCTCCGACGTGAAGGATGGCGGGTCCGGACTCGACACCCAGCGCGGACGCCGCGACCTGGAATATGCCCGGTCGTGGCTTGATGACGCCGACTCGCTGAGACACCACGACCGCGGACAGATTTCGCGTCCAGCCGGCGGCCTCGAGGAAACGGTCGATCGACAGGGCGAGAGGCCAGTTGGATATCACGGCCAGGCGGTAGATCCGAGCGAGCCGCTCGAGCATTGGCCCGATCGCCGGCGGCACCGGGGTGCTCCTGACGAAGGCATCGGCGTAAGCGTCGACGATGATCTCGACTTCGCGCGGCTCGGCGTACGTGGAGATCGAGGTGTCGTCCCAGCGCTCTCCCGTCACCGGTGCCGGATGACCGCGCAACCGCGCGAGCAGGCGAACGACGCGAAGGCCGATGTCCGCCTCGCGGCCTTCGGGCACGTCCTCGGCGAACTGGCGGGCGCGCTCCTCGCTCCAGCCACTCGTGAACTCGTCCGCTGAACAGCCGACGATCTCGGCCGCCCTATCGGCGGTCGCCCGAACGACCTCATCTACGGGCGTGGCCGGGAACGGGACCAGCGTATTCCCGAAGTCGAACGTGACCGCCTCGATGCCCGTGATCATCTGGCCACGCTCGCGGGACAGATGTCGCGGAAGGCGCAGTAACCGCAGGCCAGATAGTCGGGCGTGGCCTCGAACCGGCGGGCACGAATGCCGCCCGCTGCCCGGCGGATCGAGTCTCGGGCTCTGTCGAGTCGCTTCTCGTCAACCTCGGCCCGCCCGACCAGACCCGACTCGAGGAACCAAAGCTGCAGCGCGTCCGGGAGGTAACCGGTTTCGGCCTGGTAGGCCATGGCGTATATCTGAAGTTGCAGAGACTCGCGAGCCCTTTCGCGAGCCCTCGTCGGGTCACGGACGTCACTTGACTTGTAGTCGGTGATCGTCACTCGCTCCCGGAGCAGACCGGGAATGGATGGATTGATCGTGTCCGCGAATTGGGTCTCGCCGGCCTCCTCCTTGCCGGACGGGTCAGCCGGCAGGCGCTCGATGTCGACGCGATCCATGCGACCCCGGATTCGGTCACCGTCCAGGGTGAAGCTGAAATCGCGCTCGACGTAGGCCGGCACGATCGTCCCGGGCCTCATTTGTTCTTCCCTGAAGCGGCGCAACGCCGCCCTGCCGGCCGCCAGGCGCGCCTCTTCGTGCTCCCGAGTGAGAAACCCCTCGTTCGACCAGGCCCGATCGAACGCCGCGAGCAGCTCGTCCTCCGTCATCAGGTAGCCACGCGCCTGCCGGCGGTGGAACTCCTGGACGGCCTGGTGGAGCGCAGAGCCGTACACGATCGAGTGGTGCGGCGCGATCGGGACGCGGAGGACATGGACGTACTTGTACTTGAGCGGGCAGGTCAGATAGTCGTCCACCTGGTAGAAGCTGAGGGAGAGCGGCCCTTCTACCGACTCACGGCCTGGCTCTGCCGGTTCCGGCTTGGGCTCGAACGCAGCCAGCCGCTCCAGCGGCGCGTGGGCCGTGGCATCGGCCGCAGCCCCGGTGGCAGCTGTAGCCGGCAGATCGAGTGCTTCGAGGACGAACTGAGACACGCGCCGAGCCCGCCGCCCGCCGTAGTCCGAGGCGTGAGAAAGAACCAGCTCGTCGCGGGCCCGCGTCATGCCTACGTAGAAGAGCCGCCGCTCTTCCTGGAGCCGGGCATCGCCCTTCGGCAGGGTCTCGTGAACCAGCCCTTCAGGCAGGGAGAGCGGATCACGCCGCGTTCTGGCTGGAAACCGGCCGTCGACCAGACCGGTCATATAGACGACTGGGAACTCGAGCCCTTTGGCCTTGTGAACCGTGAGGACCGAAACGGCGTCCGCGTCAGGATCGATCTCAGCAGTCGCGGGGTCGTCCCCGGCATCGATAAGCGTCTGCAGATGCCGGGCCACGAAAACGATCCGATCGTCGGGCAGCAGATCCGACTGTGCGCGAATGATGTCGAAGAACCGGGCGATGTTCTGGAGCGCTTCCTCGGCGGCCCCGGACTCGGCCGAAGCAAACCTGGAAAGCAGGCCGCTGTCCTTGAGGAACTGGTAGAGGACCTCGCCCGCGGGTCGGGCGTGGGCCAGTTCGGTGAAGCGTCGCAGATCGGCAACCAGGCGTTCCAACGAGGCTCGTGTATCGGGGTCCAGCCGCAGCAACCCCGGCTGTCGTGTCTGTTCGTCCAACACCTCCCAGAGCGAGCGGTTCCGACGGCGAGCGCTGTTGACAATGGCCGTCAGGTCGGGGCCACCCAGGCCGTACACGTCGGACGCAGCGAGGGCGTATACGTCCACGCTGGCTGAGAGATCCGCGACGGCTCGCAGGAACGCCAGCAGCAGCCTGATCTCCGGCCGCGAATACAGACCCGACGTGCCCGAGAAGCGCCACGGCACGCCGACGAGGTTGAGGCTGCGCAGGATCGGGTCTGCATCCGCGTTCGCGCGAACCAGAACCGCGACGTCCCGTGGCCTCGCCCCGCCCGAAACCCGGTCGGCGATTTCCCTGGCCACGCGGTCGGCCTCTTCGGATCCCGTCGCGAAGACGAGATGCCGGACGGGCGGCGCGGCGCCCCGACGCTCAGGAACGAGTCGTTTGTCGATACCGTTTCGAACCTCAAGGCGGTCCGGGTCGTTGAACCTGATGAGGCGATAGCTCGCGTCCAGGATGGGGGCGCGAGACCGGTAGTTTCGCCGCAGGACGATCTGGCGGGCGTGCGGGTGGCGCCGCTTGAACTCCAGGATGTTGCTGATGGCCGCCCCTCGGAATTTGTAGATCGATTGGTCGTCGTCGCCGACGACGGTCACGTTTCCGTGCGGTGCAGCCAGCAGCTCGACGAGCTCCGACTGGGCCCGGTTCGTGTCCTGGAACTCGTCCACCAGGATGTACCGGAACCGGCGCTGAAGCTCGAGCCGGGCGGCCGGCGATTCCCTGAGCAGCCGGAGAGCCAGGCTGACCTGGTCGCCGAAGTCGACGAGCCCGGCCTCTCGCAGAAGCTTCTGATAGCGCTCGTACGCGGAGGCGAGCTCGCCCTGGCGGCGAGCCTCTTCTGCGAGCGCCGCAGTCGCGTCAGGCGCGGCCTCAGCAGCGTCAGCTCCGGCAGCCTGACGAGAACCGTCCGGACCTCCATCGGGCCCCGACGCCATCTCCCTCGCGTATTCGAGGTAGGCACCAGGGCTCACGTCTTCGTCCTTGCAGCGGCTGAACAGGGTCGCCAGCGCTCCGAGAAAGCGCGTGGGATCGCCGAGGGGCCGGTACTGGTCCAGTTCGAACTCGAAGAGCCGCTCGCGCAGGAAGATCACAACCTCCGGCCGCGAGAGGACGCGCATATCCGTTGGCAGCCCGAGCTCGAGCGCGAACTCGCGGATCAGGCGGTCGCCGAAGGCGTGGAACGTGGACACGGCGGCGTCCGTGTAGCCGTACGGCACGAGCTGGTCCACCCGCGTCTGCATCTCGTCCGCGGCCTTGTCCGTGAAGGTGAGGGCCAGGATCTCCGAAGGACGAGCTCGACGGGTGGCGATCAACCAGGCGATGCGGCGAGTGATGACCTGTGTCTTGCCGGTGCCCGCCCCCGCGACAACCAGCAGGGGACCCTCGCCGTGGCACACGGCGCGTCGCTGCTCCGCGTTGAGACCGGCCAACAGCGCGTCGACGCCCTCGGTCGATCCGGCGGCCTTATCGTCGCTTTCAGGTGGCGACCACCACACCGGGATCTGCTGAAGCGGAGGTGGCTCGCTCGCGGAAGTCCTACGGCTCTGACGAGTCATCGCGCGAGACTCGCCGGCGGCGGTGACATCTCACGTGTCACGGTCTCGCCGAGAGCCGACTACTCCGACCCAGCTTCGGGTGCCGGAGGTCGCTCGAGCTTGTAGTCAACACGCTCGGAGTTGAAAGCGCCCTCTGGATCGGGTACCCCCGAGTCCTTCGACTTCTCCTGGCCTTTCGCCTCTTCGATCTCCGCCCTTTGGGAGCTCTCGTGGATCGTTTCGACGGAGACAGACTCCTCAAGCGGGACCGCGGGCTCCGCTACTGGGGCGGGAGCTGCCTCGGCAACGGCCGACGCTGGTTCCGACGCCGGGCCTCGGTCGGCCGGGGCAGGGGCTGCACCGGAGGCCGGAGCTGCCCGGCTGGCGGCCGCCGATCGGGGCGGCGTGGCCGGCCTTGCGGGGCGTCTCGACCGCGCCTGGTCTATTGCGTCCTGCTCTTCGGTCGAGAGGGATGTGTCTGCTTTACCACCGGTCACTGCCTTGGCGTAGATCCGCGTGCCCGTCCGGGAATGAAGGCTGCTCACGACGAAACCGTCGTCGGACTCGTCGAGCAAGGCCAGGGCGAAGCTCTGGTTGCCGCCCGTGTCGGGGAATGGATTGAAGCGGATAAGCGCCTGCCGCGAGAAATGGCGGCGCGAGGAGACCTCGAGCATCGCCAGCCGCGCCGTAAGCTCGTCCAGGTCGCGCCCGACCTGGTGAACGGTCTCGAGGTGCTGTCCCAGGACGGTCTCGAGGTCCCCGTCCTCGACGCCTCCCGTGAGCCCTTCGATGCGCTGCTTGAGCCTGGTCACCTGGAGCGACTGCACAACGTACATCGCGACCAGGCCCAGCCCTGCCAGCACAAGCGCTATGGCAGCCAGGTTGTTGGAAATGGAGTCGACCACAGGTACCTCCGCTCGATCTCCACGAGTCTACCAGCCGCGGGCACAGTGCTCCTCGCCAGGCCGCCGGGTTAGCGCCCCGACGGGGCCGAGCTTGATGTTATCCTCGACACAGGCGACAGCTGGCAAGAGACGCCACCGGTCCACTCTTGCCTACGCCCAACCTCGACAGAACTAAACGGAGGCCTCTCACAGCACATGGCCAAGCGCACCCGTGGATCGAACCGTCCCGGCCAGCGACGTGCCGACCGGCGCGGCCCCGCCAGACCGCCGTCCCGCTCCGACACCAGGTCGGCCGGAGCCCTGTCGGCCGCCGAGGAAGCGCGAGCCGCCGAACTAGAATCCCAGATCGTCGCCCAGGATCGGGCCGCGGAAGTCGGCCGAGCACGCGTCAGGGACCGCGCTCGAGGCGACGAGCCTTCGCGTCCGGGTCGTGCCGCCGGTCAGGGTCTGCTCGCCGCGCGGGCAGTCGAGGAATACGCCTACGTGGTCCGGGACGTGCGCAGGATCCTGCTCGTCGGCGGGTCGATTGCCGCCGCCCTCGCCGTCCTCTACGTCATGATCGACATCTTCCACGTCGTCACGATCACGTAGCGAAGCCCGCGCCCTTCGCCGTCGGGCGGCCTCCGCCGGCGCGCCGCAGCTCATCGGGACCACGTCGCACCGCATCGCGAGACACCTGCGACCCGGACGGCCCACCAGAACTGCCGATTCTCTTGCGGCCGCCGTAGATCCGCGGCCGAGAAGCCCCCTGAGAACGCCGCAGCCGCGGCAGATCGGTGCAGCTGGCATGGACCGCTGCGCCGGGGCCACTGCCCGCCGGTCGGCCAACCTGTACGATCGGGCGATGCCAGCGCGCCGCTTCAGGACCACGCCAGCCGGCGAACCCGGGACGCAGCAGTCTGCGTTCGTTCCGCCGCCCGATCGCCAGCCGCTGGCAGCCCGAATGCGTCCTCGAACGCTCGGTGAAGTGGTAGGGCACGAGCGCCTGGTCGGTGAGCGAGGTACGCTCCGCCGATCGCTCGACGGCGGTCATCTCGGCTCGCTCCTCTTCTGGGGACCACCCGGCAGCGGCAAGACAAGCCTGGCTCGTGTCCTGGCAGAGGCATCCGGGGCCCGGCTGGTGACGATCTCCGCGGTCATGAGCGGGGTCACGGAGGTTCGAGCCCTGGTCGCTGAGGCCCGCGAGAGGCTCGCCCTCAGCGGTCGGCAGACGATCCTGTTCATCGACGAGATCCACCGCTTCAACAAGGCCCAGCAGGACGCCCTTCTGCCGCACGTCGAGGATGGCACGGTCATCCTGATCGGCGCCACCACCGAGAACCCATACTTCGAGGTGAACTCGGCTCTTCTCTCGCGGCTGCGCGTCTATCGCCTCGAGCCACTCACCGACGAGCAGGTGGGGACGGTTGTCAACCGGGCCCTCGCCGACGCCGAGCGAGGCCTGGCCGGTGATCTGGGGCCGGCCGGCGGCGTCGCCCTGGCGGCAGAGCCTTTCCGGCATCTCGTCGAGCTCGCCGCAGGAGATGCCCGCCAGGCCCTCAACGTCCTCGAGGGAGCCGTGTCCATTGCCGACTCGGAGAACATCCACGACAGCGACGGGCACGTCGCGCCCCGTCTCGAAGATGTCGAGTCCGCCGCCCAGCAACGGGCCCTGGCCTACGACCGTGCCGGCGACGGCCACTACGACACCGTCAGCGCGTTCATCAAGAGCATCCGCGGCAACGATCCGGATGCGGCACTGTACTGGCTGGCGGCGATGATCGCTGCCGGCGAGGACCCTCGATTCATCGCCCGCCGTCTGATCATCCTCGCCTCCGAGGACGTCGGCCTGGCCGATCCGCGCGCCCTTGAGCTGGCCGTTGCCGCCGCACAAGCCCTGGATTGGGTTGGCCTGCCCGAGGCCCAGTACGCGCTGGCCCAGGCCACCGTCATGCTCGCCGTCACGACCAAGAGCAACGCCGTCGGCAGGGGCTATTTCGCAGCGATGGCCGATGTCCTCGAGAAGGGCTCCCTGGCTGTCCCGGCTCACTTGCGGTCGAGTGGCGCCGCTCGGCGCAACTACCGCTACCCTCACGACTTCGAGGGCGACGACGTGGACCAGCAGTACCTGCCGGACGGGCTCATCGGTCGCCGGTACTACTTCCCGGGCGACCAGGGCGCCGAGGCCAGGATCGGCGAGCGGCTGGCGCGCCTTGCGAACGCCCGCCGAGCGGCTCCTCGTCGCAAGCGGCTCGTCGAGGGCCAGCCTGCGTCGGACCCGATGGCCACCGGCTCTGAAGGGATGCGCCGTCGCCAGCAGAGTCTCCGGGACCTTGCCGACGAGCACCGTCGCGACGCCGAGGAGTAGTGGCCGAGAGGCACTGATTGCGCCTCTTGCCGAGCGGTCTCGCGATGCTGACCAGGGAGTCCCCGCCGTTGTCCGCCCCGACCAACGTCTCGGCCGGATTCGAGCTCGGGCGAGCCACCTCGGGTCGCGTAGCGCTCCGTATCGTCCGGAGCAGCGACGGGGCCGGCCGGCGAAACTGAGCCTGCAACGCGTCGGTCCCTACGGCTCCAGGTCGAGGGCGCGGACGTGCTTCGGTCGGAAGATCGCGATCGGCGGACGATCGAAGACGGCTACGCGAGTCACTCCCAGCCGCTCGGCCGTCGCCACGAGAACGGCGTCGGTCAGCCGCGGCCGGTACTCGATCGTCTCCCGCATCAGCTCGGTGGCGCGGATCAAGTCCGCCGTGGTAGGCGCTACGACCCTGATCCCGCCGCTGGCTATCGACGCCAGGAGAGCGAAGGTTGCGCGTAGACCGAGCTCGCGCTGCAACAACAGATCCAGCTCGGCCAGAGTCAGCGCCCCGATCATCAGCGGCTCGTCGACCCGCCCGAACCACGCCAGAGCGGCCCGATGGTTCAGGTCGGACTGATCGGCCGCCGCGAGCACAGCGCTGGAGTCCAGAAGGATGGCCACTGCTCAGACCTCGTCCGGCTCGGGTCGACGGCCCACCTCGCGACGCGCGATCGACCGCCCGTCGAGCGACAGACGCCCGTGGTCGCTTCGACCGACCGCAAGAAACGACAGGTCGGGCGTTGAGTCGTGATCCTCGAGGTACGACTCCACGGCTGCCGTGAGGACCGAGGTCTTCGTCACGCCGCTCCGGGCGGCAAAGCGGTCAAGCCGCTCGAGGAGGTTCGAGTCGATGAGGATGGTGGTTCGCTTCTGCATATGACGTCATATATACCACACTAGTCCTGGCCCGGACCGACCGGTACTATTCCACGGCATCCGTTCCCGCAGAGAGGTGGAATACGTGAACCGCTTCGAACCCAACCTGCGCATTCCCGGGCCGACGTCGCTCCCCGATGCCGTCCGTGAGGCCGGCGCCCGACAGATGGTCAACCATCGCGGACCTGAGTTCGCTGCTTTGCAGAACCGGGTCATCGATCGCCTAAAGGCCTTCTACAAGACTCAGAACGACGTGTTGATCGTCACGGCCGCCGGGACGGGCGGCCTCGAATCGGCGATCGTCAGCTTCCTCTCACCCGGCGACAAGATCCTCGCGGTCACGATCGGGGCGTTCGGCGACCGATTCGCCAAGATCGCGACGACCTACGGCGCCGACGTGACCATGCTCGCCTTCGACTGGGGCAAGGCAGCCGACGCGGTCAGCGTCCGCAACGCTCTCGAGGCCGGCGGCCCCTGGAAGGCGGTCCTGCTGACCCACAACGAGACCTCGACTGCCGTCACCAACCCCATTGCCGAGCTTGCAATCACGATCAAGACTGCGGCCCCCGAAGCGTTGATCCTCGTCGACGCCATCTCCGGCCTCGGCGCCGTCCCCTTCGAGACCGACGCCTGGGGCCTGGACGTCGTCGTCAGCGGTTCGCAGAAGGCGTGGATGGTCGCTCCCGGCCTGAGCTTCGTGTCCGTCTCGCCGCGAGCGTGGGAAGCCGCCGCCGTGGCCAGGATGCCGAAGTTCTACTTCGACCTGGCCGCCCACAGGACCAGCGCCGAGGCGGGCCAGACGCCCTGGACCCCTGCTGTGGCGGTCATGTTCCAGCTCGACGTAGCCCTGGCGATGATGGAGGAGGAGACCCTGCCCGAGATCTGGAGGCGCCATGCGGCGGTGGGCGCCGCCGTTCGGGCAGGCCTTACGACCCTGGGCTTCCAACTGCTGGCCGAGCCAGCCTTCGCTTCGGACACGGTCACTGGTGCGTGGATCCCCGACGATCTCGAGTGGAAGGCGTTCAACGGCAAGCTGCGCAAGCTCGGCCTCGTGGTTGCCGGTGGGCAGGGGGCGCTCAAGGGCAAGATCTTCCGAATCGGCCACCTCGGCCATGTCACGGTGCCGGCCATCCTCAACGCGATGGCCGTCCTCGAGCAGACCCTCATCGAGCTCGATCGACCGGTGCGGCCCGGCGCGGCCGTCGAGGCCGCCCAGATCGCCGCCCTGCGAACCCTCGGCCTTGCCGGGTAAGGAGCCACACGTGAAGATCCTTGTTGCCGAGCCCCTTGCCAAGCAGGGTCTCGAGATCCTAAGAGCCCATCACGACGTCGATGAGAAGATCGGTCTTTCGCCGGAAGAGCTGGCGGCGATCATCGGCGAGTACGACGCGCTGCTCGTGCGCAGCCAGGTCAAGGTCACTGCCGAGATCCTCGCCCACGCCTCTCGCCTGGTCGTGATCGGCCGCGCGGGCGTCGGCGTCGACAACGTCGACCTGGAAGCCGCCACCAGGGCCGGCATTGTCGTTGTTAACGCCCCAACCGGCAACACGGTCTCCGCGGCCGAACAGACGATCGCCCTGATGCTGGCCCTTGCGCGCCGGACCGCGGCCGCCGACGCCTCGGTACGAAGAGGCGAGTGGAAGCGCAGCTCCTTCACCGGCGTGGAACTGCGTGGCCGCACGCTGGGCATCATCGGCCTCGGCAAGATCGGCCAGGCCGTGGCCGACCGGGCTCGCGGCCTGGAGATGAACGTCATCGGCTACGACCCGTTCGTCACCGCCGACCAGGCCGCCCTCCACGGCATCGATCTGGTCGAGCTCGACCAGATCATCGAGAAGGCCGACGTCATCACGGTGCACGTGCCGCTCAACAAGGCGACGCGCGGGATTATCGGGCCCGAGCAGATCGGCAGGCTCAAGCCCGGCGTCATGCTCGTCAACGTCGCTCGCGGCGGCGTCTACGACGAGGCGACCGTGGCCGCGGCCCTGATCGACGGGAAGATTGCCGGAGCCGCCTTCGACGTCTTCGAGAAGGAGCCGCCTCTGGATTCGCCGTTGATGTCGGCCCCGAACACGGTCCTGACCCCGCACCTCGGCGCCTCCACGGCCGAGGCGCAGGTCCGCGTTGCCGAGGAAGCATGCGATCAGGTCATCGACGTGCTCGCCGGGCGCTCTGCCCGCTACGCCGTCAACGCTCCGCTGCTGACTCCGGAGACGGCCCGCGCGATCGCGCCGTACCTGCCGCTGACGGAGACGCTTGGACGCATTGCCGCGCAGTACGTCCGAGGTGGCATCAGGGCCCTGACCGTGGACGTCGCAGGGGACGTCGCCGCCCACGACGCTTCCCAGCTCACGGCAGCTGCCCTGCGTGGCATCCTCGAGAACGCGACCAGCGAGCGGGTCAACCTGATCAATGCCGGGTTCCTTGCCAGGAATCGGGGCCTGATCGTGACCGAGCGCAAGACGAACGACGCGGGCACGTTTGCGTCGCTCGTGAGTCTCACCGTCGAGGGCGACTCCGGCAAGGCCGTGGTGGCCGGGACGATCGCCAACGGCGAGAGACGGCTGGTTCGCATTGACGACAGCTGGCTGGACATGGCGCCGACACCCTTGATGGTGATCACACGCCATCAGGACAAGCCCGGAACCATGGGCCGCATCGGCCTGATACTCGGCGAGGCTGATGTCAATATCAGCGCCATGACACTGGCCCGAAGCGCCCCTCGTCACGACGCCCTCATGCTGCTCGCTGTCGACGACGAGGTCTCGGACGCTGTCGCGGCTCAGATCCGGAACCACCCGGCGGTCCTCGACGTGTGGGTCATCCGAGCCGCGACCGAACGTTGAGCTCAACTCCGCGGGATGCGAGACGGCCCCGGCCAGGCGAAACGCCGGTTGCCGGGGCCGTCTCGCTGATCCCTCCCGGTCTCGATGCGGTCCTCGTCCTGCTCCGCCACGGCCAGACGCAGTTCATCGTCGAGAACCGCTTTCAGGGTGCGATGGAAGCGCCCTTGACTGCGCTCGGCGAAACGCAGGCCCGTCTGGCCGGCCAAAGACTCGCCGCACCGAGCGCCGATCCTCCGACACCGATCCCGGACGCCGCCCCGTTTGCGATCGTCCACTCGCCGCTGGGGCGGGCGCGCCGCAGCGCCGAACTGGTGGTCGATGCCCTGGCGGCCGTCGGTCGCGCCGCTCCCCCACTCCGCTCCGACGCCGGCTTTTCGGAGATCGCCCAAGGCGCGTGGGAGGGCTTGACCGACAGGGAGATCACCGCCCGCTTCGGCGATTCACCGGCGGGCTGGCGGCGCTGGCCGACGCAGTTCCACGCGCCGGGAGGAGAGAGCCTCGAGGTCGTGCGGGCACGGGTGGAGCCGGCACTCGCGGCGATCCTGACAGAGATGGCGCACGGCACCGAACCCGGGACGCACGATCGCCACCAGGTCCTCGGCTACGGCGAGGAGGGTCCTGATCCACGCCGATGGTCGCTCATCGTCGGCCATGGCGGAATCTTCCGCGTGGTGACCTGCGTCCTTCTCGGCCTCCCCCTGGAACATTTCTGGAATTTCGACTTTGGGCTGGCCGCGATCACCGTGATCGAAATCAGGGCCGGCCGCGCAGTCATTCGGGCTCTCAACGTCGACTCACACCTGGGCGCCCGAACCGAACCGGCGGTCGAGGAGACCTCCAGGCGGAACGCCAGCGGCGCCATGTAGCCCGCTGGGCACCCTGCGCGGGCGGCGGTTAGGTCGGACCCGGTTGAAGCCTCCGTCACCACGACCCCGGCAAGGCCCGAATCGGGCCTCGTGCGTCCGGCACCTCCAGGCCAGGATCACGTCCCCGGCAAGGCCCCGTCATTGCCCGGGAACGCCGGCCCCGCCCCCGCGCCCTGCCTGACCCACCGGCTTCCCGCCGCGGTGGCGGATCATCGGCAGTCGCAAGGCCACCTTGATTAGCGCCTGCCTGACCCGGCGGTGAGCCTCAGCGATGGCTGCCAATCGCGCCGAGCCGAGCTGTCGCTGGCCATACGTGACCTCGACCGCCGCCGTCGCCACGACGCCCAGGGAGTCGCGCGCACTGGGCACCAGATCTGCGAGCATGCCGGTGTACTCGTATACCGTCTGCGTCGGTCGTGGCTTGTACCCAAGACGGCTAGCCAGACCCACTACGCGCCGATAGACGACATCCGCTCCCTCGAGCCGCCTCGGCCGGCGCCGCCAGTAGACGAGCAGCACCAGAGCAAGAACGGCCCCACCCGTGGTCGGCACCAGCAGGCCGGCAGGGCCGCCTGGAATGGTTGTCGTGCCGCCCCCCGGACCCGGGCCGGGACGGCCGCTGGCTGCGGCTTCGGTTGCGACCGGGCCGGCCGAGGAGCTTGCCGTTGGCGAGGACGTTGCTGCGCTGCCCGGCACGAGGACCGTCGGCTGGCCGACGCCACCGCCCGTGGGGTCGAAGGTGATCCAGCCGTAGGTTGGGAAGAAGACCTCGACCCAGGCGTGCTTCTGCTGGCTCGTGACCTGCTCGACGCGCGTGTTCTGATCGATCGCGCCTGGCAGATAGCCCTGCACGTAGCGCGCCGGGTAGCCCGCCATCCGCATCAACATTGTCATCGTTGTCGCGTACTGCTCGCAAAACCCCTCGCGAACGAGGGCGAAGCAGTCGACCGTGGAAAGGCCGATGCAACGGGGCATCAAGGCCGAGATGTTGGTGCTGTAGACGAACCTGTCGCTGCGCAGGTAGTCCTGGATCGCGCTCGCGACGTCGTACTCGGTGCCGAAGGCGTTGCCGCTCGCGCGGGCCCAATTCTTGATCTCGGACAGCAACGCCTTACCTTGCGATCCGACCAGGTTCGTGCCCTGCGTGTATCTGGCCAGGAGGCCGGTCGGATAGTCCGTCCCGGCATGGCGGAGCCGCCACTGGGTCAGGCCATCGCCGCTCGGATCCGCGTCGGGCACGTAGGCGGAGACCAGGTAGTCCGTCGCGTCGCTCGTCAGCGAGGCGACGTCCAGGCTCGCCGGGCCGGTGCCGACCAGCGTCCGCCCGACGCCGACGTTCACGTGATCCGGCTCATCGGCGACGATGAGGTGACTGATCGTCGTGTCCTGCACGTGCACCGTGATGGATACCTCGATCCGACCGGGCGTCGTCACACCCACCAGGTCCAGGGTCCCGCTTTCGAGCGTGCTGCCGGCGCTCACCTGGTCCTGCCGCGTGTCGGGGCCGAGAGACCAGCCCGTGGACTGGAAGTCGTTGTAGGCAACCAGCCGCCAGTGGAAGCCGGAGCCGTTCGAGGTGCTGATCGTGAAGACCGGGTGTGGGGACTCATCGAAGCTCGAGCTGATCGGAGCCGTGGACCCGAAGTCGGCACTCGGTTGGATCCGGCTCGCGCCACCGTTCGGCAGGAGGCCATTCAGCCAGCTGACAGCGTTCTGGAATTGCGACCCCGGCTGACTGAATGTGCTCGCCAGGGGAGCGGAGCTGGCGACCGTCGTCAGGATCAGTGCTCCGGCCACGGCCGCTGCCGCAAAGGCCACGCCGCCCTGGAGGTGGGGCGTTCGAAAATCGTGGCCCCGCCATATCCGGCGGCGTATCCAGTTCGATCGCTCGTCGGCGGCATGCGCGAGCAACAGCAAGGCGAGGGCCGCGACGCTGAACACAACGAGGGCCGTGAATTGATCGTTCCGCGTCAACGCCATGTTGGCGATCAGGACCACCGCCAGCAGCAGCACGCCGTTGATGGACCGGCGGTAGCCGAAGACGTCATACGAGGCGGCCTGGGCGGTGCCCCAGACCAGGATCCCGAGGATCAGGCTGAAATGGCCGGTCTGCAGCGTCGACACCTGGTGCCGCCAGGCCAGGTCCAGGTAGGCCTGTGTGACAGAGTTCGCGGCGGCGTTGAACCATCCGGTCAAACCCGGCGTGGCGCCCGGCAGGGATGCCCCTACAGCCTCGATCAGAACGAAGGCGCCGATAAAGCAGCCGATCAGGTGCGCAAGCCAGGGCGAGATGTTGAGCCGCCCGCTGACGTAGCCCCACAGGGCCGCCGCCAGACCGACCCAGATCAGGAAGCTGGTGAGCCCGTCCCGCCCGAGGATCCATCGCGCATCGGAGATCGACCAGGCCATCGTCCCAGTCAGCACGAAGACCAGCGGCAGGCTCAACCAGCCCTCGTCGGGGCGAACGCGGTCGTAGACGCGGGCCAGGACACCCGGCTCGTCCCAGCCTGAGGCCAGGTCGCTGGGTCGGTACGATTCCGGACGACTTGTCGGAAGCCAGCCTGTGTTCGCCATCGCTAGCGCCCGCCGCGAGCGAAGCAGGCCACGCCCCGCGAGGCGGTCATGCGAGCACCGCGCCGAGGTCGTCGCCAGCGTGAACCTCGTAAGCCTTCAAGTCGTATTCGGCGAGAGCGAAGCGCATCGCCCTCTGCTCCTGCTCCGCCAGCTCCGCGTGACCCTCGTCGCCTCGGCGCGTCCGACCGAATGCTTCATAGCTGGCCGCGGCAAGCGACACGACCGCTGCAGTCACGCCCCGGGCGCGCAACGGCGTCAGCGTTCTGACCCATTGCCGCTCTCGTGACGGCGTGACGACCACGGCGGTCATGCCGCGCCGAAGCCTGGGCAGTCCGTTCAGCAGAACCTCCGCGAGCGGAGACCGGCCATCGCCCTCGACGGCGGCGAGCATCTGCATGATCTTCTGGTGCTGCCTGGGACCACGATCGGCCGGGATGGAGACGACTCGGTGGCCGCTCGTGGTCAGACCGACGGCCCGATTCTCGAGGATGGCATCGTGGGCGATGGAGGCGGTCACTCGAAGAGCCTCCTCGACCGTGGAGACGTCGCCTTCGCCAGCCTGTACCCTGGCCTCGAGGTCCACGAAGATCCAGACGTCGGCCGTCTGTTCCAGGTCGAACTCCTTGACCTGGATTTCGCCCAAGCGCGCTGTGCTGCGCCAGTGGATGCGGTTGAAACCGTCACCGGGCGCGTATGGACGCACCGTCGTCGCCAGCGGCGTCGTCTGGAGACTCCGCTCGGGCGCTGAGTGCGTGCCCTCCAGGAAGGCGTTGGGCAGCCGCCACCGCGGCAGCGGAACGACCCGCGGAAAGACGGTCACGGCAGTCGGCCGACCGACGGTTGCAGCCGCCTCGAAGAAGCCGAAGGGATCGCCGGTCCTCACGACCATCGGCTCGATTCGGAATGTCCCGCGACGGGTCAGAGGCACGATTGCGACCCAGGATCGCTGAGCCCAGGATCTCAGCATCAGCGCTCGGCCGGGCATTTGGACGGGCAGATCGGTAGGGTTGTAGACCTCCAGCCACGGCTTGGGCAGGCCGCTCGCGTTGGAGATGCTGTAGGTCGTCCTCAGGTCGTCACCGACGTGGGCCTGACGGTGATCGACACGGTATCCGGCCTCCAGATCGGCCAGGCCGAGGCGGGTCAAGACGTAGCTGCCGCCGACCGCCAGCAGCCCCAAGTAGACGATGTAGAAGAGGAACCCGAGCCCTGTCGAGAACGCGGCCATCACGAGGACGACTGCGACGATCAGGAACTGGAGCCGCCGGATCACGTCGGTAGGCCCGGCGTCGGCTAACTCGCCGGATTACCGGCGCCGCCGCGGCCAAATGCGCCCTGCTGCGGCTGCGAAACGGCCCCGCGGCGGTTGGGTGGGGCGGCCTTGGCGGCATCGACTGGTACCGTATCGAGCAACTCTGCGATGACCAGCCGGGGATCGATATCGTGCATGGACGAGCTGGTCTTGATGATGAGACGGTGGGCCAGCGCCGCCTCGGCGAGAGCCTTCACGTCGTCCGGGATGACGTAGTCGCGGCCGGCCAGGGCGGCGAGGGCCTGGCCGGTTCGGTACAGGGCCAGCGAGCCACGTGGCGAAGCGCCGAGATAGACGTCGGGGTGGGTCCGCGTCGCGTTGACGAGCCGAACGATGTAGTCGGCGACAGAGGGATCGACGTAAACCCGACGAACCGCGGCCTGAAGTTCGCGCAGCTCGACCACGTCGAGCACTTCCGCCAGGTCGTCGAGGGGATGGCTGATCTTCTGCTCGTCGAGGATCGTCCGTTCGTCGGCCTGGCTCGGGTAGCCAAGGCGGATTCGCAGCATGAATCGGTCGAGCTGGGCCTCCGGCAGGGCGAATGTGCCTTCGTACTCGATCGGGTTCTGGGTCGCGATGACGAGGAAAGGCTCAGGCATCTGGTACGTGGTTCCGTCGATGGTGGCCTGGTGCTCTTCCATGCACTCCAGGAGGGATGATTGGGTCTTGGGAGTGGCCCGGTTGATCTCGTCGGCCAGGACGATCTGGGCCATGATCGGGCCCGGCCTGAACTCGAACTCCTGGGTCTTCTGGTTGTAGATAGACAGGCCCGTCACGTCCGACGGCAGAAGGTCCGGCGTGAACTGGATCCGACGAAAGCTGCAGCCAAGACTTCGAGCGACGGCTTTCGCGAGCATCGTCTTGCCGGTACCGGGCACATCTTCGATGAGCAGGTGGCCACGGCACAAAAGGGCCACGAGGGTAAGCCGGACCTCCTGGCGCTTGCCGATGATGACCCGCTCCACGTTCGCGGCAACCTTCTCGCCGGTCTCACTGATCGTGGTCATGACTCCCTCTCAAAACGCGAAGAGGATATAGGCCGGAGGACGCGTCGCCGAGCCCTGCTGAGGGGCCGCTCACCGCAGGAACAGGCGGAAGGCCGCCCCATACTACGCCGAGACGACTCGCTCGTTCTTCTTGTGACAGGCGCCTTTCGCCACGCGGCTGACGCCCGACGGTTGCCGCCGCGGTGCGTCGAACCTGCTTCTGCAGGCGTGATCTTGGGAGCCTGGCGCCCGGGATCCAGGTTCCGCGACCCCGGTTGCGAGTGCCTGCTGAGGCGGCCTTGGTCTCGACCGGACCATCGGCCTCATCCGCGAGTACAAGCAGGCCAAGTGTCAGGCGGCTGATGCCGGCGTACTCTCCGGATAGAGCGTTATGCCGGCGGCGCATGGGTCAGGCCTGCAGGAATACGGAGCAACAATGCCCGAAGCAACCGACTCGTATTGCGAGCGGTGTGGAGCCCGCCACGTCTTCGCTGCCGGCGCCCCCAAGGGCCCAACTTTCCGAGGCGCGCGGGTCCTGGCCCGAGGCCTGAAGACCTTCGTATTCACCGACGGCCTGTCGTTCGGCGATTCCCTGGCGCTGGCGCGCCAGCAAGATGGCCGCCAGGACTCGAGCCGTCTGGCCGAGGCGTTCCATCAAACGTTCAACTTCTGTTTGACATGCCGCCAGTACGCGTGCGATCGGTGCTGGAACCCGAAGGCCTCCGCCTGCCTCTCATGCGCCCCGGACCCGCAACTCGGAGACGTCGCACCTGAAGACCATCCGATGGTAGGGACGCCGATCGCTGGGTCGGACAACGGCCGACCGGCCTTCCCGGGCCTCTCGGCGACCGAACCCGTCGCCGCTTCGGCTCCAGGGGCCCCCGGCGCCCGCCCCCTCCAACTCACGGAGAACAGGCCGGAGCGCCGACCTCAGGCATCCGCCATCCCGGCCTGGCCCGCCGTCGATCTTCCGGGTGGCACCATGCCAGTCGCGGCCGAGCCCGGCAAGACCTCTCATTTCCCGGTCACGAAGCCGACGGACCAGCAGGCGTGGAGCCTGTGGCCCATCGCCGACGAGATAGCTCCCGAGATGACGCTCACCCCGGAAGAGATGGAACTCGTCGAAGCCAGACTCGGTCAGGCCGACGCCGCACAGCCTCCGGCTGCTCGACTCGTAGCGAGCCCTGAGCTCGTCGTTTTCGACAGTTCGCCCGCACCCCTGAAGATGCAGCCAACACTCGCCGAGGATCTGGCCCAACCCGCCGACCAGCCCTCGAGCGGCGTCCACCAGGTGGACGCCGCCAGCCCGCCACGGGAGCTGGAGCCCGCCACGACCGTCGGCACGCCGACCCCACCTGCCCCGTGGGCTGAGGGGCCGGTCGGCTCGGAGCCCCAGACATCAATCAGCTCGGGGCACCTGCTCCACAATCGCATGGCGACGCTGCCGCCCCTCAGCAGCCTTGCCGCGCCGCGACCCGAAATCCGCCAGCGCGTGTCAATCGTGGCGAGACTGCTCGGCAGACGCGCGTCGCGGCGGGAAGCCCCGGCGTCCGTCGAGCGCCTCGCGACGCCGACGCGGCCAGGCCAACCAAACGGCGATGTCTGGCCGCTGCCGACGGGATGGCTGGAACGACCGGTCGGGACTCACGACCGGCGGCGCACAGTGGGGGCCGCCGCCGAGGACGTCGAGGCGGAAGGGCAACCCTCCCCATCGGCCCCACCAGCGGCTCTCCCGATGCCCACGGCAGATGCAGAACCTGAGGCACCGGCGCCGCTTCGGATCGAGGCGCTTGCGCCGGCGGCGCATCAGCCCGAACCGTCCGTCGTCGATGCCCGCTATGCGGCTGCCATTCGACTCTCGGCTGTGTCCGGCGCTGTGGTCCTCGTTGGCGGCGCCGGCAGCGCCGCGAGCGCCGACGTTCCGACCGACCAGGTCGCCCGATCCAAACTACAGCCCGCTCGCGACGCGACCCCACCCTGGACCACGCCACCCACCAAGCCGGCGCCGGAACTCAAGCTACCCGATCTGACGCCCCAGGCTCCCGTGGCACCAGAGATCGCCGCGCCAGAGCCCGCGGCCTGGCAGGAGGCCGTTCGACGACGGGCCGAGGCGGTGAACGCCAGCCCGGCCGGGATGCCGCCGGGTGATCGCTCCAGCACGCCCGCCGCCACGCCCTCCCTTTCCGAAGTTCCCGCTTCTGGGGCGGGAGCCTGGCCCTCGGGCTGCGGCGCGGCACCACCCCTCCCCTGGCCGCCCTTGGGAGCCAGCTGGCCGGCCCATGAAAGCCGCGGCGCGGCATGGCCCGGCCCTGAGGCGCCCTCGATCCCAGCCGTCGTTGCGGCCCAGGGATCCGGTACGCCGATCCTGACCGAGATGTGGGCTCAGTCGGCTGAGCAGGTGCTGACACGTGGCGCGGTCCGCGTTTGCCACAGCTGCGCTCTGCCGGTCTCTACACAGGCGCGCTTCTGTCGTCGCTGCGGAACGCACCAGGTCTGACCGGGAACGCCCCGCCCGCCGACGCCCCTGCTCCCCCTTACCCCGGCGATCCGGTCCAACCGCCCCACGCCCGCGAATGGGGCCTCGGTCTCAGGGCCGGCGGCGCGTGAGCCTTCGCCAAAGCGAGACCGTGACGGCCGGCCCCAGCAGGATGCCCATCAGGCCGAGCCCCGTGAGCCGCGCGACCGAGGTGTCACTCCGGCCCATTGCCCCGTCGAGCCAGACGGCCGTCACCCAACCCATGACGACGCCAACCACCCCGACGGTCAGCAGCACCGCCAGGTCGGACCGATACGTTCCATCTCGGGATCCACCCAGCCAGAGGTGAGCCACTGGCCAACGGAAACCGGCCGAGGGGTGCCGCCCCCGGAAGGGTTGGCGAGGCTCCACCTCACGATCGCCACCGATGTCGCCACCCCACCGACCGCGACCAGTACGCCGCCGACAACCTCGGCCGTCATCCCGGAATCGAGGACGGCGCCGACACCGGACGCGACGGAATCGCTGACGATGGTGGACGTGACCTGCAGACCATCGAACGTCGAAGCGAGGACGCACAGGCCAGCCAACGCGGGCATGACCTGGACAGTCCGCGAGTCGCTGTCTCGCGCCGCGCGTGAGAGCGCCAGGATGAGGATCAACAGGCCCAGGAGGAGCGCGATCAGGCCATCCGGCTCGTTCCTCCCGTCGACGAGGACCTGACCTGGAGACGAAGCCCAAGGCAGCACGAATTCGGCGGCCGCGAGACTGACCAGACCGGCCAGGATCGGCAGGGTCGTCGGTCGCGCCAGCATGTTGGGCTCTGGTCGAGTCGCAACTGCGGGCGGCGGACCGATCCGCGGGCCATCGATCATGTTGGTCATCCACTGTCTTTTCGATACAGGGGCAGGCGCGGCAGGCCGGCCCGGTCAGTCGTCGAGGCCCTCGAATAGCCCGGGCTGCAGGTCATCGTCGCGAATCGATCCGCGAGGTCGCAGCAGCGATCGAACCTGCGCCCTGCGCACGTACCGTCTGTGGCCGAGCTTAATGCTCTGGAGCTGTCCGAGTCGGGCCCACCGTCCGATCGTGTCGGCCGTGAACCTCACGTTGGACGAGGCCAGCAACTCGGCCGCTTCGGAGAGGGAGATCCAGTCGGACGGCGGCTTAGACATCGATCAGTCCGGCTCCTTCGGGGACGACGTTGCTTCAGATGACGCGACCGAGTCCGTTGACGTCGACACCGGCTTCTCGCCCGAACTCGATCCGGCCTCCGTGGAGGGGGCTCGGTTCGACTTGGTGGCGCTCGACCGGTCCTTGCGAGCCCAGCCGCTGCCCTTGAAGTGGACGGCCGGAGCGGCGAGAGTCCGCTTCATGGGTCCGCCGCAATTCGGACAGATCGTCGGACCGTGGCGATGGACGGAATGCATGACCTCCACCGCGTGGCCGCAGTCGGCGCAGACGTAGTCGTGAATCGGCACTTAGCTCTCCCGCCAGTGGCCCTAGCCGCGCAGCATTCGCATGCCGCACTTCGGACAGTAGAAGGCACGCTCGTACCCGGAGGCAAAGCCGCAGTGCGGGCAGGTCATTCCGCCCGTCCCGGAGGAGGGCGCCGGCCGGTCGATCGCCACCGAGCCGACAGCGTGGCTGTCGCCCGCAATGTTGTTGAAGAGGCCGGCCAGAATGCCCGCAGCGTTCCGGTCGGTGTCGCCGCGGACGCCCTTGCCACCCCAGCCAACGACCGCGCGAACGATCAGATCGCCGCTCACTTCGTCGAAGTGCGAGACCACGCCACCGACGATGGCGTTGTACTCGGGGTAGCCCATGGTGTCGGTCTCGCCGGACAGAAGGCCGCAGACGAGGGTCTCGTAGACGAGATCGATCGCATCGACGGACTCGAGGACAACGAGCGCATGGCGGGTCACGGGCGACCGGTCGTGATGGTACTGGAGCCAGTGAGCGCTGCCCGGGAGACGGGCTATGTAAGGCGAGGCCTGACTCAGCGAGACCGGCAACGACTCGACCAGCTCCGACTCTCCCTGGACATAGCCGGCCAGCATGCTGTGCAATCGCGGGACCAGGCCGGGCCCAGCCTTGAGTCGTACGCCATCTGAGCTCTTCGCCGAATAGGAGAGCTTCAGTGAGAACTCGTGCGAATCCGCCTCAGCCGGCAGAGGCGGCGGCGAAGCCTGATCTCCATCGGAGCGTTTGCCCCTGCCGAAGAGCGGCACTGTCCCTCCTGAGAAGTAGTGCAAACCTCTACGTATCCTACCAGCGCCCTCGACCCACCTGCCCCGCTCGATCGCATTTCGCGAAAGGAAGTTGGAGGCGAGATGCCGGCGGCCGGGGCGGCCCGTGACCGAGCACCCTTCCGCCGGATCGTTCGTCACCGCACACAGTAAGGCCGTGCCCGACGATCGCCGGTCCGAAGCGGCTCTAGCCGAGGCGTTTCGCCAGCCGCACGACGAGCTCCTCCAGCTCCCGGGCTCGCGCCCGGGCACCCTCCACCACCGTCGCCGGCGCCCTGGAGGTGAAGGCTTCGCTGGCCAGACGGGCACGAGCCGACGCCAGCAGGGTCTCGGCCTCCGCGAGCTCGCGCTCGAGGCGAGCGTGATCGCGCTCTTCCTGGCCCTCGTCCCTGGCTTCGGGCCGGACCACGGCCTCAACCTCACCGGCGACAACCGACAACCCGCCCTCCACGCCGCGCCGGATGGCGTCCCGGTCGCGCTCCCGTCGAAGTGGCCGCGCCCGGCTCAGCCGCTCGATCGCCGGCAGCAGCGCCTCGAAGGCCGAGGCCAGCGATTGGGGCACGAACGCATCCACCGGGAGCCAGGCAGCTGGCTCGATGCGAGCCTCAGCCCTGGCGTTTCGAACTGCCCGCACGAATTCGATCAGCGCCGAGACTTCGAGCTCAGCTACGGCATCAACCCTGTCGGTCCGGACGACCGGCCAGTCGGCCACTATCAGCAGCCCCGGGTCGCCGGTCGCGCGCGGCAACAGCCCCCAGATGGCTTCGGTGATGAACGGCATCGTGGGGTGCAACAGGCGCAAGTACGTGTCGAGCACTTCCACGAGCGCCCACCACGTGGCCTCGCGATCCACGGAGGCCAGCCGCTCGTCGCCGAGCCAGACCTTGGCCAGCTCAACGCCCCAGTCGCAGTACTCGCTCCAGACGGCCTCGTATAGGATCTGGCTGGCGTCGCCGAAGGCGTACTGGTCCATGGCGCGATCGACCGCAGCCACCGTCGCCGCGGCCCGCGACAGGATCCACCGGTCGGCCGGTCCGAGGTGAGCCACGCCGGGGAGCTCGCGCGGAGCCGATGCCGCAATCGACGCGGGCCGCGCTCCGAGCACGAACCGCGCCACGTTCCAGAGCTTGTTGGCGAAGTTGCGCGAGTTCTCGAGCTTCTCGGCGCCGAGCCGGGAGTCGTTGCCGGGCGCCGTGCCGTTGATGAGGGCGAAGCGCAGCGCGTCGGCGCCGACTTCCTCGATCGTCTCGAGCGGATCGACCGAGTTGCCCTTGGTCTTGGACATCTTCTGGCCGTACGGGTCCCGAATCAGCCCGGACAGGTAGACCGTGTGAAAGGGCGCCTCGCCGGTCAGGTGGATGCCCAGCATCATCATGCGGGCGACCCAGAAGAAGATGATGTCGTAGGCAGTCTCTATGACGGAGCCCGGATAGAAGCGCTCCAGGTCGGGCGTCTTCTCCGGCCAGCCGAGCGTGGAGAACGGCCACAGGCCGGAGCTGAACCACGTGTCGAAGATGTCCTCGTCCTGACGTAGATCGGCCGCCGGTCGGCCGCAGACGTCGCAGGCGTCCGGCCCGGCCGGATCCGCGATCACGGTCGTGTGCCCGTCCGGGCAGTACCAGGCCGGGATCCGGTGGCCCCACCAGAGCTGGCGGCTGATGTTCCAGTCGCGCATCTCGGTCATCCAGTGTTCCCAGACCTTGACGAAGCGCTCGGGAAGGATCTGAGTCTTGCCCGAGCGGGTCGCCTCAAGAGCATCGGCGGCGAGCGGCCTCACGCGCACGAACCACTGGGTCTTGAGACGCGGCTCGACCACGTCGTCGGAGCGCTGGCAGCGCCCGAGCATCATCTCGTGGGGTTTGACCGACTCGAGGTCACCCCGGGCTTGAAGCTCTTCCACGATCCGCCGGCGGGCCTCGTACCGGTCGAGGCCTGCGAACTGGGCCCCGTTCTCGTTGATGCGAGCCGCGTCGTCCAGCACGGTGATCATCGGCAGGCCGTGACGTTTGCCGGTCTCGTAGTCGTCGCCGTCGTGGGCTGGAGTGATCTTGACCGCGCCGGTACCGAACGCTCGATCCACAACCGGGTCGGCGATGATCGGCACGACGCGCTCCACGAACGGGATCACGGCACAGCGGCCGACCAGCGCGCTGTATCGCGGATCCTCCGGATTGACCGCGACCGCGGTGTCACCCAGCAGAGTCTCCGGCCGCGTCGTCGCGACGGCAATCCAGGCATCCCGGTCCGGCGCGCCGGTCTCCGGGTCGATCAGGTGGTAGCGCATCGTCCAGAGGCTGCCCGTCGTTTCCTTTGGGATGACCTCGAGGTCGGAGACGCTCGTTCGGCAGCCCGGGCACCAGTGGATCAGCGCCTCGGTCCGATACGCCAGGCCCTCGTTGTAGAGGCGGAGGAACGCCTCGCGCACAGCCCGAGCCGACACCTCGTCCATGGTGAAACGCAGGCGCGTCATGTCGAGCGAGGCCCCGACGCGGCGCTGCTGGCCCAGGATCATTTCCCGAGTCTCGCGGACGAACTCCCACATCGCCGCCAGATATTTCTCGCGGCCGAGAGTCGCGCGGCTCTCGCCCTTGCCAGCGAGGAGCTTGTCGAGGACGTACTGGGCGGCGATGGAGGCATGGTCCAGGCCGGGCAGGAATAGCGCCGGCCGGCGTTGCATTCGGGCGCGGCGCGTCATCAGGTCTTCGACCGTCGAGCGCTGGGCGTGACCGAGATGCAGCGAACCGGTCACGTTGGGAGGCGGCTGGATGATTACGAACGGAGGCTTCGACCAGTCGGCGCGCGAGCCAGCACCGTCCGGGCTGAAGACATCGGCATCGAGCCAGCGCTGGAACACGGCATGCTCGAAGTCGCCGGGGCGATAGGCCTTCGCCAGATCCATCGTGCCGGCCTCGCCGCCCGGGACGTCATTCCGCCTTATCTTCCTCTTCGCCTCGTCCGCCATCGATCGCTCCGCCAATCAATCGACCCGCTCGTCCAGCGGACGAACGGGTCGTGGTACCACCTGCTGGTTCGGCGTCGCCTGGCGACCGGTCATCCCGGCCGCCAAAGATGGCGTCGCCCTCTCGGCGCGCTATCGGGCGCCTCCCGCACTGCTCGCGAGCTACGTTCGCGCCGTTCCGACTGCGGGGCTTTCAGCCTCGCGCGACTCGGGCGCGGGCCCCGCTCTCTGCTCGCCGTTTGGCGACGCTACTCCTCTCGGTCAACACCGTGAAGGGGGCGATCGTAGCACAGGGCAACTCCGCCACTCCGTGGGGGGCTTGCACGGGCCGTCGGTCGGGCACGGACGACGGCCGCGAGTGTTGACTAGGTGCGCTATCTATCCCGGCGAGACCGGTCGACTTGGAGGGAGCTGGCTCCTGGAGCGGCTTCCTACGATTCCTGGCGCATCGCGCCGGGCTAGTGGAGCAACCCGACTGCGACGTTCGAGGCGACCCCGAAGAGCCCGATCCCCGACACGAGCGCCGCGGACGGAAACACGAGCGTCGGGAAGCGCTGCGCCACTCGCGCCAGAGCCAGCAGGATGATCGCGATCGCGGCCGCCTTCAGCGCCGCCGGTCCGAACGGACCCGCCAAGAGGTAGAGCCCGCGCGCCAGCGGGTTGCCCTCCCCGCCGATACCCACGCGGGCAGCCGCAGGGAGGAATGTCACGAGGTCCAGGAGCTCGACGACGGCCACCACTGCGAACGCGGCGACAAACCTGTTTGGCATGGATCGAACCACCGGTCGCTCCTTCGCGTCGGGCGTTACTCAATCGCCGACAGCATCGGTGCCTGGCAACCGGATTTCTATAGGACCTCAGGTACCGTCGAGCCCACCCCTATCGTCCCGTGCAGCACGTGAGATGGGGGATGAACCATCGTCGGGCTGTCGTCTCCGACTCGGCCGCCTGGACTGGCCGGCCTGCGAGCCGGGAGTTATTGCCGCTGCGACCCAAAGATCTCAACGCCGGCGCGGACCTAAGCGCTCTGGCCGTGCTCCGCCAGAAGCTTCTCGTAGTTCGTCTCGTCGAAGCCTTCGTCAACCTGCGTCTTCGTCAACAGGAGGGGCGGCCGGCCGCTGCGTATCGTCTCCTCGGTGATGATGCATTTGCGGATCTCGCCGTGGTCCGGTACGTCGTACATCACGTCCAGCAACGACTCTTCGACGATGGAGCGCAGCGCCCGCGCGCCGGTCTTGCGAGTGATCGCGACTTCGGCCGCGGCCTGCAGCGCGCTGGGCGTGAAGACCAGGTCCACCTTGTCGAGCGAGAGGAACTTCTGGAACTGGCGGGTGATCGCGTTCTTCGGCTCGGTCAGCACGCGAACCAGGTCTTCGGCGGTCAGCGACGTGAGCGTGACCACGACCGGTAGTCGCCCGACGAACTCGGGAATCAGGCCGTACTTGAGAAGATCCTCCGGCATCAGCCGCTCGAGGATCCTCTCGCGGTCGACCTCTGGCATGTGGTTCTCGGCGCCGAAACCCATCGATCGCTTCCCGACCCGCTCCTCGATGATCTTCTCGAGGCCGTCGAACGCGCCTCCGCACACGAAGAGGATGTTCGTGGTATCGATCTGGATGAAGTCCTGGTGCGGGTGCTTGCGGCCACCCTGGGGCGGAACGTTCGCAAGCGTGCCCTCGAGGATCTTGAGGAGCGCCTGCTGAACGCCTTCGCCGGAAACGTCCCGGGTGATCGACGGGTTGTCGGCCTTGCGGGCGATCTTATCGATCTCGTCGATGTAGATGATGCCGCGCTGGGCCCGGGCCACGTCGAAGTCGGCGACCTGGATCAGGCGAAGCAAGATGTTCTCGACGTCCTCGCCGACGTACCCGGCTTCGGTCAGCGACGTGGCATCGGCGATGCAGAACGGAACGTCGAGGATCTTGGCCAGAGTCTGGGCCAGGAGCGTCTTGCCGGAGCCGGTCGGCCCCACGAGCAAGATGTTGGACTTCTGGAGCTCGACGTCGTCGATCTGGTGGCCGGCGTTGACACGCTTGTAGTGGTTGTGGACCGCGACCGAGAGGACCTTCTTCGGCTTGTCCTGGCTGATGACGTACTGGTCGAGAGCGAGCTTGATACCGCGCGGGTTCGGGAGCTTGGCCACCTGCGGCTTGGCGCGCGGGGCCTCCAGCATCTCCTCTTCGATGATCTCCTGGCAGAGGTTGATGCACTCGTCGCAGATATAGACGCCCTGGCCCGCAATGAGCTTGCGAACCTGCTCCTGGCTCTTGCCGCAGAAACTGCAGCGATATGGAACCTTGGGGCCGCTCTTGGTCGTCGTCACGCGCCTGGAACCATC
>Ga0182027_10000639_pt1 | contig 59907 bp, 46 predicted proteins | sample 712E1DmetaG_FD_121300 | JGI IMG/M metagenome (GOLD analysis project Ga0182027, IMG submission 121300) | Permafrost microbial communities from Stordalen Mire, Sweden - 712E1D metaG (Illumina Assembly) | ecosystem: Environmental > Terrestrial > Soil > Wetlands > Permafrost | place: Sweden...
TACCGAAAAGAATGTCAAAGAACATCGACGATCTCCTGCCGATAAATTGGAAAGAACCCGAAGATTTAAAATAATCCGCCCCGCTCATCACGGATACACACCGGTCGCCGTGGGCTTACGTTGCAACGATTCTTGAATCTAAACGGAATATTTCTTCGTGTATCGTCGCATGAAGAAATTTTGGATTCAAGTATTCTCCGATAAGTAATGAATTGAAGTCATCGGCTCCAAGTTCATTCTTTATTATTTCACAAGCTGTTAGATAATCACATCTTTTAATAAGCTTTTTAACAATCTTTGTTGAGCAAGATAATTGACCAAGAGCACTATACAGCATTTCTTCCCAAGATTTTGGATTATTGCCTTCGGCATTTGCACTGTGCTTAGATATTCCAGAACCCAAGAATATAACGGCCCGCCTTCGTGCCATATCTGAAATAATGTCTGTAGGCCAACTGATCATTTTAGCCCTCCAATATTTTTGATCAAGGCATTCGCAATGCCACCTATAATCTTTTCTGCAATTTTAACTTTTGCAAAATGTGCTCCTACTACTCCGTCAGAAGCCTTTAATGAAAAAATTGGAACATGTGATGACTGAGACAAAGGAACAAGACTATGCAAGTTTGGTATTGAACCAAGTTCGTAGGAAAATGTTGCCTTGGGATTGGCATGTTTGGCGATGAGCAACCTTTGCATTGCACTGGGTATTCTCCTAATTATTCGATCATATGCATTAACTGCACGCTTTACGTTGCGAACTGTTTTGGCAGTATATTGCTGCGTTACATATCCTGCAAATTTGAGGTTCCAACTTGTTGATCTATTTTTAATCAAAAAAGGCTCATGTTCTATAGCTTCATATTCAATTAACCCTTTTTGAATTGTTTTTTTCCAATTTTCAAGTGACAATGAAATGTTACTAATAGCCATAAGACTAAAAATATCTGACGACATCGGCACTAAAAAGAAATCGCAAGCGAGCAACACAGCACGATTAATAGCACCCAAAGATGGCCCCACGTCAAAAAAGATATAATCATATTGAGAATATCTTAAAACGATTTCTTTAAATATAAAGCTTGTTTGAAGTCCGCGTCCATCTCCAGATTGAGCGGCTTTCCAATCTGATGCTAATAAATCTTCTGCTAACGCGAGCGAAGGAGAGCCGGGAATAATATCAATATCGAATCTTGGGGATTTTATTAATTGGAAGTTTTCAGTAAAATATCCTTTTCCTTTTCTTAACGGTTCAACAAATGAATCAATGGTCGAATATTTTTTATTCTCATAAATATCTTCTAGCTGTTTCTCTGAAAGCAGATAGGAAGTTGCATTACACTGAGGATCTGCGTCAACAATTAATATTTTCAATTTTTTAAAATTCTGCAGATAGGAGGCTATATTACAAAGAAGAGTAGTTTTACCAACACCACCTTTGTTGTTAAAAAATGCAATTGCTTTCATTAAACCTCCGTTAAAATAAACAATTAATAAGAAACTGTAAAAAAATGTACCACTATTATAAAATCAATTTTCGCTTTTGGTTAAGTCAAGGAAAATACTTTTAATAAAAATCGGCCATAAAATCTTGCCGATATTTTAAATGCAAATAAAACTTCGGAACTATAGCAGCTTCGCCGCAAGCTCCGACAGCACCGACCGCTCGCCTTTTGAGAAGGTAAGGTGCGCTGAGACGTCTTGGTCTTTGAAGCGCTCGACCACGTAGGTCAAGCCGTTACTGGAAGAATCGATGTAGGGATTGTCGATTTGATAGGGATCGCCCGTGAGGATTATTTTCGTGCCGTCGCCCACGCGCGTAATGACGGTCTTTACTTCGTGGGGCGTGAGGTTTTGCGCCTCGTCGATGATCAGGAACTGGTTATGGATCGAGCGGCCCCGGATGTAGGTAAGGGGCTCGATATTGAGGATACCGCTCTCCAAAAGCTCCTTAAAACCGCGTATATGCCGCCGGGCCTTTGCTTCGCTACGCATGAGCAGATCAACGTTATCGGCGATCGGATACATCCAGGGCGCAAGCTTTTCTTCAACCGTTCCAGGTAAAAAGCCGATGTCTTTTCCCATGGGAAGGGTTGGCCTGGAAACCAGGACATGGTTATAAGTGTTCTCATCGACGGTCTTGTATAAACTCGCGGCCACCGCTAAAAGGGTCTTTCCCGTTCCGGCAATACCCACAAGCGTCACCAATTGTATCGTGTCGTTAAGCAGCGCGTCCATGGCGAAAATCTGCTCGCGGTTTTTCGGCTTGATGCGCCACATGCCGTCGCGGTCCTCACGCATGAGCTTGACGATTTTTTTTTCTTTGCGGACATATCTGCCCAGCATGAAATGCGCGGGATCGGACGAATCGACAAGGGCGACATATTGATTGGAAAAAAGCGTTCGGCTTCCCTCATGGGCGACCCAGCCCTGATCGTGGAATGCCGTGACCAAGGCCGCATCGACCTGCAATTCGGTATGGCCGGTATACAGTTCCTCGATATCGACCTTGTCGGATTTATACTCCTCAACGACCAAGCCGAGCGCATCGGCCTTGATCCTCAGGTTAATGTCGTTGCTGACGAATATGGTCGGAATGTGCGCCGATTGTTCCTTGACCTCGAGGGTAATGGCAAGAATGAGGTTGTCGCGAGGGTTTCCTTGCAGCTCGCGGGGCATTCGCCGAAGGATGGAATCGGTATCGAGCTTGACGATGAGCGTTCCGCCATTGTCAAGCTTGACCCCCGCGGAAAGCGACCCGGTTTTCCTTAAATCGTCGAGATAGCGCGAAGTTTGCCGGGCATTTCGCCCGGTTTCGTTGAGGTCTTTTTTAAACCGGTCGATGTCTTCGATGACCGTGATGGGAATATAGACGTTGTTTTCCTCGAATTTAAAAAGCGCTTGCGCGTCGTAGAGCAATACCGTGGTGTCGAGGATGTAGTTTTTCATGCTAGTCCATGTAAAACTGTTTTACATTGTCGACAATGTCGGCCTTGCTTTTAATGTTCAGGTACCAGTCGAAATAGGTCTTTTCCGACGCCTGCTGTTCGAGCTTTTGCCGAAGCCCGGAAATTTCGAGGCTATTGGCCGGGACCGAATCGATATGACGGTGCCAGAGCGGCTTGACCACGAATATCGCCCCCGACGCCGCGATGGGACCGGACGCCTTCCCGTCGGCAAGCGCAAGCGCCGCGGCAACCACGGTGTTATTGTAGCCCACTTGAGGAATAAATTGCATGCGCGAAACCGAATCCGTCGTGCCGCAGGTTAAAAGCGGATCGACCGTGGAAAGCGAGGCCACCGCGTTTTTGTCGGGCGCTTTTTTAAGCACGTCGTCAAAATAGTTCTTCGCCTTGACCAACCGGATTGAATCGGCCAGGACCGTGAAGATCTTGTCTTTCACCACGTCAAGCGGCATGAGTCCGGCCTTCAGTTTTTGCTTGACCTGGACGATATAGTAGCCGTCTTCATTTTCGAATATGTCGGAAACATCGTCGATTTCATGGTTAAACGCGAAGGAGGCCACGCCGGAAACATAGCCGATTTTTGGTATGACTTCTCCCCGTTTAAAACGCCCGGTTGAATCGACGACGGCCGTGGTCTTCTTCGCGACCGCCTTGATCCCGTCGGCGGTAATGAGCTTATGGAGCGAGTCTGCCTGGGCGTTAAGCCGATCCATGGTCTCGCTTGACGGGGCAACTTTCCTGAGGATATGCCTAACCTTGGCCTGTTCCTTGCCGTCCTTTATTTGCTTGCCTTCGACAATGGCCAGTTCATAGCCCATAGGGGTCCGAACGGGCATCGAGACCGTATTAAGCGGCAGCGAAAACACCGTCGAGTCGAATTGCGGGGCCATGGCGCCCTTGGTCACCCAGCCTAAATCCCCGCCGTGGGCCGCCGTGGCGTCGTCGTCGGATTCAAGCTTGGCCTCTTCCTGAAAAAGAGAGTCGCTGTTGCCGATCCGTTTACGGATCTCGGAAACGTCACCCAAGGTTATTTTTTCGTCGGCGGGCGTCGATATTTTCGCGACCTTTACAAAATAAAGATCGGCCTGTTCGTCGGATTTGAAGCTGTCGGCATGCTCTTTATAGTACAAGGCGACCATGGCCCCCGGAACGTCGGAAGAATCGACTTTAAAACTCGAAGCGCTGAGTTTGGCGTATTCAAATTTCACTTTTTCGTTTTCGGCCCGGTATTCGTACGCGACTTCCTCGGGCGACGGGTCCGCCTGGAACGAAAGCAGGATGCGCAAGGTCTGCATGGGGATGGAAAAATCCTGCGTATAATGCTCCAGCATTTGCATGCCTTCGTTTTCGAATACTTGCGGCGTGTTGAGGAATTTTATGAATTTTGAAGTGTCGAACATGCTGTCGGTCTGGAATTGCGGGGCGCTATACACCTCACGCGGAGGGTTTTTCTTGATGAATTCGTAAATTTGGTCCGACGAAGCGCCGAGCTTCATTTGCGCGAAAACGTCTTTCAGAAGCATGCGGTTGACTTCGGTTTCCCAAACCTGCTTAGGGACCATGCGCGACTGGTAGGGCGACATTTCCGCGCCGCCCGACTGCTCGTGCTGTTTTTCGCGTTCGGACTCGACCATTTTTTCAAAGTAATTGATGGTTATTTCCTTGCCGTTTACCTTGCCGATGATGTTCTTCGTCCTGGAGCGGCTGGTCAAATCCATGCCCCAGGCAAAAACAATGGTCGCGACGAACGCGATAATGACAACCCACATGATAATCGCTGCATTATTCCGCATCTGCTGAATCATGACACCGGCTCCTGTTTCTAAAATGAGAATATTTTAAAAGACCCGTCGGCGCGTCGAAAGGTCCGTTATTTACTTTTGACCTTCAATAGTTTCTCGTAAACCGCCTTGTTCGCCAAAAGCCCCAGCGCGGCCTTGAACTGCACGTCGTCATTGAGCTTCGAACGATACATATAATCGCTGTCCTGGCCGAGTTCCCGCGATAAAAGGGCCTCTTTGACGTACTTTTTCAGTTCGGCGGCGTTTTCCGTGAACTCTTGCTTGCTCCCCTGCGACAACACCTTGTCGAGCTGTTGCGAGAGTTTCTTGACCGATTCCAAGTCGTCCTTGGACCATTTCGGTTTATTGAAATCGGCCTCAAGCGCGGATTTTTTCGACGTGTCCTTGGCGCTCGTGTCCGGAGCGATCCCGCTTCTGACCTTAAAATCCTCGTACATCGACTGGGCCTGGTTCTGGAACTTGAAATGAGTGGAATCGAGATAGTGCTGGAAATCGGCGAAAATTTCCGGCGTCACCGTGAAACCGGTGTCGATTTTAACATGCTTGGCCTTGAGCTTGCCGTATTCCACGTTCGCGAACGAGAAAAAAGCGTCCTTTACAAACAAAGACCTTACGAGGAAATCGGGGATCGGCTGCTTGACTATCGTGTCGGGAACGATCCCGCCGCCGCCGTAAACAATGCGCCCCTTGTTGGTTTTATAGGTCGTAGTGTCTTTTTTCGAGGAGCTGTCCTTTGCCGCGGCCCCTGAAGCGGGCTTGGCCTTGTCGCCATCGCCATCTTCCGCATCGTCATCGTCGGCTTTCATGTTTTTACCGCGAATGCCGTTTTCGGGCTTGTTGATGCACCGTCCGCTCGGCGTATAGTAAAAGGCCGTGGTCAATTTCAAATGATGGTCTTCATCGACCGGCAAAATGCTCTGGACGGACCCTTTACCGAAAGTCGTGTCTCCAACGATAAGCCCGCGGTCCCAATCCTGCATGGCGCCCGAAACGATTTCAGAGGCCGACGCCGAAGCATAATTCACCAGGACCACCATTGGAATGTCTTGGGGGAAAATGGGGTTTTCAGTCACGTAATATTCGTGGTTTTGGTTCTGCATTCTTCCGCGCGTGTAAACCACGAGCGACTTTTGAGGCAGGAACTTTTCCGCAACCTCGATGGCCTGGGGCAGAAGGCCGCCCGGATTAAACCGAAGGTCGAAAACGATGCCTTTGATTTTCTTCTTCAAAAGCTCCCGCACCGCTTTTCCAACTTCGCTTCCCGCGTCTTCGGAAAAAGTCTTGAGCGTAACGTAGCCGATGCTGTCGTTAAACACGCCATAGTACGGGACGGATTTAATATGGATGATTTCACGCGTGATTTTATAATCCAGGTCCTTTTCTCCGCGCCGGCGCACGTTAATGGTAACGTCGGTCCCCGGTTCCCCGCGAAGTTTTCCCACGGCCTCGTCGATGGTGATGCCGGCCGTAGGTTTGCCGTTGATTTTGAGGATCTGATCGCCCGACTGTATGCCCGCGCGCTCGGCGGGCGTACCGGGAATGGGAGTCATGACGGTAAGGACTTTGTCGCGGATCGATATTTGGATCCCCAGACCGCCGAATTTCCCCTCGGTTTGGATCATCAATTCATCGAATTGTTTCTTTTCAAAATAAACCGAATGGGGGTCGAGAATGGAAAACATGCCGTCGATGGCCTTGTCCATAAGGAGCTTGGAATCCATGCTTTCAACGTAATTCTGGTGGACTTTCAACGCCACTTTTTCAAATCGCATGATGTCATTATAAAAAGAGTCTCCGCTCGGCTTCGAAACATCCACGGCCAAACCCGCGATGGTCACGAAAAGAATGACGAGCCCGAAAAGCGGTATCCCTTTAAACAGCGGTTTTTTTGAATTATTGTCCGAAAAATTGGTCATGAGGTCTCCAGTTTTGCGAGCGAAGCTAAAAAACAAACAATCTCGTTAAAATAAATGATTATTAACGGCGGTGTCTGAATTATCTACATTTTGGGCGTATAAATCTCTATAATCGGTATAGTTCCAAAATCTTTGCGCAGACGACGGCCGACAAATCGGGGGCGGCGCGGTCTCCGGACAATACCATGATACGATGGGGAAACTGCTTGGCAAGGGCCAAATAGCCCTTTCGCACCCTTTCATAAAATTCGGCCCCGCTGCCTTCCAACCGGTCCGCCGTTTTCCCCGCCTGCGCAAGCCGCCGCTTCGACGTTTCGACGGAAATATCGAACAAGAACGTAAACGTCGGCTGTACGGAGTCCACCGCGTACGAATTCATCTTTTCTAATATGTCAATCGGAATGCCGCGGCCGTGTCCCTGATAGGCGAAGGTCGCGTCGGCAAAGCGGTCGCAGAGCGCGACCATGCCTTTTTTAACGCACGGAACGATGGTCTCGGCCGCATGCTGGGCGCGGGCCGCCATATATAAAAAGAGTTCGCACCGGTCGTTCATTTCGCCGTGTTCGGGCGAAAGAATGATGTCCCGTATTTTTTCGCCGATGGCCGTTCCGCCCGGCTCGCGGGTGACCATGCAGGGAACGCCTTTTTTAAGCAAGGCCTCGTGCGCCAGCGTGAGCTGGGTGGTCTTTCCGCATCCGTCAATGCCCTCAAAGGTCACGAAAACGCCGTTTCTCATACGCTTCCGTGGCATTTTTTGAACTTCTTGCCGCTGCCGCACCAGCACGGATCGTTTCTTCCCGTTTGTTTTTCAACCCGCACGGGCATGGGCCTGGCGCCGGTTTGCGCTTGCGGACGCGACACCATTGCTTGCTGAGGCCTTTCCGGGACCTGGGACGGCCCTTCGCCCGACGAAAAAATATCGAATTCTCCGTGCATGGTCTTCGACTGTTCGAGGCCCATGCGATCTTCCTCCTGCACGGCCTCGACCCGAAAGATCAGCGAGGTCACTTCGCGTGAAATGGTCTCGCGCAATTCCTCAAAGGCTTTGAGCGCTTCGCGCTGATATTCGTATAACGGATTTTTCTGGCCGTAGGCCCGATACTGCACGCCGCCCTTCAAGTGGTCCATTTCATAAAGGTGGTCTTTCCACAGATTGTCGATGACCATAAGAAAAACGCCGCGCTCAAGCTGCCGCATGATCCCCTCGCCGACGCGCGCTTCCTTTTCCTCATATCGCTTTTTGACTTCCTTCCAAACGTCGTCGAAAAGAATGTCCTGGGTCTTGGAGTGCAGCTCGGCGTCGGCAACGCGGTAGATGACGCCGAAGAGCGTTTGTAACTCGCCATAGAGGGTCTTCAGGTCCCAATTTTCCGGATATTTTCCTTCTTCGGTATATTTGAATATGACGGTTTCCAGGGTCGAGGCCGCTTGATCGAGCATTTCCTCCTTGATGTCCTCGCCCTTAAGGATGCGCTGTCGCAAACCGTAAATTTCATTGCGCTGCAGGTTCATGACGTCGTCGTATTCCTTAAGGTGCTTGCGGACCTCGAAGTTGCGCGCCTCGACGCGTTTCTGGGCGCTTGAAATGGAACCGCTGACGAAAGGATGTGAAATGACCTCCCCTTCCTGCGCCCCAAGCCGGTCCATGACCGCCGCGATGCGCTCCGAGCCGAATATGCGCATGAGATCGTCGTCGAGCGACAGGAAAAACTTCGTGGACCCCGGATCGCCCTGACGCCCGGCCCTGCCGCGCAACTGGTTGTCGATACGACGCGCCTCGTGGCGCTCGGTGCCGATGATGTGCAGTCCGCCGAGCTCGACCACTTTTCCGTGCTCCTCGTCAAGCTGTTTATGGAGTTTCGCGAACTTTTTACGTTTTTCCTCGAGGGAAAGGTCGTCGGGGTCGATGCCTTCCTTGATGAGTTCGTTGTTCGACATGATGTCGAAGTTTCCGCCCAAAACGATGTCGGTGCCGCGGCCCGCCATGTTGGTGGCGATGGTCACGGCCTTCAAGCGGCCCGCCTGGGCGATGATGGTGGCCTCTTTCGCATGGTGCTTGGCGTTAAGGACTTCGTGGGTGATCCCCGCCCTGATGAGGAATTTACTGATGAGCTCGGATTTTTCGATGGACGTGGTCCCCACGAGGACCGGCTGGCCGCTCGTATAACATTCGGTGATTTCCTCGACCACGGCGCCGTATTTCTCGCGGTGCGTGCGGTAAATCTCGTCGTCGAAGTCCTTGCGGACCATGGGACGGTTGGTGGGGACGGTCACGACGTCGAGTTTGTAAATTTCATTGAATTCCGCGGCCTCGGTAACGGCCGTTCCGGTCATGCCCGCGATTTTTTTGTACATTTTGAAAAAATTCTGGAACGTGACCGTCGCCAGGGTCTGGTTCTCGCCGGCCACCTTGACGCCTTCCTTGGCTTCGAGGGCCTGGTGAAGGCCTTCGCTATAACGCCTGCCCTGGAGTATGCGTCCGGTAAACTCGTCCACGATCAGGATCTGGCCGTCCTGGACGACGTAATCCACGTCGCGCTCGAACATGGCAAAGGCGCGTAAAAGCTGACTGACGCTATGGATGCGCTCGGAGCGGTCGGCGTAGGTCCTATGCGCTTCCTCCCGTTTGGCGGGCTTTTCCTCGGGAGGTATCGACGCGTCGGAGTCTATTTTGCCGAGCATTTCCGACAAATCGGGAACGATGAAAAAATCGGGGTTCGACCCGCTGATAAGCGCCCTTCCCTTTTCCGTGGTCTCCGCGCTATGGCCCGATTCGTCGATGGTATAGAAAAGCTCCTCGTCGATTTCGTGGAGCTTGCGCTCGCGCAAATAGTCGGTTTCCACGGTCTTCATGAACTTCGATACGCCCTCTTCCTTGAGCAGTTTGAGCAGCTTTTTGTTTTTCGGGGCCCCGCGCTTGACAATAAGCAATTTGAGGCCCAATTCGTATTCCTTGCCTTCCTTGTCGACAAGCTCCTCCGCTTCCGAAGCCACTTTTTGCGTTATTTGGGTCTGTGCGGCCACCAGCTTTTCCACGCGCGGCCTGAGTTCCTCGTATTCCCGGTTGGATTTGGTGACCGGCCCCGAAATGATAAGGGGCGTGCGCGCCTCGTCGATGAGGATGTTGTCGACTTCGTCGATGACCGCGTAATTAAGTTCGCGCTGGACAAGCTGCTGGGGAGAGGAGGCCATGTTGTCGCGCAGGTAATCGAAACCGAATTCGTTATTGGTGCCGTAGGTGATGTCGCATTCGTAGGCCTCCCGGCGCTCCTGGGTCCCCGGCTCACTTTTGTCAAGGCATCCGACCGAAAGCCCCAAAAACGCGTAAATTTTCCCCATCCATTCGCTGTCGCGTTTGGCAAGGTAATCGTTGACCGTGATGACGTGGACGCCTTTTCCCGCCAAGGCATTGCAATAGGCGGCCATGGCCGCCACCTGCGTTTTGCCCTCGCCCGTACGCATTTCGGAGATTTTGCCCTGGTGCAAGACGATCGCGCCCATGACCTGGACGTCGAAATGCGCCATGAAGGGGATCGGTCCGGTCTTATACGTCCTTTTACGGTTGGGAAAAACCAGTTGCGTGCCTTCAATAGTCCTTTTTTCGCCAAGGACGCGGTGCGTCGCTTCCCTGAACACCGCGTACGCCTCGGGAAGCACCATGTCGAGCGTCTCGCCCTTGGCCATCCGGTCCTTAAATTCCAGGGTCTTCTTTTTAAGCCCTTCGTCGGAAAGCCCGCTTATAGGCCCCCTGAAAACGTTGACCTTTTCCAAAACCGGAATCAATTTTTTTACGTCGCGTTCCTGCTTGCTGAGTTTGGCCAGGAGCCCTTTGACCGCTTCATACATGTTCGCCATCATTTCGTTACCTTATCTATACGAAAATCCTTGAATTCGACGTCTTTGATCGCGCTTTTTTCCAATATCCTGTTCATCTCGGCCTTGGTTTCGAGCCGAAGTGAATCGATGACAAGTTCGTCGATCGTTTTTGTCGAGAACACTTTTTGCACCATGACTTTTAAATTTTCACGTTTTTCCAAAACTTCGTTTTTATGTGCTTCGCCCGCTAAAAATAATTTCAGGGAAACCCGTACTTTAAATTCCCGGCTGCCCCGTAAACCGCATTGAATGTCCGGGATCTCCACCGAAAATACAACAGGGGCCGGACCGGGTGTTTGTTGAACTTCTTTCGCCTTTTCAACCGGACGATTTTGCTTTTCTTGGTTATCGGCGGTTTCAGGAGTTTTTTTGCCCACAACCGAATCGGTTTCTGAAGTTTTTTTGCCGGACGTCGCTTCGGTTTCAAGAGGTTTTTTAGGCCCGGAAGATTTTGAGAAAAACAAATCCCGGTTGTTGTGAAGAAATACCGCGGCCCCTAGTATTGCCAAAAACACCAGGACATACAGATACCCTTTGTTTCTTTTTTTGCTTATCTCCAACCACGATTGTTCGGGCATCGGCGGGACTTTCGGAATTATTTGTCGTCGACAATGCCGCAGGCGATGGGAACGCCCCGCGAAAATTTATCGACACAGTCGTTGAGGTCCTTTTGCTGGGCGGCCAAGACGCCGCTGAATTGCATACCGAGTCTGAACCCGGGGTTACGTTCCTGGCAATAGACGATCCTTGCCTTCAGCACGAGATCATTGATCTTGACCGAAACAAACGAGTCTTTGGCAATGCGCTTAGGGTGGAAACAGCATACTCCCGTGGCGCTCAAGTCGAAAAACGACTTTCCGCCCGATTCTTCAAAGTTCAGGTTCTCAATACGTTCACTTACGCGATCTTGCATAACCGTCTCCCCCCTTTATGGGTACTAGGCGACACTAATATTTATGATGGCTGGCCCTCAAAAACAAACGGGAACGTGACCTCGACCGGGCCTCCGCTTTCAACCGGAGGAAAAACCCAGCGTTTTATATATCGAACGATGTTCTCGTCGAATTCCGAATTGTTCATCGTCGAGCTGACCACGGAAACATTGTCGACTTCGCCCGACGCAAGGATGGTAAACTTGATTTTAAGCTGCCCGTGAAGCGCGGGATCCCGCTTAAGCCAGTTTTCATAAACGTGTTTGAGTCGTTTGCCTTCCAGGTCGGTCACGCGCTGAATCGATGCTTGGGTCCTGGTTGCAAGCGAAGCGGCTTCGCCCGTGATTTCCGGAGGCGCCGAGGTTATGTTGACGCTGCCTCCCGAGGAAATTTTGGCGGCCGTTGCCTTGCCCACCGACTCGCGCGCAATGTCGACGCCGGAGGTGACCTGGCCGCGCCTCGCCTTGACGTCGGCGACGTCGACGTTTTTCGCGGCAAACGTTCCTTTGGAAATTGTCAAGTTGCTTAAATTGCCCACGCTTTCGGAGGCCGCCCCCAAAAGGTCGTTGACCGACCCGCTCGATGCCGAAGGCCCGCCGCCACCCGTTCCCACGGCGGTGATTGCCGCGAAAATCCCCGACGACTGGACTTGCTGCGCCACTTTCTGGCGCAGTGCCTCGCGCTCTACCCGCGTCTCGGCCTTTCGTTCCTGTTTGGCGACAAACGATTCTTTTTCACGGTCGACCTTCACTTCTTCCTTTTTTTCGACCGTGGCTTCCTTGGCTTGGGCCGCGGCGGTCTTCACTTCTTTGGGTTTTTCTTCCACTTTAGGTTTGGGCTTGGGCTGGTTGAGCACGATGCTGGCATAGCGCTCCTGTATTTTCAGGATTTGCTTGTCGCTGATCGTATCGGGAAGTTTTCTGAGCGAAAGCACGAAAACCAGGCCCCCGATAAGAATAAACGACCCCACGAAAAGCGCGGTAAAGCGCGGCTCAAGATGGCTGAAAAGCTTGCTGCGAAACTCCCGCGGAAACGATAGGGGGGCCGCTGAAAAATCGTGTTGAGCGTAAAAAATGCCGGTTTTAGGTGCAGCCATCTTATTTCCTGTAAACGACCAGGTTCATGTTCGGATATCCGGATTGACCGCAGGTGTACATGACCCGCGTCAGCACGTTATAGGGAATCTCCACGTCGCCCTGGATGGAGATTTTTCCCGAAAAATCGGACTTAAAGAGCGCGGCCGATTTTTTCGCCTCCTCCGCGTATTTTTTAAGCGATTTGAAGAGCGGTTCGATCAAAAAATCCTTTTGGGTCAAAAGCGCCTGAAATTCTTCGGGGCCAACGATTATCGCGTCTTCCACCATGATGTTTTTTTGCGATATTTTTACCGAAAGAGCTTCCTTGGCCAATTTTTCGACCGACGATTTCGGAAGCCGTAGACCCTGCGCGGGGGTCACGAGTTGCCCTTGGGCCGAAAAATTTTGCAGCAGGAACACCACCATGAGCGTAAACATGTCGATCATGGAAGTAATATTGAGCTTGACGATGGAGTTTTCGCGCTTGCGGTATTTTTTTCTGACTGATTGACGGGCAGGCATTATTGTATGATCCCTCCCGCGATGGCCACGTTGGGAAACATCGTGATGTTGCCTTCGGGCGTTTTATACCCTCGGGCCGCGTCCATGACCGAAACCACGGTCTCATATTTTATTTTATCTTCGGCCACGATCTTGACGCTTTCATGGTCGGTAAATATCCGCGAGTCGCTGAAATCTTTCGCGATATACGTTTTATAGAGTTGCCCGAGCGTCGCTTGCGCGGGTACGTTGGAATAGGAAGAACGGATCACTTCAAAAAGCGCCTTTTTCTTGATATCGGCAAGTTTTTCTCCGAGCGCCGCAAAGTCGTACTGCCCATTTACAAGCGGTATATCGGGCTGTTTTTCCCCCACGGGCCGTTCTTTGTCCTCGGCCTTAAAATAGCTGAACACGTTAAAACCCTTGGACGTTATGACCACGCCGAGTTCGAGCTTGGTGTCCTGGGCCACATTGCTTCCTCCCACGCCTCCGGATTGCGCGGCTTCGGGAAGCTTGAGCTCAATGGTCCCGACCTTTACAAATTCGGAAGACGTTAAAAGCACGGGAATAAGGATGACCATGAGGTTAAGCATGGGGGTAACATCGGCGTCGGCCACCTCGCCGTCGTCGCCCCCGCCGCGGTTAAGCGCGGTAAGCTTGCGCTGGGTAAGGTCGGGCGGGACCAGAATATTGAGCGTGGCGACCGAATACCGGTCGATTTCCTGGAGCGCCGCGTCGACCCGGGCGCGCAGGAATGCATAGAGCATGACCGTCAGAACGCTCAGCGACAAGCCCACGAGCGTTGAATTCATGGCTGTTGATATGCCCGCGGCAAGCAAAGACGATTTTTCAATGGCCGCGACTTCGGGACGGCTTACCGCGTCAAAGGACATGATAAGCCCATAGACCGTGCCGAGCAGCCCGAACAAGGTAAACACGTTTCCGAACATAACGAGCAAATTGAGTCGTTTTTCAAGCGCGGCCGCCATGTGCGTCGATTCTTCGGCCATGGCCCCGGCAATAAGGTTAGGCTCGACCCTGGCCATATTTATTCCCGCCGCGAGGATCCTGGGCAAGGCGCGCTGCCCGCCTGCCGCGCAAATCCCGAAGGCCTCGTCCACTTTTTTATTTTCGAGCAGCAGCTTTACTTTTTCAAACAAACCGATCGCGTCGTAATCGGTGCGGCGCTGAAGGGCCAGCCACCGTTCGGCCACGATGAAAAACGCCACGGTCCCGAACGCGGCCAAAAGCCACATGAAAATAAACGCGTCATGCGACGGAGAAAATGCTTTGCCTAATTCCGTTAGAATTCCCATGCCGTCCTTAGATGTTCACTTCCTTGATCAGCTTATTGTCGGTAAATATTTTGATGTTATTGTGGGTCACGTGGATGCCCACGCCTTCCTTGAGCTGCGATACTGAAATGTGATATTTGTGCGTTTTGTATGATTTTTCCACCAACGCATTGACTATTCGCAGCGAGTATTCGTCGATTTCGTCGATGATTTTTTGCGTTTTCGCCTTGATGAGCGCGTAAATCATGATCGCGGTAATGGCAACCGACAAGCCGCTAAAGGTAGAGTTCATGGCGGTGGCGATACCGGCGGCCAAAAGTTCGGATTTCTGGGCCGCGTCGATGCCGGGCCTTCCCACCGCCGCAAACGACATGATAAGCCCGTACACGGTCCCCAGCAACCCCAAGAGGGTGGCCACGTTGCCGATCACGGCCAGATACCCCGTCCGTTTTTCCAGGTCGGGGATGATCTTGAGCATGGCTTCGTCGATGGAATTTCGGATGCGCTCCGCGCCGAAACTCACCTGGTCGAGCCCTGCCTTGACAACCTGGGCAAGGGCCATTTTCTTGGCTTTGCCGCACAGGGCCGCCGCCGACGGCACGTCGTCCTTCTGGATGCTGCTGAGGATGTTCTTGATGAAAAGCTCCGCTTTGAACCCGGAGCGGCTCATCAAGTACATGACGCGTTCGATAATGATGGAAAGACTAAAAACCGCAACGATAAGGATCGCCCACATGAAAATGAAAGCGTCCGACGAGGGGTTAAACGCGTGAATCAATTTCGTTACGAATTCCATTACCGCTCCTCCTATGGGATATAATTGACGATAGAATTATTTTCAAATTGAAAGGGGCCCTGATTGGGCGCGTCGTCAATGACCGACTGGTCGACGAACTCGGCGATATTTTCGGTTTTACCGAAACTCTGCATGATCATGGGGGAAAAATTCGGACGTTGGTCGGCCTTGATCAAGACTAATTGCGGCCTTCGGATTTTGCCTTCGATCTTTTGTTCCTCAAAAATTATTTTTTGGACCGGGCTTTTCGCGCCGGCGTCGGGCTTCCCGGTTTTAACGTCCTTTTTGTCAGCCGCCAAAGCGATTGCGACCAAGGTCCCGATAATCAGGATGGAACCCGCAATGAATTTCGACATGTTCTTCATTTTCTCGGCGTCTGCTTTTCAGTGGTGTTTGTCGTAACCAATTAATTAATATACAATACCGGTCGCGTAAAGTCCATGCCCTCAATGCCCGTTTTATCATGTATTTTGATCATGTTAGTCTCTGTATCTGAATTATATACGCGTCTAGCGTATATAATTCCTGAGTACAGAGACTTATCTGCCCTTAGGCAGGATAATTCCCTTTATCAAACATATGCTTAAATACTATGTCCCCACGATTCCGCAAACATTTCCCGGCCCTTTTAAGCCTTGCGATTATTTGGCGGGCGCTTTCCGCCGAACGCGTTGACGCGCCGGCCTTTTTCGATACGCTGCTCACGACCTACCAAAAAGAATACGTTGAATGCACCGGAGACCAAGGGCCTCAAAGCGTCAAGTACCTCGTTGCCTGGAAGGAGAGGCTTGACGAATGGACCAACAGCAAGGATTTTGCCGAGCAGCTCGCCGATTTTAAAAAATGCGTCGACCCTTCCGGCGCCGTTACCCCGTGCAAGCTGCGCGACTGGGCGGCGCGCCACAAAGCCGAACAGGACGCGAAGGAACACGCGGTTGTAAACTATGTGCTGGAAAACAACGACTCCCTCGAAGCGATCGAATCGCTTGGGCGCAATCCCGCTTCAGCATTTGATTTTCCGGGAATTCCCTTCGGCGTGTCAAGGAATATTTTTTCGTATCTTTTCAAGCGCGGCAATACCGGCCGCCTTGAGGGAAAAGACGCATTTTTTTACGTTACGGACATACCCTGGGGCGCGGGAGCGTATCTGACCGCCTTTTATTTCAATAAAAACGACGTGTTTTACAAATATGAAATAGAAACGCCCGGCCGGCCCGCCGACTCGCTCAACATGGCGGTGCGGCCCGTCGCTAGCGAACTTGCCTCCCTGTTCGAGAAAAAATTGGGCCCGGCCGGCCGGGAATATCGCGTCGGTTATTTCGACATCAAAAGCAAGGAGCTTTCGCCCCTTAAAAAATGGGACGACGCCGACCATGTCGCGCTCATCGGCCTCTCGACGCTTAAATATCGCTATTACGCCAAGGTAATCGTCGCAAACACCAGGCTTTCGCAAGAAAAGGCCGCGCCGGAAAAGTGACCTCAATAATCAATAGTCGTTTCCCTTCCACCCTATCGACCGCCGCAATTAAGCCCTTTGCCTTTGGGGACGCGTTCATCGTCGCGCTCCTTATTGTCGCGGCGTTTTATTTCTTCACTTTTGTCAACAAAGGCCGCTCGGGCGACGTCGCGATAATCCGCGACAATATCACGATCGCCACGTATCCGCTGGCCCCGGACCGCAGGTTTTTCATTACCGGGAAAATCGGGCCTATGGAGCTTGAAATTAAAAACAAATCCGTCAAAGTATTGTCGTCAACGTGTCCTAAGCAAATCTGCCTGGACGCCGCGCCCATTCGCCTCAGCGGGCAGCAGATCATTTGCTCGCCCAACCATATATTAATTGAAATAGTGTCTTCGCAAAGAAATGGTCCCGATGCCGTTACCCGATGAAATCCAACGCCAGGAGGCGGCGCATAAAACCGTTTGGATTCTTTTGGCGGTTGCCCTGAGCGCGGCCGAGTTTCTCTTTCCGCGCATTCCCTTGTTTCCGTGGCTTAAGCCCGGAATCGCCAATTGTGTTACCCTGGCCTGGATCATTGAATTCGGCGTAGCGGATGCGCTTCTTTTTTTCCTGGTCCGTACCTGGATCGTGGGGTTTTATTTCGGCTTTTCCTTTCTGACCATCGCGCTGAGCCTGAGCGGCGGGGTCCTGGCCACAATCGTAATGGGAATTTTATGGAATGTTGCGGGAAAAAGAAGAATACTAGGAACCGTTGGAATTTGCATTGTCGGCGCGCTGTTCCATAATTTCGGGCAAATCGTGACGGTGTATTTTCTCATGGTCAACAACGCCCATTTATTCTATCAAGTCCCTCTTATGCTTGGCGCTTCGATAGTTTTCGGCGGCATTACGGGGGTTTTAACGGTGCCTTTGCTTTCATTTTTAAGGAATATACCGGTCATTGGTTCAAGCGAGCAGTTGTCGGCGGGTCAAAAATCATCCCCGATTTCTTTCAAAAACAAGGCTGCCTCTTTTTCCATTATAATAGGAAGTTTTGCACTCGTATTTATCGGCAATCTCCTGGCGCTGGCTTTCTTTGCCCTTTTAAGTACGATTTTCGTTCAAGTTTTGCTTAAGGGTTCGCTCAGCGCTATTATCAAGCCGATCCAACGCTTTTGGCTCCTGTTCTTTTTCATTGGTTGCATCCAACTTTTTTACGCCTACGGCGTTAAAATTGAAGCCTTGCCATTTTTGACCCGCGAAAGCGTTGTCGGCACGGCGCAACAGTGGCTTCGGTTGTGGACGTGGCTTCAGCTATCGTTTATTCTGACCCATTTTAAGTTCCACCGCGTTCTTTTCAGTATTCTTTCCGCCCTCTTTTCCCGCCATGAATCCACGCTTGAAGGCGGCCTTCTGGCCCTTGAGCTTTTCCCCGCAACCGTCAGTGTCGTTCAAACCCGGCTTCGCAAGCATATCCTGCGCCTGCTCATGCACCCCATTAAAAACGGAAAAAAAGGAATCGGGCAGGTGTATGAGGAGATTATTAGGTTGATGGGATAAGGGGTTGAAGAGTTTGAGGGTTAATGAGTTAGCGGGTTGATGGGTTTAAAAAAACATCCTATTGACTTTATGCTTTAAATTGGGTATATTAAAACGTGTGGGATTTTCCCACAACTCGCTTTTCAGAGGAACGTAAGAAACAAGGAAATCTATTATGGCTGAAAACATTCTTCAAGAATATGATGCAAAACTAGATAATAAACAAAGGTGCGTCATTCATGGAATTCCGTCCTTTGACCGCTACCATGTGAAGGTTTTCAATAGCGGCAAAGTCGAACTGACACCCAGGATACTTGCACGTCCGGAGGAACTCTCAGAAAATACGTTGCGCATGATTTATGGTTCCATTAAAAACCTTCAGAATCGAAAATCCGGTTCTTCGGTAGACTTTAAAAAATATAAAGCCTTTCTAAAAGACGAGGACTAACGATGCCCTTTACGATCCGAATGGGCATTTCTGAAATGGATTATTATTGGCGAGACATGTGCATTCGAGCGGATACGGAAGATCTCGATAAGGCCGAAGCAAAAACATTTAAAAAACTACTGAAAACTTTTCATCATCTTTCAATTAATCCAAGATATCCGGGTCTTTGCTCTCACGAAATTGGTCCTCTTTCAAAAATAGCCGGATTTAAAATTTGGGAATCCTACGTCGAAAATTGTACGCCTGCGGCGGGGCGCATTTTTTGGGCGTATGGCCCCGGGAAAAACGAAATTTCAATACTTGGCTTTGAACCTCATCCAGAAGACAAAAAGAAGTCCGGCTTTAAAAAAGTAAAGCTTTCGGACCTTCCACCACTTTAGTGGAATAACGGTCTAAGCCTCGACTACCTCATCAAAATAACTGATGCGCTTACGGTCCTTCCCTTCTCGTCCGAAACGGACAAAACATATTTCCCGCCGGGCAATCCCGCTGCCGAAAAAGTAAGCACATTGTTCTGGGCCGAAGCCAAAGCTGAATATATTCTTTTACCGGCAACATTAAAGATGTTGACCGTTAATCGGCTTTGCGGACCCGCCGAAGGTACAGTAATGGAAATGCGGTTGTTTACGGCATTGATTTTAAAATTGCCCGGACCATATTTCATCCCTGCACGTGAAAGAACCCCGGCAGGTGTGGCGAACGTATCGGCCTTTGCAACAATGACGGTCCCGGCCGCTCCCACGGCCATGAATTGACCAGCGTCCTTATTAAAGGTAACCGCATAAAGATCGTTATTCGTTACGGAAGGTCTTCCTTTCCAGGTTGAATCCGAAAAGGCCAAGACAATGCCGTTTTCCCCAACCGCCACGAATTGACTATCGCCATAGGTAACGTCAAAAAGAAAACCGATGGTGCCTGAAACATTAGTCGTCCAGGCCATCCCGTCGGGAGAAGAGATTATTGCTCCATGAGTCCCAACGGCGACAAACCTGCCGGGCTGACTATCGGCTATGGCATTCCCGTAGCTTACGGAAGATAAGCCGTTAAAGATCCCGGAATTTCTCTTGGTCCAGGATGTCCCATCCGGCGAAGTCAAAATAACGCCTGAATCGCCAACCGCAACAAAAAGGCCGCTTGCAAAGGTGATTGAAGAAAGATTTTGAATCGTACCTGAATTTTTTGGTTCCCATGTAATGCCGTCGGATGACGTCAAAATAGCGCCTGAATCGCCTATTGCCACAAATAAGTCGCTTGGGCCGGTAAGCCCAGCCTTTGTGTAAGCTACGCCATAAAGGTCTTCCTTTGTCACTAATGCGTCCGTCGACCATGTAGCGCCGTCGGAAGAAGTCAGAATCACGCCGCCGCTACCTACCGCGATAAACATGCCTGCCGGGCCCCCGAAAATGCTGTCGCAAAACGTCACGAAATTTAGGTCTTGCGTCGTGCCCGAAGTATCGACCGCCCACGATGTGTCGTCGGGAGAAGTCGAAATTGCGCCGCTCTCGCCGACAATCATAAACAATCCGATGGAATCCGAGGTCCGACTTTTACCGGAGGTCACTGAAAAAAGATAATCCCCGCCTTGAATTGGGTTCATTGCTTCCCAAACGGTTTGAGTGAAACCTATGCCTGAAAATACAAAGACCCACATGCAGAAAAAAAACTTTTGGCGCTGAAGAATTACCATGAATATGCTCCAAGAAGGATTTTTTATAAGTCTGTAATAACCCGCCTAAGGGCGGATAAGTTACTGATAGTCAGGAATTATCTACGCGTTTTGCGTAGATAATTCAGACACAGTAACTAACAATATAGGCTTTTTCGACGTTGCTGTCAACTAACCCGCCATCTTCCCTGTGCGACCGCGTTTCGAAGCTCATGTTCAACCAGCGAAAGAGCGCCGCCCCAATCGCCGGGCCGGGGCTGACGAAACAAGCGCATGGTCGGATACCACGGGCTGTCATCGCGGCCCCGCATCCAGCGCCAACAAATATCAAAACGGTTCAGAAGCCAAACCGGCTTTCCGAGCGCCCCGGCCACGTGGGCAATAGCCGTGTCCACGCTGATGATAAGGTCCAGATTGGCCATAAGCGCGGCAGTGTCGGAAAAATCTTCGCATTCCGTCATGTAATCAATCAAGCCGAATCCGCTTGGCGCTTGCGGCCCGCCTTTTTGAAGGCTAAAGAACCGGACGCCCTCAATTTTAATCAGCACGTCAAACAAATCGGGACCCACTGATCGCCGCTTGTCAACGGCGATTAAATCGGGCGATTGAAAACGCGGCTTGCCGGCCCAAGCCAGCCCGACCCTTAAAGCGTCGTTGTCCTCATCGGTCAAGCGTCTTTTCCAAGCGGCCGCGCTTTCGCCGGAAGCTTTTAGATAGGGAACCTGCGCGGGAATCGTATCGGGTTTTGTTTGAAAGGCCGTTGGCAAACTCATCATCGGACAAAAGAAGTCGTGGTCCGGCAAATCTTCGCCTTGAGAAATGACCCGCTTAACACCGGTAAGCGTTTCCATCAGTCTCGTAAGCGCGGGCTGCACTTCAAGGACTACCTGAAAGCCGCGCGAAGCGGCAAGCGGAGCGTAGCGGCAAAACTGGATTGAATCGCCGAAGCCCTGCTCGCTACGAATGAGAAGAACGCGACCCTTGGCCTCTTCGCCCCTCCATTGGGGCTTTGCCGTATCAATCCGCGCATCGGCAAATTGCTTTGTCTTCCGCCGCCATTCGTATTCCGGCCATCCCTCGTCAAACTTCCCGGCGGCCAAAAGCGCCATGCCGAGGTTCTTATGGTAATCGGCATTATCGCTTTTTAGTGCGATGGCCTGCCGGTATGCCGCTATCGCTTGAGAAATGTCCCCGTTCGCTTCAAGAGCATTGCCTAAATTATTGAGCGCTTCGGGATATTCCGGCCGCACTAAAAGCGCTTTCCTGCAATACTCGATGCTTTCCGTAAACTTTCCTTGTTGACAAAGAACTGTTCCCAAGTTATTCAACGCGCTAAGATAATCCGGTTGTAAAGACAAAGCTTTTTTATATAATTCGGCGCTTCGGGCAAACGCTCCCCGGTTATTGTAAACCGTACCGAGGTTGTTTATCGCCTCGGGATAATCCGGCTTAAGGGCAAGGGCCTTATTGAAGAGGTCTTCCGCCGCATCAAGCTGCGCCAATGAAAGGCATACGAGTCCGAGGTTATTGAGCGGCGCGGGCCAATCCGGCTTTGACATTATTGCGCGGGTAAAGCTTTGGGCCGCCTCCCCAAGTTTGCCTTGTTTTTTTAAAATAGCGCCGCGGTCATTAAGGACCTCGGCGTTTTTCGGGTTGGCGGCAAGGACTTTATCAAAGTATATAATTGCCCGTGCATCATCACCAAGCTCCTTGTAAGCAGTCGCAAGACCGGCAAAGCCTTTTACGAAATCGGATTTGAGACCGAGGCATTGGTTAAAAGCCTCAATCGCTTCAATGTGTTTTTTTTGCGCCAGAAGTATGTAGCCGTAGTTGCAAAGCAGTTCGAGAGAGGCAGACCCATGGGCCGCCGCCGCCGATAGGCCTTTTTCTATCCATGTTTGTGCTGATGTGACATGGCCAAGCTGGAATTCAATAATGGCCATTAAATGCAATAAATCGACACTATTGGGACTTTCGGCCAGCAGGGCGCCGCACTTCTCCCCGGCCTTGTTCAAGTGTTCGACTGAACTATTCGATAGCGCCCAGGCTATGAATTCATTGGAGGGTTGTTGCATTTAAAATAGCGCTTCGGTTTCCCGGTGGTTTTAAAAAAAATCAGGTAATAACTCCGGCACAAAAAGTAAATTACTTCTCGACATTAAATGGTGAATATTTTTCTTGAAAACCACGGGATATTATTTTGCTTCCTAAAGGTGTGATTTTAGCGTATTTTATGGTATTGTGCTAAAGATTCCCAAATAAAAAATTAGGTTGTTTTTAAAATGTCATCAATAGGTCCAAACGACAAAGAAAAGCCCCGGAAAATCAAACCGCTGTATCCATTAAAAAATGGGCTCAGCGCGGACCTCCTCAAAATCGTCAATGATCCCCAGATATTTGAACTTCGTTTACATGGAACTATCGATCAGCGGACAGCGCATTATTTCCAAAGTATTTTAACGGAAATTATCGAACCTCGGGGCACGAACCTCATTTTGAATTGCAAGGAATTGTCCTATGCAAGCAGCGCAGCATGGCCAATCATTTCAGCGGCCGCCCATTCACTAAAAACTAAGCAACTCGACCTTTCCCTCGTCGAATTGAAGGGTGTCGTAAAAAATGCCTTTTATCTGTTGCAATTCGACCATGTCATTAAAAACTTCGATACTATAAACGAAGCAATCAGATATTTCGAACGATTTTCGGACCCGATAAGCGACGACTCGGTTGCAAAATCCGAAGCGCAAACGCGCCATGCGACCCGCCTTACGGATGAGGTCACCGAGGAGTTATCCATCGATAAACCGACGCACGATAACTTTTTCATTGAAACGAAAGAAATCCCTTACGCCCTAAACCAAGCGGCTTTTAAAGCGCCGGAAACCACGCATTCAATTCCCGAAAAGATAAAACTCCTCTTACGGGATTACGGGCCGCTGTCTTATTTTGAAATGTTAAGGTTTTTAAAAATGAAAGAATTTGGGGAAACTAAAATTAATATTTTCAAGCTTTTTTCAATTTTAAAATCAATGGGACTTAATTCACGTAAAAAAATAGAGAACTTTTGCAGATCGGCTTAAAATTTGCTTAAGATAATTACAAAGTTTGCATGCCGGTTTTCTCGGTTTTACTTTTAAAATTCAAAGGAAATTCATTATGCATTTGGGGAATTCTATTTCAGTCGCGTCAAAACTTTATATAGTATTTTTTTCAGTATTTTTTATGGCTTTAGGCGAACAAAGCGCGGTGCAGCCTCCCCCTGCTTCCGACCAGCCGATCGGCGCGCAACCCCCCGTTATAAAAGACGTTCCGGTCGTGGCGCAAGCCATTGAAACTAAGACCGAGGCCCCGCGCGATCTTCAAAGAAAACCGGTTTTTCACGCCGGAGACGCGCTGCTGATCACGACCTACCCCGACACAGGCATTTTTTTTCGCGGCATCCACCGGATCGACGATCAGGGTTTCGCCGATTTGCCCATTATCGGGAAAATCCAAGTAGTTGACAAATCAGAGAAAGAGCTGTCCGACGCTTTGATATCCGCCTATGTCAACTACCTGCGATATCCGATCGTACAGGTCCGTCCGCTGATCAGAGTGAGCCTCTTGGGAGGGTTTTACCGTCCGGGCCTTTATTGGGTAGCGCCGGAATCGAGTTTGTGGGACATCGTCAATATCGCGGGCGGCACTCAGCGCGAAGACGGCATCCAAAAATTACGCTGGGAACGCAGCAAAATACTCATTAAAACCGACCTGGTTGAAGATTTTCAATCGGGAAGCTCCCTTACGCAGATGGGGTTTAATTCCGGCGACCAAATATGGGTGACGCCGAAACCCAATACGCAATTTTGGGACATTTTTCAGACAAATATCATTCCGTTTCTTTCCGTAACGGTCTCGATAGCCTCATCGGCGCTGGTTGCCTATGAGATTTATATAACCAATCATCCAAAGCAATAAATTTTTTCAGACGATGACAGGACCTTATGAAGCCCCCCATTAAACCCCAGCAAACCTTACGCGATATCGATTTTAATTATTATATTCGTCACTATTTGAACCTCATATGGAGGTGGAAATTATATATCATTATTTCCGGCCCCCTGGTGGCCGTTCTGTGCATTGTATACACCCTGAAATTCGGCACGATTCAGCCCCCCTTGTCCGCTACCGCCATCGTCGGCTTAGAGAACATGTCCAATATCAGCGCGGTTCAAGACCTGAACTCCGATAGAAACGTCCGTTCGCCCGCGCGGGAAAAAGCGGAGTTGATTAAAAGCCGTTCCGTTATCGGAGCGGTCGTCGACAGGCTTTCCTTGCGGCTCATCGTCGATAAAGAGTTCCGAAGCTCGATTTTCGATTCCGTCCGAGTCGACACGACCGCAATTCCGGGCAAATACAAATTTTCTCTGAGCGATAATAAGGAAACTTACCATATTCTCTTTCTTAATAAACGGCTCGGTTTTAACAACAAACTTATTTACTCGGGGCCGATTGCAACGCTCGATACGCTCCTGCTACCGGGGGTCCGTTTAAAATTCAACGGGGACTTTTTTAAGCACGTACATTCGTTTTCGTTTCTGATCGTCCGGCAACGCGATGCCGTCAATAAAATACTCAACAAGCTGGTCACTTCCGCGGGAAGGGAAGATGAAGCGTCAAATCATTTCTCGATCACGCTGACGGGGACCGATTATCCGCTTATCACGCAAACCGTAAACGCCATCGTCGATGAGTTCGTCGAAAAAAACCTTAACTTCAGAAAACTGAAAACGCAGGAAATCATCAGCGTTCTCGAAAAACAATTGGCCGCCGCAGCCGCCCAATTGGCGACTTCGGAAGAAATGCTCAGGAATTTCCACGACAAAAACCCCGGCATGGGCCTCACCGACAATACGCAACAAACAGTGACCAATCTGTCGCAACTCGAGACCAACCATTATTTAAGCCATAACGACCTATTGGAATCCGAACGGATATTGAAAAGATATAAAAATTCGGGAGAAGACGACCGGGAATTTTCGATCAACGAAATGCTCGGTTTTTTGTCCTCGCACCAAGTTTCAGTGGCCGGTGCGCTCCAAGCGGAATATACGCAACTAGTCCAAAATAAAAACAGCGCACTCCAACTTTACGCCAAGGGGCACCCGGTCATCGTTAGCATCGACAATAAAATAAAAGATCTCGGCGAAAGGACCGCGGCCAAATTGGCCGATTTCCAATCCACTTCGCAGACCGAGATTTCCGCGCATGAGGCCCAAATCGAAAGCCTTAACCGCCGGATGCAACAACTCCCGTCCCAGGAACTGAGGCTGGCCGAATTGACCAGACAGCAACAGATCTCATCGCAAATCCATTCCCAGGTGCTCAACCGATACAACCAAGCGAAAATCTCCGACGCGGTTGAAGTGGCGGACATGAACGTCATGGATTACGCGATCGTCCCCGAAGCGTTTCCCGATTTCGTCAATGTTCTCATCAGATTGGCCATCGGAATCGGCATCGGATTGGCGGTTTCCTTTCTTCCTCCCATCGGCTTCGACCTCCTTGACAAAACAGCGCGCACGACCACTGATTTGCAACGATTGATAAACCTTGCCATTCTTGAGGCGATCCCGGAAATTTCACTTGAAAAGAACAAAAACCAAAAAAAGGACGCTTCCGGCCTTTCTCCTTCCATCAATTACAACCCCATGTTGATAACCACCGATTACGCTCCTAACTATATTAACGAGCTTTTTCGGTCGCTGCGCGCGAAAATAATGCTGCGGCTCCAAAAGCAGCCCGTCAAGAAATTGGTCATTTGCAGCCATGGAGCGAGCGAGGGTAAATCGACCATATCATCCAACCTAGCCATAACCACGGCGCAGCAGAAATTGAAAACGATTTTAATCGACGGCGATATCCGCAAAGGAGTGCTCCATAATAATTTTATGTTGTCTAAAAGTCCCGGACTTTCCGATATTTTATTTTCCGAAAAACCCCTGACCGCCGAGACCATCGCGCCGTTTTGCCAGCCGACGCACGTTCCCAATCTCCATGTCGTCAGTTCCGGCCCCAATGTCCCCAACCCTACGGAACTCCTCAGTTCGCCGCGACTTTCCGTTTTTATCGACCTTCTGTCCCAGTTTTACAATGTCATTTTGATGGACTCCCCTCCTATCGGCATCGTTTCCGACGTCATTCTGATGCAATCCTGTTTTGATTCTTTCATGTTCGTCGCAAAGGCGGGCGCCACTAATATTATCGATTTGAAAAAGAAAATCGAAGAATATCCGGAATTTGAAGATAAAATCATCGGGATGGTCCTCAACAGAGTTTCAATCGATAATCGGTTAAAATATTATAAATATTCCCATTATCACTATTGATCGGTAAAGGCGCGGTTTTCCCTCAATTGCAATTCAACGATGCGAACCAAGACGATCACCATAGGGCTCAGTATGACGCTTCTCGCCGTACTGGTTTTTTTTTATTCCTGGCAAATCGAGCCGCGCCAATTACGCGAGCGGACCATTGAACTTTTCAATCCCGTCATCAAGAGGGATTGCACAATTATTTTCATGGCCGATTTGCATATTCCTCTTATCAACGGACTCGAAGATAAAATCCTGGCGGCCCTTAAGCGAAATAAGCCGGACATTATTCTCATCGGGGGGGATTTCTCGGCAATTCGTACCGAGGCTTCCTACGCAATCGATAAATTGAAACTGCTCTCGCGCTACGGCAAGGTCGTCATGGTTTTGGGAAACACCGACCTCTGCGGATTGCGGCAATGCGTTTATTGCGCTTTAAAATATCCGGTTGACAGATTAACCCAACTGCCGGCAACCATATTGCGTAATGACAGCATCCTCCTGCCCGACCTTGGCGTCAGGGTCGTCGGCCTGGACGATCCGGTGACCGACAATGATGATACACTCGCGGTGCGGGCTCCCGACGGGGCCTCCTTTAACATTTTGCTCCTTCACAACAATTATAAATTGACCGCCGATCAAAAACGGCGGTTCGACCTCGTTTGTTCGGGACATACCCACGGGGGGCAACTTTTTTTTGTTAAACCTTTTCTTCACCTATTCGACCGCACCATCGATACGCGGTTTATAAGCGGACTTTTTTGGACGGGAAAAACCGCCGTAGTGGTTACAAGCGGGATCGGCGAAAGTTTCCTGCCGCTTCGCATGGGGGTCGTTCCCGAAATCGTCGTCATTCATGTGCGAAAGCTTTGAGCCTTATGGCAAAATTATTTTTACTTGCGACCGCGGCTTTTATGCCGCTTTTCTTCTGTTCCCGATCGGTTGAATTTCCCCGCATGGATTATACGACGGATATAAACCGCAAACTCCCGGATTGGGAATGTCATCAAGTTTTTGCTTTTTGCAAAGACTCCCTAACGGGAAGGTCATTCCTTGAAGTCACGGCCTTTCCTAAAAAGAAATATCCGGGAATAGTTCTACCATGGCTTGAAGGCGGTTGGGACAAGTTTGCAAGCTTTCATATTATTGCGCGCGTTAGCGGAGCCCGTGATTCGGTTTCTTTTTACCTGTCGATTTGGGATGGAAACGCCCCGTATTCCGTCGATAACCGATTTGAAAAGAAGTTCATGGTGCGCGGACAATGGACGGATTGCGCCGTGTCCCTTAAAGAAGGGTTTGTCACGCCGAGCGGCAGGGCCATCGACAAAAAAGATATTCGTCAAGTTGTTTTTTTCACGAGTCATCGAGCCGATCCCGTGGTTTTCGACGTCGCGTCGATTGCATTACGGTAATGCCCTCATTTCGCCGACCTCGCCTATAATTCGAGCGATTGACTTTTTACGAATAAAAGTGTATACTTTGAATAATATTTCATTTTGAAAACATTCTACGATGAGCGGGAGTTACGATGTCGCATACCTGGGTAAGCATTCTACGGGTGGTTTTCCGGCGCTGTTTTATATACTGCGTTAAAATCCCGGGGGTCCGCACGGTTCAGTATCTTGCCCACAAAACGGAATTCGCCCATGGCCGCCCGCTCAATGGCTACTCAGGAGTCTTCGGCTCCCATGAAGATGCGCGCAAAGCCATAACGTCAAATCGAAAAATCGGCTATGATTACGATGAAATGGGGGAAATTGACCAGGCACGGATCGGGACTCTTAATTTCCAGGATTATCCCGTTCTTTTCTGGCTCCATACCTTTTACGCGGACATCAGGACGATTTTCGATCTTGGCGGCCATTGCGGGGAATCGTACTATGCATACCGAAAATATATTCATTTCCCGGAAAACTTTATCTGGCGCATATTCGACGTTCCCGCCGTAATCGCCTCAGGGAAAAAGCTGGCGAAAAACCAGAATGCTTCCACGCTCGAATTCACCACGAAACCGCTTGATATGGAAGGGGCCGATATGGTCCTCGCCTCCGGTTCCCTGCAGTATCTACCTGAAGGGTTTTTGCCGTCGGTCGTTGGAAAATTGCAAAAAAAACCCCGGTACATCATCGTTCATCGAACTCCGCTCCATGGTAAGCGGTCCTTCGTAACCATTCAGGCCACCGGGCCGGTTTTCTGTCCGTATACGGTTGCGCACCGTCAAACGCTGATCGATCAAATGACCGCGCTTGGGTATATGGTTGTCGATTCCTGGACCACAAAGCGGAAATTAGAAGTCCCATTCCATCCGGAATGCGGTTTGGATGTTTATTCAGGGATCTATTTTCGTTGTGAAGACAAAGCGTCCAGTTGAGCTTCCATAAGCGCCAGTTGTCGGGCAAAAACATCCGCTATTTCATCTGTTTGCCCTGCATCAAGAGGCGCCGCGCCCTTGGGCCGTTCGCCGTTTTCGATGGATTTCCGACTATCATCGGCTGCAGGCGACAACGCATGGGGACCGATCGGAGGATCCACCCAATGCCGTTTTCGTTGAAACGGATAGGTGGGCAAGAGTATGCGTTTGCGGCGCTCCCCGGTAAAAAACTTGTCGAAATCAACGCTTCCGCCCAGAGACCATATACGGCCTACCGCGTTTAAAAACGCCGCTTCTTCGTCGGAATCCGGTCCGGCCTCGGTCTTTGCTCCTATGTCAAGAGAGGCGACGGACACCTGCGTTTTTTGATCGGAGGCGATTTGTTTGCCCAAGGTGGAAAGCGTGGTCCTCGGGCCGATTTCGATGACGATACGCTCCGGCGCGTCCTTCCAAAGAAAGCGCATTGCCGGGCAAAACATGACCGTTTGACGCAAGTGACGCGCCCAATAATCGGGATCAACGGCCTGGGCGTCGGTAAGAAGCGCTCCGGTAACCGTCGAAATTATCGGAATACGGGGCGGATGCAGCACCACGGTTTCAACGACTTTTTTAAACTCCGGAACAACCGCTTCCATCATCGGGGAATGGAAGGCATGCGACGTCCGCAAACGACTTGACGCCACGCCACGCGCCTCCAAACGCTTTGCAAAGTCGTCGATAAGCGCGTCCGGTCCGGCCACCACGCATAGCGCCGGAGCGTTGACCGCGGCTATTCCCATCGGAGGGGCTATTTCACCGGCAAGGTCCTCCACCGGGCATCGAACGCTCAGCATGGAGCCCTTTGGGGCCGATTGCATGAGCCGTCCGCGGACCATGACTAGTTTTACCGCATCTTCAAAAGAAAATACTCCGGCCATGCATGCCGCGACAAACTCGCCGATACTGTGTCCGACCAGAACTTCGGGTTCGATCCCTAATGAAACCCACAATTGGGCCACCGCCCATTCAACGGCAAAGAGCGCCGGTTGCGTGAATGCCGTTTGCACTAAAAGCCCCTTGGCCTCTTCCAGCGTATCAGGCGAAGGATCAAGCACGCGACGAAGATCGATCTGATCCCCTGAAGGCATCGTGGAATTCAGTCGGTCGACAACCTCGAAACACCGCCGCAATTGCTCCTTTACAATAGGCTCAACTTCAGCCAAGGCGCGCCCCATTGCCGCATATTGCGATCCTTGGCCGGGAAACGCAAAGGCGAATCGGGGGCGCGCGCGCGCCGTCTGTTGGTTTTTTATCGAGGCAAAAGCGCGCTCGGCTTCGGCGCCGTTTGGCGCTACAACCCAGGCGCGTTTGGCAAAGGCCCGGCGACCCTTGGCAAGGGTATATGCGGCATCGGCGAGATCGGTAGGGCAAAGCGCGGAAAGCGCCTTACCGAGGTTCGATGCGGCGGATTGAAGCGCAAGGTCGGTTCTGGCCGAAAAACAAAACAATTGCGAAACGCGGCGGGAAGGACCTGAAATCTCCGTTGAATCCGGCGCCTGTTCCACGATAATATGCGCATTGGTTCCGCCCACCCCGAAAGAACTGACCCCCGCGCGTCGAGGATTCGAAAGCTCGATCGGCCACGGAGTAAGGTTTCCAACGACATAAAAGGGCGACTGCTCGATTTGCAATTTAGGATTAGGCGACTTAAAATGCACGGTCGGCGGGATCATCCCATAATGTAAACTAAGCGCCGTTTTAATGAGACCCGCGGCCCCGGAGGCGGCAACGATATGCCCGAAATTCGATTTAATGCTTCCGACGCCGCAGAATTGCCGCTTGTCCGTACGATGCGCAAACGCCGCGCGTAGCCCCTCCAATTCGATGGGATCTCCGATCGGCGTTGCAGTTCCGTGCGCCTCGATATAGCCGATCGTGGAAACGTCCACTCCCGACGCATCGAGCGCTTTTTCGATGACCTGCGCTTGTCCGGATGCGCTTGGCGCGGCAAAGCTCATTTTTTTCGCCCCGTCGTTGTTGACCGCGCCTCCCCGAATCACGGCCCAAATGAGATCCCCGTCTTTTTGAGCGTCCTTAAGCCGCTTAAGCACCACAAACGCGGCGCCGTCGCTAAACACGGTGCCTTGCGCATCGGCGTCAAAAGTCCTGGTATGACCGTCGGGAGACAGCATGCTGCCCTCCTGGTAGAGATACCCGCTGCTCGGAGGGCAGGTAATAGCGCATGCCCCGGCTATGGCCATGTCGCATCGGCCGCTACGGAGTGCATAAAAAGCTTCGACGATCGCGACGAGCGACGTTGAACAGGCGGTATGAACGCTTATGGCAGGACCTTTAAGGTCGAACTTGTAGGCAAGCCTTGTTGCGATAAAATCTTTTTCGTTCCCTGCCATCGCTTGAAACGCGCCGACCGCTTCCACGACTTCCGGGCGTTTCAAAACATGCTCGGTGTAATAGGTTACATTATACTCCCCCGCGTAAACGCCAATGGTTCCGGGATAGCTTTGCGGATCATATCCGGCCCGTTCCAACGCTTCCCAAACCACTTCCAATGCAACGCGATGCTGAGGGTCAGTCACTTCGGCCTCCCGGGCCGACATTCCGAAAAACTCGGCGTCGAATAGCTCCGGGCCGCTAATTACCCCGCGCGCGCGAACATACGTCGGATCGCTTACCAGCTTTCGATCGAGCGAAGGGTCCAACTCCTCAGGAGTGAAAAACTTGATGTTTTCCTGTCCGTTTACAAGATTGCGCCAGAGCGTTTCGATGTCATCGGCCCCCGGAAATCTTCCCGCCATCGCGATAACGGCAATCGGGTCGTCGGAGGAAGTAGCGAGGGCGCCTGGCGCTCTGCCCGTTTTCTTTTTTTGGATTTCTCCCGGTCCGTCGGCCGACTTTTCAAGAAAGGCGGCCAGGGTTTCGACGGTCGTGTGTTCAAATAATTTAATGACCGGGACCGCCACGCCCAAGAGTTCCTCAAGGCGGTTGGCCGCCTTTACCGCGCCGATGGAAGTTCCCCCTTCGTCAAAAAAATTGGCCGTGGCGCCCACCTGCGATAATCCGAGTTCGGCGGCGAAAGCCGAAGCCACGGCCTGCTCGAATCGGCCGCGCGGCGGGACTAACCCGCCCTGGCGCTCGGCGTCCAAGGTTTTCCACGGATCGGGTAGCGCCTTGACGTCGAGTTTGCCGTTAACGGTTACCGGAAGGGCCGAAAGCGTAATGAAAAGGCCCGGGGTCATGTATTCGGGTAAGGCCATGCGCGCGGCCGCCCGTAAATTCGATACCGGAGACGACGTAACGACATATGCCGCCAAAACGGTTTCTCCCCCCGGTTTTTTAACGGCGATTACCGCAACATCGCGCACGAGGCCGCTATGGCGAAGGGCCGACTCGACTTCTCCGATTTCAATTCGAAAACCCCTTATCTTTACCTGCTGGTCGATTCTTCCAAGGTAATCGAGCTCGCCGCCGGGAAGCCGCCTGACCAAATCGCCGGACCGGTACATGCGTTGACCGGAAACGCTTGAAAAAGCGTCCGCAAGAAATCGCTGCGCCGAGAGCTGCTCGCGATTAAGGTATCCGCGGGCCACGCCCGCTCCCGCCACCAAGAGTTCTCCGGGCACTCCCACGGGCGTCAAATGCAGGTATTCGTCCACGACATAAGTTCGCAAATCGGGGATGGGAACGCCGATCACGCTTACGGCATGGGAATCCAAGTCATCGAGGCAAACCGGCCGATAGGTTACATGGACGGTGGTCTCGGTAATGCCGTACATATTGATCAAGCGGGGAAGCTTGTCGCCGTGTCGCTCGAACCACGGGCGCAGGCTTTGCACCTCAAGCGCTTCTCCCCCAAAAATGACCGTGCGAAGACAAAGCGGGGACGATGCAGTGCGGTCGGCGTCGATAAATTGACGAAATGCCGAAGGCGTTTGATTGAGAACGGTAACGCGCTCGGCCGAGCAGAGTTCCCGGAATCGGTCGGGCGAGCGCGTAACGTCGTGCGCAACCACGACCAAGCGGCCGCCGAAGCATAACGATCCCCAAATTTCCCATACCGAAAAATCGAAGGCCGCGGAATGAAAAAACGTCCAAACGTCGCGTTCATCGAATTTGAACCACTCATGCGTCGCGTCGAGAAGCCGTACCACGTTTCGGTGCTCGATGAGGCAGCCTTTCGGCTGTCCGGTAGAGCCGGATGTGTAAATTACATAGGCCAGTCCCTCGGCGGGGGAAGGTCCGCCGGGCCCCCACGGAAGTTCATTGCCGACCGCGGAAAGAGAATTCGGGGCCGCGGCAAAATCGCCGTACGCGCAAATCTTGACATTACCGAAATCCAGGTTATTCAACCGGTCGTTGTCGGTGATGATGACCTTGGGTCCCGCATCCTTTAAAACAAAAGCCATCCGTTCGTCGGGCTGCGACGGCTCCACGGGAACATAGGCCGCGCCGGATTTTAAAATTCCATAGAGCGCCGTTATGAGCCTCCACGAGCGCTCCATGCATACTCCTACCCGGTCGTCGCGTCCCACTCCCAGTTTCCTGAGGTGTAAAGCGATAGTCGATGCCGAGGTTTCAAGCTCCCCGTAGGTAACGCTGCGCGGACCATCGGTTACGGCCGTGGCCTTGGGCTCCGACAGGCTCCAGCGCTCTATTCGGGACACGATCGTATCGTGCGACGGGAAGCTCGACGTGGGGTTCCAGTCGAATATAAGGCTTCGCTTTTCGGCGTCGGTAACGACGGAAATATCGCTGACCTTAACCTTGTCGTTATTAACCAGTCCTCGTATAAGGGTTTCGATATGACCAAACAGCCGTTGAGGGCGGCCGGGATCGGTAAACAGGTCCGACGCTTCAACCACGGTCATCGCCGCTGCCCCATTTTTGCCGCTGTCGATTATATCGACCAAAAATTCCACGTCGAAAAGCGATCCGGTCCTTGGCAGCTCGACGGCCTTCCATCCGGCGGGTAGCCGCGCGCCCTCATACCCAAAAAGAATTTGCGTGAGCGGCGATCTGCTCGGATCGCGCGGTAAACCGAGGCCGTCGACGAGACTCTCAAAAGGAGCGGCCGCGGCCGTGTAGCCGCGCCGTATTACCTTATCGACAAGGCTCATCCAATCCCGCGCCGTTTGGTCGGGCGACATGGTAAACCGATGAACGACGGGGTTGTCGAACGGATAGCCGGGCACGTCGAATCCCATTCCCCCATCGGCCGTTTTGCACGCCAGTAAAAGATCGGACTTGCGCGTGTACCGGCCGACCGCCATCGCGAATGCGGCGCAATATATGGACGCTTCCCCGATATGGTTTTCATGGGAATAAGCCGCCGCCTCGATCGCAACATCCGGAGAAACGACCCTGCGAAGCGAATGCGCTCCAAGCCCTTGAACGGACGGCCTAACGTTATCGCCCAACAACTCGGGAGGTTCCTGAATTCCCCTCAAAACGTTTCGCAAATCATCAACGCGGCCCGCTTCGACACTTTTCTCTATCGTAAACGGAGCGGAGCGGCCCGCAACCGGAGAAGGGTCGCCCTGGACAATACGGGAAAGCATCCAGCGCAGCATGCTTTCTCCGGCAGCAACCCGGTGTGCGACGATAACGACGGCGGTTTCGTCGGGGGCATGAATGACGGCGCAGCGGGCCAATGATTTTCCGGACATGGCAATCGTCTTGACATTTTCCACCCATGCGCGCGCGGCGCTCAATGCCGCTTTAGCGGCAACCGACAGAAGTTCGGTATTCGGGTTAGGGAGCATCGCATGGACCGATACAACGCCTTGATTTTCCGAATAAAACTCCCAAAAACTACGGCAAGCCGCCAGCCACTCATCGGCGCCGCGGACAAGTTTTTGCGGATCGGCCGCCGCCGGCCCGATAAGCCCGCACGCGCAGCTCATCGCGCCGAATGGCGCGCCCATTCGTTCCAACATCCAAAATCGCCGCTGTCGGGATGACGCGATTGGGTCCATAGCGCCTCTCTTTTTTAATGTTCAAAGCAATAAACAATATAGCATTTCAATACTTTTTTGCCAAATTAAATATAATTTTATTCTTTACCGAAATGAATTTTGAATAGTATATTATCCTCTTGGCATTAAAGGAGTTGAATCGGTTTTCTTTTGATCAAACATACGGGCGTTTCCCTTTTTGGAAAGCGATTTATTTATGACCTCTTCACAACAACAGCCGCCATTGAATACGGCTTCGGCCGACACCTCGAATAGTAACGGAAGAATTTCCGGAATTACCGCAAAAATTTTAGACGTTATGTTGGCGCTTTCGGGCACGGAAATACCGCCGTCGGATATCGACAAAACGTTTTTCGAACTCGGCATGGATTCGCTGCTGCTTACCCAAGCGGCCTCGAAAATGCAAAACGAATTCGGCGTTGCGGTAAAATTCCGCCAATTGGTCGACGATCTATCAAGCCCATCGGCGCTCGCCCATTTTTTCGACAAATCCTTGCCTCCCGAAGCCTTTATGCAGCCGGTACAATCCGCCGCGCCCCAACCCGCGCCCCCTTCTCCCGAGACGCCGGCTCAACCGCTCGAAGCCACGACTTTCAGCGCGCCGGCCCTTCCCATTCTCGGAGAACTTGCCGCGCAAGTTTCGTTTTCAGTCAACGGGAAAAATCCTCTTGCCCAAGTAATATCGCAGCAGTTGGCCGTCATGTCGCGTCAATTGGAAATGCTCACCGGAAAAAAACTTTCCAGCGCGGGCATAGCCCCGTCGCACTGCGCCGAAGCCGCCCTTACTCCGGCCCCAATGGCGCCAATACCCGGCATCGTCGAAAAAGCCGCTTCGCCGGCGATTATTCAAAAACCGGACGCGGGCGATGAGATTAAAAAATTCGTCGGCCCGGCATTGCGCATTAATAAATCCCAGGGCGAAGCCCTTTCGGCGCGCCAGCAGCGTCACCTTGCCGAATTGACACAGCGCTACACGGCCAAAACCAAATCATCCAAGGAATTCACCCAAAAACACCGCTCGCGCCTTGCCGATCCGCGCGCGGTCTCCGGTTTTCGCCCGCTTACCAAGGAACTGATTTATCCGATCGTGGTAAACCGTTCCCAAGGCGCGCGCCTTTGGGACATCGACGGCAACGAATACATCGACCTGCTTAACGGATTCGGCTCCAACTTTTTCGGACATCGCGCCCCCTTCGTCATCAAGGCGGTAAAAGCGCAACTTGATACGGGCATTGAAATAGGCCCCCAGCATCCCCTGGCGGGCGAACTCGCCGACATGCTCTGCGAGTTTCTGGGGCACGACCGGGTCGCGTTTTGCAATACCGGGTCCGAAGCCGTACTCGGCGCAATGCGCCTTTCCCGCACGGTCACGGCGCGCGATAAGATCGCCATGTTCGTGGGCGCCTATCATGGAATTTGCGACGAAGTCATCGTACGCGGGACCAAGAAACTCCGTTCGATTCCCGCGGCGCCGGGCATTCAACCCGGCGCGGTTGAAAATATTCTCGTGCTGGATTATGCAACGCCGGAAACCCTTGACATACTCAAGGCCCGTGCCGGAGAACTTGCGGCGATCATGGTAGAGCCGGTGCAAAGCCGCCTCCCTGAACTACAGCCGCGCGAATTCCTTCAGGACCTTCGGAAAATCGCCGACGAGTCGGGTTGCGCGCTGATTATCGACGAGGTCGTCACGGGATTTCGGACATGCCCCGGTGGCGCGCAGGAACATTTCGGCGTCAAGGCCGACATAGCCACCTATGGAAAAGTGCTCGGCGGAGGCATGAACATCGGCGTCATTGCCGGAAAATCCCGGTTCATGGACGCTTTAGACGGGGGCCAATGGAACTACGGCGACGCGTCGATACCCGAAGTCGGCGTCACGTACTTCGCCGGAACGTTCGTTCGTCACCCGCCGGCGCTGGTAGCCGCAAAAGCCGTTCTGGAACACCTCAAGGTCAAGGGCCCGAAATTGCAGCAGAAGGTCAATGAAAAAACCGCGCGCTTTGCCGAAACCCTTAATTCCTTTTTCGAAGCCGTGGGCGCTCCCCTCAAAATCACTTATTTTGCGTCGGTTATGCGCGTTGCCTATACCGAAGAAATTCCTAACGGCGAACTCCTGTTTGTCCACTTGCGTGAAAAAGGGGTCCATATTTGGGACCATCGTCCCTGTTTCCTGACCACCGCTCATACGGATGACGACATTAACTTTGTTATCGACTCCTTTAAACGAAGCATCGAAGAAATGCAGCGGGGCGAATTCTTACCGGCCCCGATCAATTCCGCCGCCGCGCTCGACGCGTCGAAACCGCCCCGGCCCGATGCGCGTTTGGGCCGGGACCCGGAGGGAAATCCCGCCTGGTTCGTTCCCGATCCCAACCGTCAAGGCAAATTTCTGCAACTAGGAAGGAATGCATAATCGTGAACGCTATCAATCCCAACTCCGGCGCGGCCAGCCAAGTCGACTTCGATCCCTTTGCCGGTGAGAACATTCTTTTTACAGCGCCTTCCACGGAATCCCAAAAGGAAATATGGTCGTCGGTACAAATGGGAAACGACGCCAACTGCGCTTACAACGAATCGATTTCGCTGGTTTTTAAAGGCGATCTTGATATTGCGGCGCTTCGCCAGGCCCTGTGCTATTTGATCGGCCGTCACGAAGCGCTGCGCACGCTCTTCGGGCCCGACGGCAAAACGCTGTGCGTGACGGCCGCTCCCGACTCCATAGAGGTCCCTGTAATCGACCTATCGGGGCTTTCCCCATCCGACCGTGAAAATCGACTAGCCGGCGAACTTAAAAAGGCCGTGGAAACGCCGTTTAATATCGAACACGGTCCCCTGTTTTCGGTATCGATCATAAAAATCGAAAATACCTTTCATCGTCTTATTTTTACAGCGCATCATATCGTTTGCGACGGGTGGTCGACCGCCGTACTTTTGCCGGAAATGGCCCAGGCATATTCGTCGTTTAAAAAAAACGGCTCCGCACCAACGCTTTCCCCGGCCGATGCGTTCAGCGAGTATTCCCGATCGCAAGAAACGTATATTAAAAGTAAAGAATTCGCCGAAACGATAACCTATTGGCTTGGCAGGTTCGAGCCGCTGCCGCCGCAACTCGATTTACCGCTTCCAAAACTTAGGCCCGCAAACCGGACCTTCGCCTCTTTGCGCGAAGACTTCGTCATCGAGGCGGCCCTGGTTTCCGACCTCAAACGAATAGGAGCTCAGGCGGGATGCAGCTTTTTCGTAACCATGCTGGCGGCCTTTAAAGTTTTGCTTATGCGTCTGAGCGGCCAATCCGACCTGACCGTGGGCATCCCTTCGGCGGGACAATCGGCGGTAGGCAAAGAAACATTGGTAGGCCACTGCGTCAACGTATTGCCCCTTCGCAGTCAATTAACACTCGACCAACCGTTTCTCGAAGTTATGCGCGGCGTAAAGACGCTGATGCTCGACGCCATGGACCACCAACAATTTACTTTCGGATCGATTATCCCCAAACTCTCGCTTAAGCGCGATCCCGGTCGCATTCCGCTTGTCCCGGTGCTGTTTAACCTGGACCAAAGCATTAATGCGGCCAAACTTCCCTTCGATGGCCTCGAGGTCGAATTCATTTCCAATCCCCGGCATTTTGAGAATTTTGAGCTTTTCGTCAATGCCATGGAATCCAAGGGGACCCTGAGTGTAGAATGCCAATATAATACCGACCTTTTTAATGCGTCGACAATCCGGCAATGGTCGAAACACTTCATCGAACTGCTTAATGCCGCGGCCGCTGACCCCGCGCAAACAATCGGCAGGCTCCCGCTGCTTTCGCGGGAAGATCTTGAGCGGCAACTGAAGACCTGGAACAATACCGCCCGCGAATTCCCGGCCGCCGCCGGCGCGCATGAGCTTTTCGCCCGGCAAGCCGCAAATGCTCCGGAAAAAGTCGCGGTAACCTGCGGCGGAAAACAATTGACTTACGGACAACTCGACGCCGCCTCCAACCGGCTTGCCCGTTATTTGCAAAGCATAGGAGCAAGGCCGGGAATGCTTATCGGCGTTAGCGTGGAACGCTCGATCGATATGATGATCGCGCTTTTCGGAATTTTAAAAACCGGGGCCGCCTATGTTCCTTTAGACCCGGAATACCCCTCCGAACGATTGTCGTACATGCTTTCCGACGCCGCCCTGACCATCGTGGTTTCCCAGGAATCCGTTCGTTCCAAATTGCCCGATTCGGCGGCGCGCGTGGTTTCGCTCGACGGCGACGCGCCGAAAATAGCCGCATTCGGCGATTCCCCCCTAACCCTTGACAATAACGACCCAAACGGGGTCGCATACGTCATTTACACTTCCGGATCGACCGGCAAGCCCAAAGGCGTTCAGGTCCCCCGGAGGGCGGTTGTCAATTTTTTAAACGGCATGCGCCTTGAACCGGGGTTTTCGCCGAGCGACGTCATGATCGCCGTAACCACCTTGTCGTTTGACATCGCAGTGTTGGAACTATTCCTTCCGCTTTCCCTCGGCGGTCGCGTCGAAATCGTGGACCGGGAAACTGCCATGGACGGCGAAAAACTTAAAAACGCACTTCGTGAAAGCGGCGCTACGGTCATGCAAGCCACTCCTTCCACATGGCGCCTTCTGCTCACAGCGGGATGGACGGGGTCGCCCGCGCTTCGAATCCTTTGCGGCGGCGAGGCGTTTCCTGTCGACCTCGTCGGTCAATTATTGCCGAGAGCGGCCGAAATATGGAACATGTACGGGCCTACGGAAACGACCGTTTGGTCGACGTGCCTTCGGGTGACCGACCCTTCCAAGCCTCCGTCAATCGGCCGTCCCATCGCCAATACGTCAACCTATATCGTCGATTCCCTGATGCAGCCGGTCCCGGTCGGCGTTCCCGGAGAGCTCTGTATCGGCGGCGCGGGAGTGACGCTTGGGTATCTGAATCGTCCCGAATTGACGCACGCTAATTTCATTCCTAATCCGTTCGGGAAAAACCCCGGTGAAATCATGTATAAAACGGGCGATATGGCCGCCTATGACGTCGATGGGACCATCAACTATTTCGGTCGGATCGACACTCAAGTTAAAATCCGCGGTTTCAGGATCGAGCTCGGCGAAATCGAGGCGGCGATAGTAACCCACGAAACCGTGGAACAGGCCGTGGTCATCAAGGTCGAGCCCAAGCCTAACGATGTTCGCATCGCGGCATATATCAAGACGAGAAATGGAGCGGAAGTAGACGGCGCGGTGCTTAGAAATCACTTACGCGGAAAACTTCCGGAATATATGGTTCCCCAGCATTTTATCGCGCTTGAAACCTTTCCGCTAACGCCGGCGGGGAAAATCGACCGCAGGCAACTTTCCGCGACGTTTTCCCTGGGCGAACCGTCGTCCGTTGGATTCGCGCCGCCCGCCACCGAAACGCAAGCCGCCCTTGCCGCAATTTGGCGTGAAGTGCTCGGATACGGCACACTAGGCGTTAACGATAATTTCTTCGACATCGGAGGCCATTCCCTTTTGGTCACGCAAATCATCTCCCGGATCCGCCGGACCTTGTCGGTCGACCTTTCAATGCGTCGGTTTTTCGAAATGCCCACGGTGGCGCTCCAGGCCGAATACCTCGACGCGGTTACGCAAGTCCGTCGGGCCGCTCCCACGGCACTTAAAGACGCTTCGCCGCGCGAGGAAATCGAGCTATGACGGTAGCTGAATTCGTCAATCATTTACACGCTCTCGGCGTTGATCTTCGATGCGAAAATGACCGCCTAAAATGTTCCGCCCCCGCGGGAGTTTTGACCCCTGAACTATCCAATGAAATTAAGCTTCGAAAATCAGAGCTTATTGAATTCCTCAATGAAGCGCTCGCCTCCGCCTCCGACGCGGAGCAGCCCATTTTGCCGGTCGGGCGCGCCGGCAATCAACCGCTTTCCATAGCGCAGCGAAGCTTATGGTTCGTCGATCAAATGATGCCGGGTTTGCAAGGTTATAATTTGCCCTCCGTTTTTAAGCTTACCGGACCCCTTGAAGTAGACGTCCTTGAACGAAGCTTAACGGAGTTCGTCTCCCGCCACGAGATTCTGCGGGCAACGTATTCCGTTGAAAACGGCGAACCGGTACAGGTTATCGCGCCTCCGAAAAACATTACCTTGGATTGCGTAGAAATGACGGACAAAGCGCCGGTCACCAGCGAGACCTTTTTCCCCTTGCTGCGCACGGAAACGAAAATCCCCTTTAATTTGTCCGAGGGTCCTCTTTATAGGACCAAACTGATTCGCCTCGGTGCGCGAGAACACGTCCTTTTTTGGATGACGCACCACATGGTCTGGGACGGATGGTCGTTTGACATTATGTGGGATGAATTGGCCGCGATCTATCCGGCGTTTTCAAAAGGCCAGCCTTGTCCGCTGATGCCGATGACGATTCAGTATGGGGACTTTGCGCGGTGGCAACAAGAGCGACTGAAAAGAAAAGACATGGAAAAACAACTCGAATTTTGGCGCAAACAGCTCAGCGGAGATTTGCAGGCGCTAAAAATGCCGCTCGATAAACCTCGTCCCTCGGTAAGGAGTTATCGCGGCGGCCGGGTTCGATTGGATATTCCCAAGTCCTTGGTCAATTCTCTCAAAGCGCTGGGTGATGAAGAAGGCGCCACGCTGTTCATGGTGCTGCTGGCGGCATATTATGTAATTCTTTACCGCTATTCGGGCCAAAAAGATATCAGCATCGGAAGTCCGATGTGGGGAAGAGAACGTCCGGAAACCGAGAAGCTTATAGGTTTTTTTACCAATACGGTCGTACTGCGCGCCAATCTTGAGGGCGACCCTTCGTTTAGGGAGGTGGTCCGTCGGGTAAAAAAGGTCTTTTTTGACGCCTATGCCAATCAGACCATACCCTTCGAGCGGATTGTGGAGCAATTGCCGGAAATAAGCAAAACGCCGTTGTTCCAAACATTATTTACCTATCAGGACGCGCGGAAAAGGCCTTTGCAAATGGACGAAATCAAAATCGAACAACTTCCCGCGCCGCAAACGGACACGGCTTCCTTCGACATACTACTTTGGTTCAAAGAAACGCAAACGGAACTCATGGGCAGACTGGATTACAATAGCGATATTTTCGAACATGCTACTATGGAACGCTTGATGCAGCGAATACAGATACTATTTGCAACCGTAGTCAAAAACGCGGACCTGAGCATATACTCCATTCCAATCATGACCGACGAAGAACAACGCCGATTGCATAACGCTCGGGACACGGTAAAAGCCTCAAGGAATAATTACGTTGCTCCCGGTAATGAGGCCGAAGAATACGTCGCGTCTTTGTGGAGTGAATTGTTGGGCAAAGACCGGATCGGCATTTTCGATAATTTTTTTGAAATAGGCGGATATTCTCTGTTGGCGGTGGAGATGTTTTCGCGAATTCAAAAGAAATTCCGCTTGAATTTGCCGTTGGCCACGCTGTTTTCCGCGCCGACAATCAAGGAGATAGCCTTATTGCTACAAGACCATTTCGGTCCCGTCGGCAAAGTTTCCAACGGTAAAACCGCTTCCCTTTCAAAAAACGCCTGGAACTATGCGGTGCCGATCAAACCGGCGGGAAATTTGCCGCCATTTTTTTGTGTTCACGGCGTTGGCGGCAATGTCCTTAATTATTCACGATTGGTTGCTTTCCTCGGTCAAGAACAACCCCTTTATGGATTACAGTGCCGAGGCGTCGACGGCATAAGTCCGCTCTTTAGGTCGGTAGCGGTCATGGCGCGCGAATATATTAAGGAGATTCGTCAAATTCAGCCGCATGGGCCTTATTTTTTAGGCGGTGGGTCAATGGGCGGCCTGGTGGCCTACGAAATGGCGCAACAACTTTCAAGCATGAATGAACCCATCGGACTTCTGGCAATGTTCGATAGCGTATGCCCTCGCCTTTTAAAATCCGGGGCCGTTGACACGGCGCAAAAGAGCGAACGGACCAAGCCCGTAAAAAGCCTTCTTGCCCGTGCGCGCCATAGTGTTTGGTGCCGGATACGGGATGCTTTAAAAAATGCCGCTTGTCTGAAATATCGGATAGCAGGACGTCCGATTCCCCATGAACTTCGTTATTGGCGCATCGAACAGCAGAATCTTGCCATAGCAAGGGCTTATTCGCCACGCCCCTACAATGGATTAATCACCATGTTTTTCGCGATACTGGATAAAAGCTGTCTTGATCGTTATCGGGGCTGGAAAAGCGTCGCTTTGGGAGGCATGGAATTCATCGATATAGCCTGCATTCATGAGAATATGGTGGAGCAACATGAATTCGCGCCGAAATTGAATGAGGTTTTGCAAAGCAAAATGGTCGGTAAAAAATGAGGCTCGATTATATCGACAATGCAAAGGCGATGGCCATTTTGCTCGTTATTATCGGACATACCGATGGAATTCCCCATTTTTTAGAAATTTTTATCTACAGTTTCCACATGCCGGCCTTTTTTTTTCTTTCGGGATACCTCGTTAAAGATTCCAAACTGGGAATTAAATTTAAAACCTATGCGGGAATTCAGTTCAGAAATTTAATAATTCCCTATTTGTTTTTTGCGGTCTTTTCTTTATTATATTCCATTTTAAACAATTTCATCAGCCGCAACCCAATCGACTTGTATTCAAAGTTGTTGGGAATTGCTTATGGAAACTGCGACGGATTGGTCGTCAATCGGGTATTATGGTTTTTTACGTGCCTTTTCGTCACATCGCTTTTATTTTATTTGCTTTTTAAAGCCTTGAAGAAAGCATATCTCGTGATGCTCGTATCTCTTGCAACGTGCCTTTTATTCATGTACTTTCACAACCCCTCACAGATGCGTATGCCTTGGAATTTGGATTTATCAATCATTGCTTTGTTTTTCTTTGCAGCCGGAAAATTTTATTCCGAGATTTCCATTAAGAATGATTTAGTTAAAAAAAACGGCACGCGTATTGCTTTCGTAATATTACTTTGCATTGCACTTTTTTATCTCTCAAAATTGAATGGACGGATCGATATGGCGTATATGGTTTTTAAAAATCCGCTTCTCTTTGTGGCAAACGGCTGCATAGGAATTGTAATCGTGCTCTTATCGAGTTTATTGCTTCCACCAACCAAGATGGCCCGATTTTTATCAAGAAATACTATCGTAATTTTCCCGCTGCATCCCCTTATCTTCAGCGTCTTTACGGCAGTGGGAATGATGATATTCAAGCTACCGCATAGCTTTCAAGCCACAATGCTGTTTGCTGGCATCTATTCATGCGGAGCAATTATTTTATGTTATCCGGCGTCGCTTCTTTTATTTAATTTCCTGCCGATTGCAGTTGGAGGAAGAAAAAAATTATAACCGATAGCGGCTCGATTCTACGCCTCTTGCGTAGATAATTCCTGACTTCAGTAACTCAACTTTCTGGTTTTTCCAAAAAGGCTCAATTCAAGAATATGGTTTCACTAATCAACAAGCTGTATTATGCTTTTCTTAGGCTTAAAAAGCGCAGATATATCAAATTGTTAATGAACCGGGGGCTTAATGTCGGAAAAAATGTTTGGTTTGTAGATACTTTTTTCCTTGATCCTTCGCACTGCTATTTAATATCGATCGGCGACAATTCGACTATTTGTCCTAACGTTAGAATGATCGCCCATGACGCCAGCACAAAAAAGCTTTTAGGATATACCAAATTCGGCAAAATCGACATTCGCGAAAACTCCTTTATCGGCGATTCTACGGTCATTTTGCCTAACGTGACGATCGGCCCGAATTCGATCGTCGGGGCCGGCTCGGTAGTAACAAAAAGTGTTCCCGCCAATACGGTTGCCGCGGGAAATCCGGCGAAACCGATTTGCTCCCTCGAAGAATATTTAGTAAAAATTAAACGCCGCGTATCGGATGGAAAAAAAATCTTTTCAAAAGATTACGGCATCGATATTTTGAATATGCGGCAACGTCAAGAGCTCATTGATGACGTCAAGGATTCCATGGGTTTCATTATTTAAAAGAGGTCAATTATTTATGGTACATGTAGTAATCCCCGAGTCTATTCCATCGCTTAATAAAGGCGAAATGGCGATTTTTGAAGGAATCCGGGAAGCGCTTTCGGTGTTCCCCGACAAAAAAATAACCCTGTATGCCGCATGGTACGATATCGACCGTGCACGGGTCGATAAGGAAATTAATGTCGTTAAAGGAATTGATTTTTATAACATGGTCGGCGCCTTCAGAAGCACTCCGTCCGCCCGGCTCAATAAAATCAAATATTTAAAAAAATGGGGCACGCTTGTTTTTTTCGCCTTCCTTGCGCGGATTTCAAAGAAACTAGCCTCTGCGTATAAAGAGGATGATTTGCTTTTGTCAATTGCCAATGCCGATCTTTTGATCGTCGGGCATGATGGTTGCCTGAACCCGGAGCTTTTTTGGTTCGTGCTTGCGGCCAATATTCTCGGAAAGTCCGTGGCGATTTACGGCGTAGGCGTAGAAAACAATCCGGGGTTTATTAAATCAGGCATTATGAGAAAATTTCTCCAATATGCTTTTGCCCATACGATTTTTAACGCGGTCCGGGATTCCGGATCAAAAAAATATCTTCTGGCGAACAACATCCCGGAAAGCAGCTTTTTCGTTTTTCCCGATCCGGCCATTCTCATGAAACCCAGCGGCGACGGACGAATACGAGAGATCCTTTTCGCCGAAAAAATCGCTTCCGGCTCTCCCCTATTCGGGCTGATTCCCGTTCGAGGCGGTGTTGTGTATGAAAGGTCCTTTACGGAAGAAAAGGACATAAAGAAAAAGCACGAAAGACGAGTTCAACTTTGGGTAGAATTGGTTCTTTATTTAATGCAAAATACAAATGCCCATTTTGTTTTTATTCCGCATTGCATTGGCCCAACCTCAAAAAACGACGACCGTATCATTGCCGGCGAAATTACTCAAAAGCTTACCGGTCAATTGAACCGATTTACCTGCATTACCAACGAATATTCCGCGAAAGAGTGCAAAGGGCTGATGAAAAACTGCGATTTCGTTTTAGGGGAACGGACCCATGGCCTTTTAGGGGCGATTTCATCGGCAACGCCCTGCATGGCGTTAACGGTGCAGGAAGACCAGAGAATGCACAATATTGTCAATATCATGTTCAAAAGAAAAACATACGATTTAAATAATCCCGACATCCTCGAACTGCAAAAGTGCGTGCTGGATGAATGGAACAACAGGGCGACCATTAGGCGAGAAATGGAAGAAATTGCCCAGGCGGCCATTAAGGAAGCGCAAAAAGCCGCGTCTATGCTTAAAGAGCGGTTCGATAAAGCCCGGAAATAATGCTTCCATGAATAAATCTTCCGCCAGCGCAATGAAACGAAAAAAGCGCGTCATGATTATCACGCACGATGTCGCGCTCGGCGGATTGCAACAGGTCATCGTAAATATTTGCAATTCCATGAATAGGGAACTATTCGCGCCCTCGGTTCTTTGTTTGCGGGCATTGGGCGATTACCTTCCGGAATTCGACGCATTAGAAATAAAAGTCCGGCTTATTCCCCAGAAAAACGGGACCGATTATTTTTCCTTCCTCAAAGTGGCGAAAATCCTTAAAGAAGAAAACATCGACGTCATTCACACGCATAACACGCAACCGTTTATGGATGGGGTCATCGGTGCAGTACTCGCGGGCGTCAAAACGATCGTGCATACCGACCATGCGCGCAGTTTTCCGGACAAGAAGCGCTATATGTTCGCGGAGTGGTTTTTGTCGCACTTTGTCTATAAAGTGGTGGCAGTATCGGAACACACGGCGTTTAACTTACAAAAATACGAAAAAATACCTCGCGGGAAAATCGAAATAATTTATAATGGGATCAATCGTAACATTCAAAATGTCACTATTGATAAATCTAAGAAACGAGCGGAGCTCGGCATTGAAAATTCAGGCCCGATCATCGGTCTTGGCGTCAGGTTGTCCGAACAAAAAGGCATTACGTATTTGCTGAGCGCAATGCCCGGAATCATCCGGGTTTTTCCCGATATAACGCTTGTCATTGCCGGAAAAGGGCCTTTGGAGGCAAAACTCAAGGAACAAACCGTAGCCCTCGGCATCGGACCGCATGTTCTTTTTGTCGGGATGCGACTCGATATTCCTGAAGTAATTAAACTATTCGATTGCTATGTTTTGCCTTCGCTGTGGGAAGGTCTGCCGATGGTTTTGCTTGAGGCCATGGCCGTAGGTTGCCCAATCGTCGCTACGGACGTGGGCGGCGTATCATCGATAATAAAATCCGGAGAAAACGGCATATTGGCAAAGCCGGGAAATACGCAAGAACTTGCCGATGGTATAATAAAGACGCTAAGCAATGACGCATTTAGGGCCGAATGCATAAAAAACAACATGCGAATTTTCAACGAGAAATTCGACGCCGCCGTCATGACGCGAGCGTATGAAAAATTATACCTAAGGGAATAATGGAAAATTTTACATTCTCATCCACGCCTTTTATCGGTTATGAAAACGAGGTGCTGGAACTATTGCATCGCAACAGGGACGAAATTTTTACTAAGGAATATTTGCGATGGCGATACCTTGGGGAAACGTCTCCCATTGCGCCGGTCGTCTTTTGGGTAAATAATGAAACCGGCAACCGGATTGGAATGTGCTCTTTTATATTCCGAAAATATTGGGTAAACGGCGAACCCATTTTTTTCGCCGTTGCCGGCGATACATCCCTTGACGAAGAATACCGGGGAAAGGGACTGGCCAAAAAGCTTTTTTATTTCATGAACGGCTATTTGGAGCAAAACGGCCTTCCCTTCGCATTGGCCATGGCAAATGAATCTTTTTGCAGGGCCGCTTCCGCGGCGGGATGGAAAATCGACCAGGTTATTGTGCCCAATGTTTATATTCTTGATTGGATGCTCTTCATACGGAGAAGGGTTTCGAACGGTTTTGCAATAAAAATTATCGGAACAATTTTAAATATTTTTACGGGAAAAAACAGGACTTGCCGCACTGACAATTGCTTTACGTATACAATAGCTAACGGCATAGATCCCTCGTTCGACGAATTTTGGGATGATTTCGATAAAACGAATATCATTGTTAAAGACCGGTCCGCGGCCGTATTGCAATGGCGATATGATTCACTCTACAAAAATACATATTCATTTTTTCAGGTACATAAGAACGGCATCTTGAGCGGATATTTTATCTATACAATTTCCGAAAAAGGCGTCTGTTCAGTTTCCGACTTCGTTATGAAAGACAAATCGATTGTCCCGTCGGCCGTCAACCTTTTCGTAAATTACTTAAAAGGCCTGAAACGAGTCGGCTCCGTTCGAATCGGCATCAACGATCGACATCCATATAGTTTTAATTTCAAAAAACTCGGTTTCGTTAAAAGAAAATCCGAAGGATGTTTCATGATATATGCTTTGGATAAAAATTTTTTTAGCAATGATTTCGCCAGATTTATTGCAAAAGGCGATAAGGATATCTGATAGAGGACATTCACCGATAAAATTCTATAACCCCGGCGTTAATTTATTATGACGAACTCCGATCTTGAGGAATCTCTTGAAACCAGGCCGAGCAGAGCTTGGTTGTTTTTTATGTATTTATTCCTTATTTTCGATTATGGGAGACCCCAAGACAGCATAAAAATAGTTGGGTATTTACATCCGGCGATGGTTGTCGTCATTATATTAACTATTTTTCTGTTAGCTAATTTTGGCAAGATCGATTTTAAAATTCCTCAAATAAAAATACTTTGGTTTTTTATATTTTTATTGGCTGCCCACGTTCCTTTTGCAATAAATAATCACGCAGCCTTTAATACCACAAGATCAATTTTACTATTTATGCCGTTTATTTTATCATTTATAATTTGCGTAGATTCCGTTAATCAATTTAAAAAAGCGATCATCGTGTTAATTTGCCTGATGGTTTATCAAGCCCAATATGCCGTCACCCACGGTGGAATGGGAACGGGCAATCAGTTTCTTGATGAAAACGATTTCGCTCTTTATATAAACACATGGCTGCCTTTTTGTTTCGCGCTTTTTCTTTCCACTAAGAACATTATCGCCAAAATATTATTCGGCATTTTTTCTTTGCTTGGTTTGGGAGCTGTGGTAATTTCATTTTCTCGGGGCGGTTTTTTAGGACTCATTGGAATGGTCGTCATCTATTGGCTCTTTAGCTCTAAGAAATTATTAATGCTTGTTTTCTTAATACTCGGAGCGGTTACCGTTATATACGTTTCAAATTTAGCATCCCATGGAAGAATTTCGCATCAAAAAAAAGGTTCTTTTTTAGAAGAAATGTCATCTTCAACCGACGCAAAAACCGGTACGGGGCGAGAGCGGGTTGAATCATGGAAATCCGGATGGAACATGTTTCTGCATAACCCGTTGGGTGTTGGCGGCGGGAATTTCCCCGTGCGGTTCTCTGAATATCAAACAAGCTATTTTACAAGATTTATGTGGGGCAGACAAGCCCATTCCTTATGGTTTACTTTGATTCCCGAACTGGGCATTTTTGGAATCGCAATTTATGCATGGCTTCTTATGGTCAATATAAAGCACATTTTTCGGTTAAGAAAGTATTCGTCCTTTTTTGACGACCGTGAAGCGATTTTGCTTAAAAATCTTTCCGTTGCATTTCTTGCTTCATTGGCAGGTTATTTTGTATCGGCAACTTTTATTTCCGTTTTATATTATGCTCACTATTGGTATTTAACCGGGATTATTGCTTCAGCGAACCTTATTGTCACAGAAAAAATGAATGAAATAGAAAGCAGTGATCCAAGTGTCGCTTGAATCAAAAGTTTTTAAAAGCGTTTCCTGGTTGGCCTTATTCAGCGTTTTAGGCCAGGGGGTTTCCTGGGCCGCGACAATTCTTATCGCGCATATTCTGGTCCCTGGTGATTACGGATTAATGTCAATGGCCACGATCATTACCGGATATGCGAGTATTTTTAGCGAATTAGGCCTCGGTAACGCCATTATCCAGCGCCCGAATATTAACAAAAGCGAACTCTCGTCGGTTTTTTGGTTTTCAATGGGCTTTACTTCCATTCTTGCATTATTTTGCTTTCCCGCCGCGTTTCTTACCGCTTCCATCATGCATGAGCCCCGTGTAATCCCGCTAACTCAAACGGTAGGATTCATTTTTATTCTCAATGGATTGCAAATTGTTCCATCAAGTCTTTTACGGAGAGAACTTGATTTCAAGTCCCTGGGATTTATTGATATGAGCTGCGCAATAATATCATGTTTGGCAATGTTCGCGATTGCAAAATTAAACGGCGGAGTTTGGACGCTCATCGGTGGATATATTATTCGGTCGTTTCTCAGAACTATTTTTTTGTTTAAAAAAGGACATTGGCGTCCTTCATTTCATTTCAATTTTAAGGAATCGAAACCATACCTTTCCTTTGGAATTGCGGTCGCTTTAGGAAGATCTTTATATTATGTTCAGGAAAAATCCGACCGTTTTTTTGCAGGACGGGCCTGGAAAGCCGACATTTTAGGTTATTATACATTTGCCTTGGAAATGGCCCAGATTCCTACCGACAAAATAGTTTCGGTTATTAACAACGTTTCATTTTCTGCTTTCTCCAAACTCCAAAACGATAAAGAAGGTTTTAATAAATTTTATTTAAATATTAACAAAGTCACTTTAACAATCGTTCTCCCGCTATTTATCGGTGGGTTCATTGTAGGAGACGACATCATTCGATTATTTCTCAATGAAAAATGGTATCCGATTATAACCATATTCCGCTTTCTATGCTTGTCTCAAATCCTCACCAGTTTAAATGCCGTCAATAGCTTTGTTCATTCAGCGCAAGGAAGACCGCAATGGAGTCTTTATTATAATATCGTCAGCGTTATCGTAATGCCGATCTCATTTTATATCGCGGTTAAGCATGGGTTAAACGGTATAGTGGTTCCTTGGCTTTCAAGCTATTTAGTTTTGAGCGCGGGGTGGATTGTAATTTCAATCCGGAAAATCGGCATCAGTTTTTCCGGTTATTGCTCAAATGTCGCTCATCCTTTCTTCGCCTCGATCCTGATGTGCATAGCCGTGAGCCTCGTGCACCGACAAAATTATCTTTTCTTTCTCAGCGGAAAAATGCATTCTCTGTTGGTTCTGATTGTCTCAATTCTTGTTGGCGCTATCTTTTTTGGCGGTTATTTCTGGTTCGTTGATAAAAAGTTTCTGATCAGTCTTAGGAGTTTAATAAAATAGGCTTTCAAAAGTAAGGTAAAATTGTATATGCAAAAACGGCACATTTTGTTTTTATGGTCAGGCCCATGTTTTATGTCAGGGCCCCAATTGATTGAAGAGAAATTAAATTATTTATCAAAATATATTTTTGGAGATATTATCGCCGCTACCATTAAGCGGGATATGCATTACAATAAATTAGGTGAATTTAGGTTCCACCCTATTTCCTATAAAAGAACCAGTATTCTGCGAAACCTAACAGAGTATAGATTTATATTTCAGGCACTGAAATTGTTTTTTATTAAGAAATACCGTTTTGAAGTGATTGTTTCTCCTAATCCTCTCAACACGGGTTTGGAAGCGCTCATTATTAGAATATTTACAAAAGCAAAAGTAATCGTCGAAATAAACGGGAATTTTGAAGAGGCTTTTAAATATGGAGCAGGCGGAACAATTAATCCTAGTCTAACCGATAAGATAAAAGGGTTCGCATCAAAAATATTGATAAATTTTGTCGTCGGCAAGGCAGACATTATAAGAATATTGAATGAAAAACAAATACCGTCATCACTGAGAAAAAAACCCGATATTCTTAAGAAATTAGTTTGGTATCCCGAGTACGTGGCTACTCGGCATTTCAGAAATCTCAAAATTACTGACGGCCAATATATTCTTTTTATCGGTCATCCATGGTATTTAAAGGGCATCGATATTCTTATAAAAGCCTTCAATCAGATCTCACCAAATTTTCCAGATTATAATTTGAAAGTAATCGGCTGGTGTCCAACCGGACGAGATTTTTTTGAAAATCTTGCAAAGCCGAATAAAAACATCGAGCTTCTTGGCCCTCTCCTATTTAAAGATGTTCCCAAAGTAATGGCTGCATGCTCTTTGTTCATCCTGCCTTCAAGAACCGAAGCAATGGGACGTGTTCTTATCGAGGCAATGGCGTGCAAAAAACCGGTCATAGGCTCCAATGTGGATGGAATCCCGAATATTGTAAAGCATAACTTTAATGGGCTTTTGTTCGAAAGCGAAAACGTTGATGATTTGGCCGCGAAAATCAGCATGGTGCTAGGCGACAAAAATCTCGCGGCAAAATTATCTACAAATGCCTATGATCATTTATTGAAAAATTTTACCGAAGAACATTATGTGGAAAACTTCAAAATTATGATTGATCAGGCTTTGCGGGTTAAAAAGTCTAATTTATAATATTATGAGATGATACTGGAAAAAAATAGCAAAATTAACGTTGCAATAGGACAAAGAAAATAACTATATTTTTTGTTTAATTAAATTAAGAATGACACCTTTACGACATTAATAAGGAACCTTTTTAAAATGCTTTCCGAAGCTCCCCCTTCAATTCGAGCGTTCATTCGGTTTTTCCTTTTGCCGTATTGTTTTTTTAAGTTGATTGACTGGCAAAAATGTAATAAACCAAAATTTTCTGTTGTCAATGATTTATTAACCTTGTTTTTTAAATACAAAGCTTTCCCAGACCACTATTCTCCGTGCCGCTTATGGGAAAAAAACAGAGCGGAATGGGCTTACTATTATGGCTCAGGCTATAATCCATATCAACGTTATAAATTCAGGGAAACAGTGCAGCCCTTTAAGATAAAGAAATTTCTTCAAAACAAATTGAAATGTGAAGAATATTTCAAAGCTAAAGGCATTCCGATGCCTATTACCTATGGGATTATTTCTCCCGGTGAAAATTGTGAAGAAATTATCAAGGATCTTTTTACTTCCATACCATGCGACAAACTTATAATAAAACCTTTATTTGGAAAATCTGGGAGGGGTGTTGCTTTGGCCGTTAAAACTCTTAATGGCATAGTTTTTAAAAGACGCGGTATTATCAATTCAGTCAAATCATTTTCAGTAGCGGAACCATCAATTATTCAAGAAGTCATTATACAGCATGAATCGATTTCACAATATTCTCCATTTTCAGTTAACACAATTCGAACGGTACCTTTTCTAACCCGCGATAATTCCGTAATTATGCTAAGTGCCTGCATGCGTTTTAGCGTTGGTGATTCCGTTGTTGATAACTGGAGCGCTGGAGGAATAGCAGTTGGGGTAAACTGTGTCAAGGGAATTTTAATGGAATTTGCTTTTGACAAAAATGGCAATATGCATAGTTACCATCCAATCTCCAGCAAAATATTTTGTGGGTTTAAAATTCCTTTTTGGGACCAGATTTACGAACTAACAAAAAAAACGCAGCTTGCCTCTCCTGATTGTCGTTTAATAGGTCTAGACATTGCGGTAACCCCTCAAGGGCCTGTCGTAATAGAAATAAACCCTGAACCTGACCTGATTTTGCAAGAACAGACAAGCGGCCCATTGCTAAAGGACCCAATAATTCTAAAGGAATTTGCGCGTTACAATTTGCTTTATAACAGTCAACAGACGAAATTATTGAATATAAGATTTTAAAGAACTTGTCGAAAACCATAGTTATTTTCCAAAGCACTATAAACCACCACCCGACATATTGAACACTTTAATTTATAAATCTGCGATTCTTGGCATCACGTAGGCCCTATGATAAAAAAAGCAAATGGCTTTGGCTTGGCAGAACTCTTCTTTATATATATCATTGTATATTTCATTCCATCATGCGGTACTGCACCGCATGTCAGAGCACATTTTGTTTCTCCTTCCGGGTCAGCTTCCTGGGCCCAATCATTCCACATTCAGACTCCTTGCAGTGTTCCAACCGCCTTTTCAAATGCACATGCCGGAGACACGATATATTTCCGAGGAGGTACTTATCGCTCTCCAAAAAGGAATTTTGGGGATTCTTATTCTGGGTACTATAATGTTGCACATTCAGGTAAACCGGGAAATTTAATTGTTTTTATGGCCTATCCTTCTGAAACACCCATCTTTATAGGTACTGCGGGTGGTACGGGGGATCGAACAAGCGGCAGTTCAAACATATATGCAACTATTTTTGGCACTAATAATCAGTCGTATATCGTTTTTGATGGGTTTAGTTTCCAAGCCGATTCAGGCAAAAAAATGGCCCGTATGATGGTCGGAATCGGTCATACCGATGCAATTCAATGGCAGGGGCATATAGTAATAAAAAATTGTTCATTTTATGGTGGAACGGTCCAAAATGCTTCCGGAGATAATAATGAAGGTCTTAGAATCGAAGGAAATAACTTCGTTACTGTAAGCAATTGTAAATTTACTCAATATTATAATTCCATCCAAGATCGCAATACCTCAGGAATAAAAATGTATTGGGATACATCGTGCGTGATTAATAATTGCGAATTTGATAGTTCAACAGTCGGTTGTTTTGTAAAAGAAGCAAATCCAAGAACGACTGTTTGTAATTGTTTTTTTAAAGGCAACTATTTAGCTTTTTATATGGGGGCCGGAATCCCAAATCATGCCGAATCCGATAGTTTGAAATTTTATAATAATATTGTTATTAATAGTTCCTACATTGGTTTTTATTGGGAAGGTGCCGGAACGGATAGTGGCGTTACAAATAATGATTACATAATTTATAATAACACGCTTTATGGAAACAATATTAATGCACAATTTGGCTTTGCCATATTTGGACATGGGCCAGAATTTTATAATAATATTCTTGCGGGATCTACGGGGAGTTACAATTTGATTACAGATGATTATAACGTTTATTGGCAAAGCCACTTAAAGCAATTAGATCATAACCAATGGGGGATGCCATGGAAAACCATCTGGATTGGCGAGAATGTTCGTAATACTTTTTATTCCTCTCTTGCTTCATGGAAATCATCCGGAATACTGGATGTAGCTTATGACGCAGGTTGCGGATCTAATACTAACCCTGGGTGTGGGGATTTAGCTTCAAATCCTCTTTTCGTCAACAGTTCTGGCAAATTTGATCAAGTAACGGATTTTAAACTTAAATCGAATTCGCCTTGTATTAAAAAAGGACGGAATGGTCTTGACGCAATTGGGGCGAATATTGATTCTATTATTTTGCGAAAATGATAATTTTATTTCTTTTTGCAATCTGAATAAATTTTTATAAGTATATCATTTGCATTAATAATATTGAACTGCGATCCAATTGTTGCTCGTGCTTCACGCGATAACTTTTCCAATAAATTATTATCCTTATACAAGGAAAAAAGCGCCTCAGCAAGCGCAACAGAATCATTATCCGCTACAAGAAGTCCATTTATTCCTTGATGAACGATTTCTTTCATGCCGCCGACTGCTGTACACACAACGGCGCGCCCTAATGCCATTGCTTCCAATAATGACATGGGCAAGCCTTCATGATGCGAACAAAGAACAAAAACATCAAGGGAATTAATCGCGGCTAAAATATTATCCTCAAACCCGTGCATTTTTACAAAATTTTTCAGATCCAGTTGGCTGATGAGCGATTCAAGCGTTTTTTGTTGGGGGCCATCTCCAAAAATGGAAACCCTAAAAGGAAATCCCTTTTTTGCTAAGTAACCTGCACTTCGAATAAGCATTGTAAGATTTTTAACCTCAACAAGCCTCGCACAGGCCCCAATCCAAAACAGATCTCCAATGCCCAGTTTTTCACGATGATTTAACCCATGAGCAAACGATTGAATATATTTTAAATTTACCGAATTGTAAATTAAGTTTATTTTCCCTTTCGGCCTCTTTAAACTTAAAATATCCTTTAAATCCTGCGATACTGCGATAATTTCCTTCGCGCATAACTGGATAAGTAATGAATCCAGCCCCAATACCACATTTGATCGAAAGTGTTTAACAAAGGACATAGATTTTGAAACATTGCTTAGCCCATGAATCGTACGAATAATTGGAATTTTTCTAAACGATAATAGGCCAGCAAAAAATCCTAAAAAATGCTCTTTATTTCGGTGAACGTGGATTATATCAGGAATATAATTTTTAATGACTTTCTGTAGTTTCCAAAGCATTATGGCCGTATTATTAAGATTTTCGTCAATGATCGTATGTTCTATTCCAAATTGTTTGAATTTATTAAATAATTTTCCGTGGTTAAAAACAACACACATAATGGATAAATTATTTCGACTATTAAGATCGAGTAAAGTTTGAAATACTTGAACCTCAGCCCCAGCCCATAGGTCACCGGAGATTATATGAAGAATACGCATTAGTTTTTACTCAATTTATTAGGAATAAAGCTTTGGAATATTTCATCGAAATGAAAACGCTTGACTTTGTTTTGGCCAAATGCTAATATTGTGTTAGAGGATAATAAAAAATTCACTATTAAAATAATCTACGTGAGTTTAAAGTAGTGAATCAGGAAAAACTTAATTAATTGATGAGGTTAATATTTTTAAACCCATTTTAAATAAAAATAAATTTAAGCGCTTAACAATTGTTTTATTTATACAATATACAAAAAGTATTGAAATCTATTTATTTTTATAAAAGGAGCCGTTATGAAAAAGCTTAGACTGTTCTCATTAATAGTAGCATGTGCCATTTCCTTTCCGACATTGATTGCAGCATCAGCCCATTACGTTTCCCCTACTGGAAAGGCTTCTTGGGCACAATCAACAGCCATAACATCTCCATGTAGTACTGCGGTTGCTTTTGCCAATGCAGTTGCTGGCGATACGACATATTTTCGTGCGGGAACTTATAGAACCCCTAAAAGAAACACTGGAACATCTGCCAACTATACCTCTTATGATGGATATTATAACCCGGTTAACTCAGGTAATCCAGGTAATCCAATAGTCTTTATGGCTTATCCCGGTGAACTTCCTTTATTTACCGGTCTAGCTGGAGGAACGGCAGACGAGACCAGTGGAAGTGTTAATGTTTATGCAACAATATTCGGAACTAAAAACCATTCCTATCTTACTTTTGACGGGTTTAGTTTACAGTCTGATACTGGCAAAAAAATGGCGCGAATGGTGATTGGAATCGATCATAGTGATGCGACTACTTGGCAAGGTCATGTAACTGTTAAAAATTGTTTATTTAATGGGGGGTCAATAAAAAATAATTCCGATGATAATAATGAGGGCCTTAGAATCGAGGGTAATAATTGGATTACTGTTAGCAACTGCAAATTTACTCAATATAATAATTCCACGCAAGATCATAATACAGGGGGAATAAAAATGTATTGGGATACATCGTGTACAATAGATAATTGCGAGTTTGATAGTTCAACAGTAGGCTGCTATGTAAAAGAAGCCAACCCAAAAACAACTGTTAGTAATTGTTTTTTTAATGGCAGCTATATTGACTTTTTCATGGGGGCTGGAATTCCCCCTTCCCTTACTGATAGTTTAATTTTTAAAAACAATATTGTTATTAACAGCTCCTACTTTGGTTTTTATTGGGAGGGTGCTGGAACGGATAGTGGTGCTACAAGTAATGATTTCCAAATTTACAATAACACCTTTTATGGAAATTATATTAATGTCCACTTTGGGTTTGTAATACCTGGACATGGACCAATTTTTTATAATAATATCATTTATGGAAATTCCAATACCACTTATAATTTAGCAACTGACGATTATAGCAAAGGCTGGGAAAGTCATTTAAAGCAGCTTGACCATAATCAATGGGGGACGCCGTGGAAAACCATCTGGATTGGCGAGAATGTACGTAATCTTTTTTATACCTCTTTAGCTTCTTGGAAATCATGTGGCAAACTGGATTCAGCCTATAATGCAGATTGTGGATCTAATACTAATCCTGGTTGCGGCGATTCAGCTTCAAATCCCCTTTTTGTCAACAGTTCAGGCAAATTCAATCAATTCTCCGACTTTGCGCTTGCACCAAATTCACCATGTAAAGGCACGGGGCGCGACGGGGCGAATATGGGTGCAAATACATCATCCATTGTACTGTTTGGGCATTCAACAACCGCTATCAATAACGAAAGTTCAACAACCTGCATTTCCCCAAACGGTTTAAATATAACTCTAAGTGCTGAGAAAATATCTACACGAAAAATTGAATTTTCTATCCATCTTAAAACCGCCGGAAATTATCGAATAACAGTGTTTGATATTTCGGGAAGAGAAGTTTGGAAGCAAAACGCAAATTCCAATACACTCTTTCAGAAAATTATATGGAATAATGAAAGAATAGCATCTGGAACTTACTTTGTTTCTCTTAATCAAAACAACCAAAGGAAAATTCAAGAATTTGAAATTACGCGGTAAATGTTTTCCATTATAATTGAGCAAATTTGTCAAAATAATAAAACTATGATTATATTGCCAAATGCTCTCCCCTTGCCTTTGAAAAGGTAAACAGATGGAGAAATCTATGCTAAATTCAGCAAAAAACGCATTTGAAAACATCCAACTAATATTATTTGTCAATGCAATCACAAACTCAGCCTTTTTTCAGTATTTTTAGAGGTTCCCTTCTGTAATTAAGGAGCAAATATCTTTTATTCTCTTTTGAATCATATATTTTTCCCGAGCATTTTTCTTTGCATTGTTTCCAAGTCTGATAATTTCGCTTGGATTGTCAAGCAGAAACAAAATAGCTTTACAAAGACTTTTTTCATCATAAGGTGGAACCAATATGCTGTTCACATTATTATCTAAATAGTCCCATGTTCCGGCATTCCGAGTAGCTATAATTGCTTTACCCATCGCCATTGATTGAAGCAAAACGGTTTGCCCTATTGAGATGGGTTTGTCCATAAGCGGTAAAACAACGAATTTAGCGTTAGCGATTAATTCTAAGAAATCATTTAATGGGATATTATGGACCACGCTAACATTATTTGGCATTTGGCTGTTTCTAAAATTAAGGCCAGCTACGATTTTGAATTGATATGGAATTTTTTCCGCAGCTCTTAATAAAGTTGAATAGTCTCTTCCTGTTCTGCCGGCGCTTATTATAAATTCACCTGGTGAATTGGAATTTGTTTCAAAAAATCGGGGGTCTGTTGCAAGAGGGATAAAAACAAATAATGTTTTATTAAGACTTAATTCACTTCTATAATATTCAATTTCTTTGGTGGATGAGCAGATAAAGCAATGCACGGAAGATAGACAGAATCTTAGAAAAAAATATTTAATTGCCGATTTGACCCCTGCTTTTTTCTCGCTAGTTATAAACTCATTAACAAAATGTTTACATTTTTTTTTCCCTAAAATACTGTTTATAAATGAAATGAAAAATGTCTCATAAGAATCTTGCTGAGTAATAACTACATCATATTTATCGAGTTTTACATAAATCTTAAACAATTCGATGAAATAGCTTAATAAATTGGTTGTTCTTATTCTTGCAACTCGCAATTGAATTATTGGCTTTTTAGGAGGTAAATATTTCCACCACCAGATTTCGTTTTCAATATCAAGTATTTTCATTATTTTTTTTATACCCTATTTAATTTCCAAAGATACATGGACAATCTAATCGATTCTTTTATTTATTTTAAAGATATTTTCTTTACTTCCTATATTGCAAGCATTTTTCGTGCTTTGGAAAGAAAAAACAAAGATTTTATTATTCGAGGACTCTGTTAACGTTTTATTGTTTGTTTTTATTGTTCTTTTTTGACAGCCTTAAACCTGAATCCGTGAGAAAAATATTGGCAAACGGCCTTTTTTTCGGGTAAATTAAGAGTGAGAAGCAATTGACTAAGATGCAATAGGAACCACTCACCCGGAAGGTGCCATGCCCAAACCGACAAAGTTTATTGTTACGGAGACGGATGAATTTCTTACAAGCCAAGGCGGACTCGCTATGA
>Ga0182027_10000640_pt1 | contig 59858 bp, 50 predicted proteins | sample 712E1DmetaG_FD_121300 | JGI IMG/M metagenome (GOLD analysis project Ga0182027, IMG submission 121300) | Permafrost microbial communities from Stordalen Mire, Sweden - 712E1D metaG (Illumina Assembly) | ecosystem: Environmental > Terrestrial > Soil > Wetlands > Permafrost | place: Sweden...
AACCTCTCAGGCGACCATTTGGCCACCAAATGACACCTTTTAGGCGAACATTTGAGGGGTATTCCGCACCACTTGGGCGAACATTTGCATTGATTTACCGCGTTTTGCGGCCCGTACAACAAACCGCGATCGCAATCGATGTTTTCCATCCCATCCTTCGCTCGCCCAGCCACCGCCAGCCTCATATAAACTGAAAGCAGCGAGTCCCGCTCTCTCGACGCGAATCGGATGCCGTCTGCGTTCCATTTGCGGCCTTGGGCGAGCGGCGGCCGCGCCGTTGAAGCCGTCCCGCTAGGGCGGGATGAGTGCAGAGACACCCGATAAGGAGAGACCCCTCACCCATGGCCAAAATTGCCAAAACCGGCGACCGCAAGAAGGTGATGGACACGACGAAGTCGACCGACTGTCCCAAGTGCAGCAAGCCCACACGCATCGTCAAGCGCGTCAAGGACCGCGAGCGCGGCGTTCCCGGCGGAGTCTACATTTCCTGCTCCGCGTGCGATTTCTACGAGAAGCTTTAAGTGCTCCTTGAGCTTCGATCTACAAGAAAGCCCGGCTTCACGCCGGGCTTTTTGCATTTGCGGACCAGAGTTCCTGCCGCTACGACGAGAGCGCTTTCGCCATCTCCTCAAGGATCGCCCTGGCGGCCTCGGCCGGGTCCGGCGCTTGCGTGATGGGCCGGCCCACGACGAGATAATTCGCTCCCAGACGCAGCGCATCGGCAGGCGTCGCAATCCGCTTCTGGTCATCGATTCGGCTGGGGATCCAACCATCAGCGGGACGAATGCCGGGAACCACGAGCACTCCCTCGGGGCCGGCAAGCGCGCGTAGGGCCGCGACCTCTTGCGGCGAGCAGACGAATCCACGAATCCCCGCCTGCAACGCCATCTTCGCCAGCAACTCCACCTGCTCAGCCGGCGAGCGCCTCACCCCGGCTGCTCTCAATTGTGCCGCGTCCATGCTGGTCAGCACGGTCACGGCCAGCAGTTCGGGCGGATTGGCTGCGCCGTCCAGCGCCGCGCGCGCCGCTTCCAGCATCGCAGGCCCTCCAGCGGCGTGAACGGTCATCATGCGCACGCCCCATCCGGCAGCGGAGCGAACTGCTCCAGCCACCGTGTTGGGAATGTCGTGGAATTTGAGGTCGAGAAAAACGGAGTGTCCGCGCGCCACCGGCGGTTCCAGAACGGCGGGCCCGGCGGCGGCAAAAAGCTCCAGCCCCACCTTGAACCACTGGCAGGTTCCTTCGAGCTGCTTCACCAACTCCGCAGCAGCCTTGGCGCTGGGCACATCGAGCGCGACAATCAGGCGTTTCCGCGCCTCCTCCGTCTTGTCCGGCGCAGGCGGGCGCCTCGCAGCAAAACTGGGTTTCAGCCGTTCGGGGATGGGCATATTGAAATGCTAACCGATCCTGCGTTGCGGGTCCGTTACAGGAAACTCAAAGCGTGGCTCGAAACTCCGCAATCCGAAACCGCCGTAAAGCAAAAGCTCCAGCGCAAGACACTCGGCGCGAACCACTACGCTGCATCCGAATGGAACATCGTCTGGCCTTTTCCGGGGGGTTGCCGGGGAGACTTGGCCGCCCTAGGGATGGAGATTCGCGGCATTGCGAGCCAGCAAAGCGTGGGACGGGTAGTGATCGCTGCGGGGCAAAAGAACCACGTAGGGCACGTCGGATTGCGAGAACTTGCTGCGCAAGGCTGGATCGCCAAACGGTGGCGCGTGGTCACCCACGATGATGAATACCGTGGGCCTGTCGAGCTTGCGCATCGCGATCTGCGACACCGATTGGTGAACGTTCGCGATCAGCTGGTACCACGAGCACAGCGGCGTGTTCGGGGTAAGGGACAAATCCGCCAGGCAGGGAGCCCCATGACCGAGCGTCGAAGGGACAAACACGGGAAGATGGGAATTCAGCGTCATCCAATGAATGAAGTATGGTTGGGGGCTGTCCTCTTCGAGGCGCCGTCCGATCCAGGCGGCGATATCCGCGTCGCAGGTGCCGATGAAAGGTCCCATGCAGTCGGGCATTCCTTGATGTCTGAATCCTTCGTGGAACCACGTCTCCTGAAACCCAATGGTTTTGTACCACTCAGAGCGGTTAAACATATGCCCGCTCATCCCATGGAGCGCGATATCGTAATAGCCAAGTGCGGCGAGCCGATCTGGGAGGCAACCCTTCAATTCGCTTGCCGTGGCATTCAGAAGATGGTATGCCAATGAGCTGCCGCACAACTCGCGGGCCTCGGCGGGAATCGTCGTCCCGTCGAAGGGAACAGTACCCTGCACCACCTCATATCTGGCGAGCAGATCTGGCTGCAGATACGGCTGGACCATCGCCTCCTTCAGATGGGAGTCCCCAGCGAGTCCCCAGGATTCAACCACAACCAGTACCAGATTGGGCGATTCACCGTTTCTCCTGTCGGACACGATTCCAGCATTGCGCAGGCCCACCTCCGTCGCGCTTGGCACAGCGGCTACTGATGCCGCATCGATCTTTTCCACCGAACGGATCGCGTGCTCCGCCACCAACATGCGCGCCAGCCGGATCACTGGAACGCGAGCAAGCTTCGGCATGTGTGACATCCGCAGATCGACCCCATCCACGCCAGTCGTCGAGCGTAGGGAATCCGGGAGGTGGCCGGTCGCTAAATGGATGGAAAAGATATCGGTGCCAACGATGAAAAGCCCAAATGCCAAGAGGCACACCGCGGTGCGCCGGCGCTGGTTATTTGGAAGTCCGTTGCCAGGCAGGAATAGGGAAATTGCAGCCCCAAGGACGGCGAGCAGGACGGTTGCAGCTGCGCAAACCAGCCGGGTGCCCGTAAATGCGTCCGCGGCGCTGATGTTCTGCAGAGTTGTTTGAACCGGGAGGTCATAGGAGCGACAGATTCCGCAAAGAAAATCTGCGAAGATGATCGCTAAAAGCAAACTCGCGGAGACGAACCGCGGCACAACCAGGGCGACCAGGCCGACCACGACATACTGAATGCAAAACCATCCAAGCGGGGAAAATCCAAACTCGCGCGACGCGAACCAATACGGAATATTTGCGAGGACAGCATAGAAGGCGACGAAAGAAAGCCACGGAACGTTCCCGTACACTCTCTCAAACCAAGGTCGTAGCAATACCGGGGCCATGAATCCTTTAGCCCAACCACGAAGGGAGCCCATAAGCCAAGAGCCTCATTACGGAAAAACCCAACAAACGAATGTCGGATCAATGGTATCGACAAAAAGGTAATCAGTCGAGGTTACCTTTGGACAGAATTCTTTCGATCACTACTCGGGTAACCAAAACAGGAACGTCCTGCCCAAATTGGGAGCCGACGGTGGAACCAACGGGCAGGCAACGAGTAAATTGAAGAGGGGATCGCGAATTGAAGATTGGATTGGTTGACATGCGCAGCTGGATGGCCGGTATCCTCTTGACGACATTGGCTCTTCCAGCCTGGGCGGCGGCCGTGGATACCAACCCCATGAACTACGATCCGCAGGTTCGAGCGGCCTATGATCGCTTTTACAACCTTGATTTTCCCGCCGCAGTCGCGCTACTGGAACAGTTTCACTCCGCCCATCCCGGCGACCCGCAGGCTACGGCCTATCTGCTTGACGCCCTCATCTTTCAGGAACTCTACCGGCTCGATCTGCTCGACACGACCTTCTACGCCAACGACGGCTTCCTTACCGGCCGCCACGCCACCGACGAAGACCCAAAGAAGCGGGACCAGATCTTCGCGCTGGCCGACGAGGCCGTGCACGAGGCCGACTGGCGGTTGAGCCAGAATCCCAACGACGTGAACGCGCTATTTGCCCGAGCCTGGGTGCGCGCTCTTCGATGCACCTATGTGGCCATGGTCGAACGTGCCTTTGCCACCGGCTTCCGCTTGGCGACGAAGGCCAGGGACGACGCCGCGCACGCCCTGCAGTTGGACCCGAATTATGTGGACGCGAAGCTCATTGCGGGAGTCTACGAGTACGTCGTCGGCGCGCTTCCCTGGCCCTTCAAGCTAATGATCGGCTTTGCCGGCATTACCGGGTCGAAGTCCACGGGCCTGGCACTGCTTTGGGACGCTGCGCATCGTGGCGTTGCCACCAACATGGAGGCGCGCACGGCCATCGCCCTCTTCCTGCGTCGCGAATCGAAGTATCAGGAAGCCATTGAAGTGGTGCAAGGGCTGAAGAAGGAGTACCCGCACGACTTCCTTTTCCGCCTTGAAGAGGCCAACCTGCGCAAGGATGCCGGCGAGGGCATGCGGGCGGTAGTCGCCTACCAGCAGATTCAGACGGACAACGCCAATCCGGGCTACTATGCCGATGCGCGCATGGAACTGGCGGACTTTGGGCTCGGCGATGCCCTTCGCGGCCAGCGCCATTACGATGAAGCGGCGCAGGCCTATGAGCAGGCGGCCTGGGCGCGCGGCGTGGGTCCGGAACTCAAGATTCGCTCGCTGCTCGATGCCGGCGAATGTCAAGATTTGATTGGTCAACGCCAGCTTGCGGTCCGCGATTACCAGGCCGCGATCGACGCCGGACCCAGCACATCCCGCGCCGATCAGGCACGGAAATACATGCACAGCCCGTATCGGGGAAACTGAACGAGCAGCCCAGCGATCCTGGCTGCGGCGAAGCCTGGAACCGTCGCGGGCGCAATTCCGTATCATCGCCGCAGGGGCCCTTATCGATAGTCGGACCGAAGGTGGGGGAGGAGCGAAGATGACTGCCTATTGCCAGCATTGTGGGAACGCTTTGCACGGTACCGCGCGCTTCTGTTCGAACTGCGGTGCGGCCGTGGCCATTTCGCAGCCCATGCCCATGCCGGGCCGGCCGCTCATCCGGCCGCATGTAGGCCGCCAAATCGGCGGGGTTTGCATCGGACTGGCGCAGGCCAACGGATGGGATGTCACCCTGGTTCGTATCCTTACCGTGATCGGTTTCTTCTTCTCCAGCGGGCTGGTCGGCGTGGCCTACGTAGCAGCCTGGATTGGCATTCCTGAGGAGACGTCGCCCTATCCGGGAGGGTATCCTCCTCAAATATGAGCGGCAATTATCCTTCCGATGGCGCCCGATTGAGCTTCAGTGATACGGGCGCAAGCCTCCCGCTTGTCCTCCTGCATCCCACACCGCTCGACAGCGATTATTGGCGTCCTCTCACGCGAGAGCTAGCCGGCATCCGCGCCCTCGTTCCCGACCTGCGCGGCCATGGGCAGTCGGAGTTGGGAACGGCACTGCCGATCGGCGGCTTTGCCCGCGTCCCCAGCGCGCCCGTGCTCACCATGGAACAGCTTGCCGCAGATACTCTTGCCCTTCTCGATCAGCTCGGCGTCCCCAAGGCCGTGTTTGGCGGCTGCTCCATCGGCGGCTACGTACTGCTCGAGCTCTGGCGCAGGGCTCCGCAGCGCATGATAGGCATGGTCTTTATCTGCTCCAAGCCGCAGCCGGATACCGAGGCGAGCCTGGTCAAGCGCGTAGAAACCATCGCGCGGGCCCAGGCTGAGGGCGTCGCTGCGCTCTTCGACGGCATGGCGCAGAACACCGTTGCCCCATCAGTCCGGCGCGAACGGCCCGAGGTCGTCGCCGAAGTGCGTGCGCAGATGACGCTCACGCCTGAGGCTCTGGTTGCCGTGCAGGCGGGGCTTGCTGTCCGGCCGGACTCGGTTCCCACCGTGTCCACGATCCGCGTGCCGGTGCTTGCCATCGCCGGCGCCGAAGATACGGGCGTCACCGCGGCCGATATGGAGGCATTCCGCGCCGCTCCCGGCGGATGCGAGTTTCACGTGCTGCCCGGCGCTGGTCACTATGCTGCATACGAGCAGCCGAAGAAGGTTGCCGCGCTCATGGCTCCCTGGCTGCGGAAATTTGAAGCGTAGAGTGCGCCCGCCGGGGGGCGCATTTTTCGGGGCCGGGCGAGGCCGCCGTAACCCGCATGAAATGTTCCAGTTTGTGCGACCTCAACCCCGCGAAATGGTACATCATTCTTTCGCAAATACCCCTCAAATGGTCAATGATCCTTTCGCGAATCGTCGAGTAGTGCGCCAAGAAATTTCTCGAAATGGGGCGAAATGGTCAAGGAAAATTTCACAAATCCGCGGAGAAGTATGCAAATAATTTCGCACTCTTCAGGCAAAATGATGTGAAACAGCAGAGTACTGCATTTGCGATCGATCACTTCGAGGGATTTCCACCCCCCTCCTCCTATCAAAAGCGCGACTGTGAAACTGTGGAGCCCTTCAAATCAACAACTTGTGGCCACAGCTTCACAATCTCACAGCTGCACAGAAACTGTGAATCTGTGCAGCGATGGGCGACGATGGGGCGCGGCGTCGATGTGGCTGCTAGAATTCGGCACGGAATGAATTGCCGTCTCAGGGAGAATGCGATGAAGAACGATGCGGTAAACGGTCCGGGCCGAAGGGACTTTCTGCGTGCCGTTCCGGCCGTGGCAGTTGGCGGTTTGGCGATCGCGGATGGTTCGCTGTTCGCGGCGCGTGCGGCAGCAGACGACGCGATCAACTCGGGCGCGGCTGCCTTTCAGGTCTTCAGTGCGCAGCAGATTCAGGACGACATCAAGGCGCTCGCAGCAAGCCCGGGCAACAACAATCTCGTGCAGGGGAAGAACTTTACCGTCGTGCTCACCACCGAAACAGCAAAAAGCGCCAAGGAGTTTGAGTGGCACGAAGGACGCGACCACGTGTTGCAGATTCTCGATGGATCCACGGTCTACGAGTTGGGCGGAACGCCGAAGAATGCGCACAGCCCAAAGGCAGGCGAGTGGCTCGCACCGGAATCGGAAGGCGCGACGACGATCACGCTCAACAAAGGCGACATGCTGGTGATCCCGCGCGGCACTCCGCACAAACGCAGCACCGCTGGAACCGTGACCTTTACGCTGATCTCGCCGCAAGGGACGTAAAGGACGGGGACGGGGAGTGCGGGCGAGGACGCCCCGCACGACAGCCGGCGCGGACGCCGGCGCTACAAGGGACAGAGCACCAGGGAACAGGAAGCAATCAATTGTGAACTGCTATTCAGTTAGCGGCTGCGCATCTTCGCCAGCAGGCGCAGCATCTCCAGGTAGAGCCATACCAGCGTCACCATGATGCCGAATGCGGCGTACCACTCCATATACTTGGGAACGCCGTAAGCGACGCCCTGCTCGACAAAGTCGAAGTCGAGAACGAGGTTGAGCGCGGCAATGGTCACCACGACTAAGCTAAAGCCGATGCCAACCATGCCGGACCCGTAGACGGAACCGAAGAAAGAGATGTGAAAGAAGCCAAGGACCATCTGGGCCATGTAGAAGAGGAAGATGCCGCCGGTGGCCGCGATCACGCCGATGCGAAACTTCTGCGTGACCTTGATGATGCCGGATTTGTAGAGCATCAGCATGACGAAGAGCGTGGCAAAGGTGAGGCCGACGGCCTCCATCGCAATGCCGGGAAAGCGCAGTTCGAACATCGCGGACAGCCCGCCCAGCACAAGGCCTTCGAGCAGCGCATAGATGGGCGCGGTCACGGGCGACCATTCTTTTTTGAAAGCGGTTACGAAGGCAACGATCAGGCCGCCGAAGGCGCCGATTATGATTGCCGGACCGGCGAAGCTGAAGTCGCGCGTCTGCATGAACGACATCCACGTCCACGCCGCGGTAGCCATCGCGCACAGCAGCAGAATGCCGGTCTTGTTGATCGTGCCGTTCAGCGTCATGCGCGCCGAGGCGTCGATAAGGCTTCCGCCGTACTGGCTGCGCTGAAAGTCGCTAAAGGTGTTCTGACCCAGTGCCGGGTTCGATGTCTTGATCAACGCCATGAGATGTCTCCGTCGTGCAAAGCGAGGTTGCGGATTCTTCAGGCTCGTGCAGAGGACCTGATCCACTGCTTCCATTCTAAAACTGACGAGAGAAGGCCTGTCGGAGTTTCAGCGGAGCCGTCACGGTTCAGTCTGCCGTCTGCACGTCGTACGCGCTCTCGTAGCGCGCCTCCGTGGCCATCAGGTTCTCGATCGCATCCACGGGCCGAATGCCGCCGCGCGCGCCTTGCGCCATGCAGTTCATTGCCGCCGCCGCACAGGAGAAATCGAGTTGCCGCTCCAGCGGCCAGCCACGCAGCAAGCCGAAGATGAATCCGGCGCGGAAGACGTCGCCGGCTCCGGTGGTGTCAGCCACCGGAACGCGATAGGCGGCACTATGCAGAAGCTGCTTGCCGTCCCAGGCGAGAACGCCGTCCTCGCCGAGTGTTACCGCGCTCAGGCGGCATCCATAGCGCGACTGCATCTTCCGCAGCGCGCGCTCCAGGTTGGCGTCGCCCGTTAACCGGCCGGGGAAGTCCTTGCTCACAATCAGATAATCGATGTTCGCCACCAGTTCTTCGATGCCGGGATAGGTGTCGTCGAGGTCGGCCACCACAGGAATGCCTGCGGCCCGCGCCCAGCTTGCGGCCAGAGTGGCTGCTGCCGTGTCGTGCCCGTCCACATGCAGTGCGCGCGCATTCACCACCCACTCACGGCGCAGCTCTTCCGGCCTGAGCGTCATGTGCTCGTCGCGACGGCAAAGCACAGTGCGTTCGCCGCCCGCGTCCACCAGAATGAGCGACTGCGGGCTCACCCCACCGGGCACTTTGATCAGCCGCGCCTCCACGCCCGCGCGCTTGAACGCCTCTTCGTGCAGCCGCGACGCATCGTCGTCACCCAGCTTGCCCACGTAGCGGGTGCGCAATCCCCATGTCTGGCATGCCACCACGGTCGTGGCCACCTGGCCCCCCGGCATGACGCTCGCGGCGCTGTACTCGAGCTTCGAGCCGCGCTCGGGATATGCAGGCAGCGGAATCAGCGTGTCTGTGGCGTTCAGGCCCACGCCGACCAGGTCAACTTGGGGCAACTCAACCATTCAGCCATTGTAATGGGCGGGTGAGAGCCAGTGCGCTGAAAACCTGCTGGCGGGATGCTGTAGGCTCAAGACAGTATCTTCCTGGTTTTTGGATTTGATCCGTGACACATGTTGCAAATCGATCGTCGCGTCCGTTTCACCATCCGAAGCCCAGCGCGGCGCTCCAGTGCGACGGCGTCTCGCTCGAGACGCTTGCCCGGCGCTTCGGCACCCCGCTCTACGTCTACTCGGCCGAAGCCATTGCAGGGCGGCTGCGGCTGTTTCAGCAGGCGCTCGCGGGACGGGATCACCTTGTTTGCTACGCCGTGAAGGCCAACTCCGCGCTGGCGATTCTCAAGCTATTGGCGCAGTTCGGCGCGGGATTCGACATCGTCTCCGGCGGCGAACTGGAGCGCGTGCTGGCCGCCGCGCCTGAGAGCGCCGGCCGCGTGGTCTTTTCCGGCGTGGGCAAGACGTCCGCAGAGATTGACCTCGCACTGAAGGCCGGAATCCTCCAGTTCAACGTGGAGAGCGAGGCGGAGCTTGCGCTGCTTGCAGAGCGAGCCCGCAAGCTCAAGGTGCGCGCCCGCTTCGCGCTGCGCGTCAATCCCGACGTCTTTGCCGACACGCATCCCTACATCTCCACCGGCCTGCGCGAGCACAAGTTTGGCATCGACATTCGCCGCGCACCCGCCATCTACAAGAAAGCAGCCGGCAACCGCTGGCTCGAGGCACATGGCGTCAGTGTTCACATCGGCTCGCAGATTCGCTCCGCGGCTCCGTTTGGCGCAGCCATCGAGCGGGTTAGCAAGCTGGTGAGCCAACTCCGGCACGAGGGCATTGCGCTTGAGGCCGTCGATGCGGGTGGCGGGCTGGGCATTGATTACCACGGGGGCGCGTTTGACGCGGCAGCCAAGGTGCAAGAGTATGCAGCGGCACTCGAAAGCGCACTCGGCGATTTCGACGGCTGTCTGCTCATCGAGCCCGGCCGCTTCCTGGTGGCGCAGGCGGGCGCGTTGGTGGCACGCGTGCTGTACGTGAAGCGCAACGGTAAAAAGACCTTCGTTATCACCGACGCTGCCATGAACGATCTGATCCGCCCGGCGCTCTACCAGGCGCATCACGAGATTGTTCCAGTGCGATCGAGGGCAGGGAAGCCGCGCATCGTCGATGTGGTGGGCCCGGTTTGCGAATCCGGCGACTTCTTCGCACGCGACCGCAAACTCGCGCCGGTCGGGCCAGGCGACCTGGTGGCTCTGCTCGATGCCGGAGCGTACGGCATGGTACAAAGCTCCAACTACAACACGCGTCCGCGCGCTGCCGAGGTGCTGGTCGAGGGCGCAAAAGCGCGGCTGATCCGCAGGCGAGAAACGATGGCCAACCTGCTCGCACTGGAAGCGCTTTGAAACCGCGGCTCGCCCTGGGGCGCGCATGGATAGGCGGCATCTCAAGCTCTCCCGCTATCAGGGGCGGTCACCCTGTTATTGTGTTGGGCGGGAGACTTCTCGATGCAATTTGCAGTGCAAAGGATGTGCGCACTGGCGTTCGTGGGGCTGGCGCTGGGACTTTCCGTGCCTGCTCATGCGGATTCGCTGAAAGTGAAGACTGAGCAGGGGAAGGTTCACGGCAAACTCATCAATAACGGCAAGGTGCGCGCCTTTCTCGGTTTACCTTACGCTGCGCCGCCTGTTGGCGATCTGCGCTGGCGGGCGCCTCAGCCTCCGGCGAAATGGAAGAGCGTGCGCGACGCCACGCAATACGGCGCTCGCTGCGCGCAGACCAATCCCTTTGCCGACATGGTTTTTCAGGATAGCGGTCCCAGCGAGGATTGCCTCTATCTGAACGTTTTTGCGCCCGCGGATGCGAAGGGCGGGAGCAAGCTGCCGGTGATGTTCTGGATTCATGGGGGTGGCTACATAGCCGGATCGTCATCGGAGCCGCGACATAACGGCGACTTTCTCCCGCTGAAGGGTGTTGTGCTGGTCACGATCAACTACCGGCTGGACGTTTTTGGATTCCTGGCGACGCCGGACCTGGTGAAAGAAGCCGGGGCCGCGGGGAATTACGGCCTGATGGACATGGTCGCGGCGCTCGAGTGGGTGAAAGCGAACATCGCGCAGTTTGGCGGCGATCCGGGGAACGTAACGATCTTTGGGGAGAGCGCAGGATCCTCCGCGGTGAGCACGCTGATGGCCGCCGAACCGGCGCGCGGCTTGTTCCAGAAGGCGATTGGCGAAAGCGGAGCGGCATTGGATGTTGGCTCGCATGGACCCGAGGCACAGGTCGAACAAGAGAAGCAGCATCAGGCCTGGGTGGAATCGCTGGGCGCGGCAAATTTGGCCGCGCTGCGCGCGTTGCCCACGGAGGCGATTCTTGCCGCCGTGTCCGCGAAGGGTGCGCCGAGTTTCCCAGTCGTGGTCGATGGCAGCTTTCTGACCGAACCGATCGCCCAGACCTACGCCGCGGGCCGGCAGGCGCACGTGCCGCTGCTCGCCGGGTGGAACGGCGACGAACAACACAATCTGGCCGACGGCATGACGGCGGAGAAATGGAAGGAGTTTGCAGCCACGAAATTCGGCGACCACGCCAGCGAGTTCCTTACCCTTTTCCCCGGCGACAGCGATGAGCAGGCGGTTCGTTCGGCCATTGACTACGAAAGCGATTCCTTCATTGCCTTCAGCACGTGGAAGTGGATTGAGGCGCAGGTGAAGACAGGCGATGCGCCCGTCTACCGGTACCACCTTGAGCAGCCTGCCCCGCCGAGCGAGTTTCATACTGGCTGGTACGCCTTCCACTCCGACGACATCGAATATGTTTTCGGAACGCTCGACACGCGGCCTGGCGCCGAGTGGCTGCCTGAGGACCGCAAGCTGAGCGAGCAAATGATGGATTACTGGTCGAACTTTGCGAAGACTGGCGACCCCAATGGGCCGGGACTGCCCGAGTGGCCCCGCTTCGACAAGGGCGGTCCGATTCACTTGAATAGCACGATTACGTCCGGCCCGGACCCGACGCAGGCGCGTTACGAGTTCCTGCTGAAATGGATGCCTGAGAGACGGCCGCAATAAGCCGCGGGGTGATCGCTTACTGTTTCACGCGCGATGCCGCGACGAAACCGGCAGTTTGAGATTGAGGCGTGTTGGGGGACGGCGGCACGGAGAAGCTTGATCCGCCTGCGTTGATTGCCCCGGAGTAATCGGGACCGAGGCCGAGGTTCTTGAGGGCGCGCGAGTCAGGCATCAATTTGGTCTGCCATCCATGATCCGCCTGATATTTCTGCATCGCGGCGATGGTGGTGGCATCCCACCTGCCGTCGGCGTCTCCGGTGAAGTAGTGTTCGCGGATGAGGGCCTGCTGAATCTGCGTCACGCGCTCCGGCTCTATGGCTTGCTGGCCGCGCACGCGGTGCGATCCGCGCTTGCCGTGCGTGGGTTTGTGGGAAGAGGTGATCTGGCCGTGGCCGCTTGTGGAAGAGCGGTGAACGTTCGACGCGAATGCGGGCGGCGCAAGAAGGGCCGTGGAAATCACAAACGCCAAAAATGCATGAGACGACGCCATGCTTTAACCGCCTAAAAGGGACCAATATTTTCGGAACTCTTCGTTGCAGTTTAACGAAAGCTTCACACTACGGCAAGGGGAAACCGATCAAACCACCCAAATCGACTTACTTTGGGAACCGGCTGCGGCAACGGATCGCCGCAACCGGCGCCGGTTCCAGGTGGCTAGAGTGTCCCGCCGATATAGTTGATGCCTAGATCAGGATGGCGTGGGTCGATCACTTCGAAGACCACGTCATCGCCGGTCTTGAGCTTGCTCACTACAGCATCGAACTGCTCTTTGGTGCCGGTCGGCTGCCTGTTGACATGCGTGATGACCAGCCCCGGCTCCAACCCCTGCAAGTCAGCAAAAGTACCTGTACGGACCGAGGTGATGACTACACCGGAAGCGTGGATCTTCGAAGCCATCGCCGCCGGAACATCCTGAACGACGAGACCCAGCTTGGCTTCGCCGGCGCCGCCTCCGCCTTCCTGATTGCTTGCCTGCTGCGGGTTATTGAGATCGGCGAATACCTTGTCACGATCGCCGATGGTCACCGTAGTGTCTTGCGGCTTGCCATCCCGAACGTAGCCGAGGCGGATGGCCGATCCTGGCCTGAGGCTGGCGATTTCGTTCACCAGGTCGTCGCCGTCTTTGATCGGGCGTCCATCGACGGTGGTGATGATGTCGCCCGGCTTGATGCCTGCCTTGTCGGCGGGGCCGCCCGATTGCACTTCCTGCACCAGCACGCCGTTCTTGAAGCCGTAGACGCGATTGACTGCGCCCGACAGCCCCTCGCGGAACTGGATGCCGATCGAGCCTCGCGTCACTTTGTGGCTGGGGCTGATCAAGTCGTTATAAACCGAAACCACGGTATTGGAAGGCATGGCGAATCCAATGCCCTGATAGCCGGCCGACTGCGTGTAGATGGCTGTGTTGACCCCGATGACCTCGCCGTTCATGTTCAGCAGCGGGCCGCCGGAGTTGCCGGGATTGATGGCCGCGTCAGTTTGGATGAAGTGCTGGAACTGCCCCGGAGCACCCTGGTCGATGGTCCGGTTCTTGGCGGAGATGATGCCGGCGGTGACGGTCTGCGCCAGCGCAAACGGGCTGCCGATGGCCTCGACCCAGTCGCCCACCTGCGACGTGTCGGAGTTGCCCAACTTGACGATCGGCAGCGGCGTGTTGGTGTCGATCTTGATCACCGCAAGGTCGGTGGCCTTATCGGTGCCGATCACGTGCGCCGGACGGCCGGGGTCCGTTGTGTCAGGGTCGCTCGAGAGCTTGACGTAGATCTTGTCGGCCTTGTCGATTACGTGGTCGTTGGTGATGATGTATCCCTTGGGATCGACGATGAAGCCTGAGCCAAGTGACTCCTGCACCTCGCCGTTGTCGCCCTCATCCGGCATGGGAATCTGGCCGCCGAAGAACCGGTTGAAGAAGTTCTGGAAATCGTCCGGCCCCTGCTGATCGTTGTTCTGATCATTATTCTGATCGTTGTTCTGATCGTTGTCGCCTGGATTCTGCGGGTTCGGCTGCGTGTGGAAATGGAAGTTGCGGTGCCCGCGGTTGCCCGACTGCTTGGGAAGAGTCTGGGTATTGATGTTCACAACCGCCGGCCCGACCGCTTTGGCGATTCTCACAAAATCATTTGGCGGGGTTGGCGACGTGACAACCTTCAGGGGAGTGGCGTCGGAGCTGCTGCTCTGATTCTCCTGGCCACGGACCCCGTGGGCGGCAAACGATCCGGCCACAATGGCGGCCGAGAGAGTGGCGAGCACCACAAATGCCGAGGCAAGACGGCGCGAGCGAAGCCGTTCGAAGAGCAATTTCATAGTGTTCAATGACCTCGTAAGGCGCCCAGCCTGACGGCCGGCATGTTCATGGCGCCAACTCTTAGTATAGCCGTCAACGAGCCCGTCCGGCTTGCTTGGAGCGCGCCGCAGGCACACAGCCAAGAATGACGCGCACGCCGCGCCTCGACAAATTAGACGCGCCATCGAGCAAAAAGAGCCGCGACTTGGCACTAGGTGGTGCGCGCCGTCTGGCAAACCGGTGTTACTGTTCGGCCGTCCATTCCAGCATGGCAAGAGTCAGCAGCATCACTCGTTTGAGCGCGAGTTCGCGGTCTTTCGGCGAGTACCACTCGCGGAGCGTGTGCGCGGCGCCGCCTTCGCCGCCCGCGCCCATGGATAAGGCCGGAACGCCGAGCGAGAGCGGAAGGTTCGCGTCGGTGGAGCCCAGCCGGAGATCGGTACGCAGGCCGAGATGCCGGTCGACGGCGCGCAACGTGGCGAGCAATGGGGAGTCGGCGGGCAGTTGCGCGGCGGGGCGGTCGCCGATTTTGGAAACCTCGAAGGACAGCCGCCTGCGCGAGCCTGCCTCTGAGGCCTTGGCCTTCGCATTGCAATGCTCGACGGCATCCTCAAGGGCGCGTTGCAACGCGACTTCAAGGCGCACGAGCTCGCCGGGGTCCGTCGAACGAAAATCGACGGTGGCCTGGGCGCTTTCAGGAATCGAGTTCACGCTGATACCACCGCGAATGGTCCCCAGGTTAAGCGTAGTGCGCGGCTCCTCAGGCAGGGGCGTTTCCGCCAGCGTGGAGAGCGCCGAGGCAAGCGCCGCGATCGGGTTCGGCGTGCCAGCGTCAGTAAAGCTGTGGCCGCCGGGGCCGGTAATGGTCACCTTGTAGCGGCGGCTGCCCAGGGCCTGGGTCACTGCAGTGTCCGCACCCGGGCCGTCCAAAACAATGTGAGCGGCAATGCGGCCAGCCAGCGCGCTGTGCTCGTAGATGTAGCGCACGCCGCGCAAATCACCCTCGCCTTCTTCGCCGACGTTCCCCAGAATTGCAAGGGGCGCCGGGAGTTCCACGCCAGCGTGGAGCAGCGCGGCAACGACGGCGAGCATTCCCGCCACACCGGCAGCATTGTCGCAGGCCCCCGGGGACTCGAGACGGTCACCGTTGAGCACCGGCTGGAGCGGTGTGCCGGCGGGAAACACAGTGTCGATGTGGGCCGAGAGCAGGACCACGGGCCCGGTGCTCTCCGGAGGTAAACCCGCGGCCGGCAAGATGCCAAGCACGTTGCCGGCAGCGTCAATCTCAACGCCGCTGAGGCTAGCGCCGGTGAAACGCTGGGCAAGCCACTGCCCACGCGCCTGCTCTCCGTGAGTCGGCGCGGGAATCGCCGCCAGTTGCACCTGCCAGTCCATGATGGTCTTTGGATTCATGTGCAGCCAGGAAAACGCGGCGTGAATCCGCCGCTGTGCAGCCAGCGCCGTGATTCGTGAAAATGCCGAGGTTGGGGAAAGAACCGGCATGGTTTGCATTCAGAGTAGCAGGGTAGACGGCAACCGGAGCCTTGACGCGCCGCCATACTGCCGGTCCTATTGGGTGGTCAGCCGGTCGAACAAAAGCGACTGCAGATTGCGCCGGCCATCGGCAATGAGGTGGATGACAATTTCAGTCCGAGTGACCCTGTAGATGACGCGATAAGGCTTGAAAAACACCTGGCGGTAGTCCATCTTCAAGCCTGGTGGCAATTCAGTAGGTCGCGAACCTCTACCCGGCAAGGCAGCAATACTATTGGCTGCGGCGACCAGGCGATTGAGAGCATAGTTTGCCTTAGCCGGAGAGTCGTGTTGCGCAATCCAGTCGTGGATTTCTTCGAGATCTCGCTTTGCAGCCGCCGTGATTCGAACTGGACGATTCATTTTGCCTCAGCGCAATGGAGCGACTATCCGTGTCAAGCTGCGCTGCGCCGCGAGTGACGCCGTCGAATCTCTGCAATGACCTCAGAAAGCGGGTAGGTTTGACCCTGCTCAACCTGCTTTTCACCGATGGCTAAAATCTTGAGTAGGGCCATCGTCTCCTGCGACTCTTCGTAGGAATGCACATCGACGAGTACCGCGCGCGCTTCGCCATTCTGTGTAATGACAATGGGTTCACGCTCTTCGGCGATTCTGTCCAGGAGCTCCGCGGCATGGGATTTGACGTAGCTAATGGGTTTGATCTGGGTCGAGAAACGCATGTTGCCCTCCACCCGGCGGGTGCGGTCCAAATATAGTCTTTTTATAGACTGAAAAACCGCAGAAGTCCAGTGCGGAGCTCCGCGATCTATGGTACCGGCGGGTAGTCCACTGAGTGGAGAAACAAGCCTCGCGCTGACGCCGTTGGGCCGGCTGCGGAGCGGCATCGTGCCGCGAGAATGCGTGGAATCTCCTCCAAGACGAGCTGGCCGCGGCCGACATCGACCATGGTTCCCACGAGGTTGCGCACCATGTGATGCAGAAACCCGTTGCCACGGACGCGGTAGACGAGGAGGTCACCGGCGTCAGTTGGACGCTGTTCCCAGGCTGAAGAAAAGATGATTCGGACGGTGGACGCGGGCGATGACAGCGCCGTGGGTGCTTCTGTGTCTTGGACGAGATTTGTGGTTGGAGCGACGGCGCGGTGCGCCGAGTCCGGATCGGTTGCGGCAAAGCTCTGGAAGTCGTGCTCCCCTTCAAAGAGTCGTGCACAAGCATGGAGCGCGTCCAGATTCAGCAGCCAGGGGCACGCGTAGACATAGCGAGCCAGGAAAGGCGGGCAATCGGCCCCGCGGAAGATGCGGTATTCGTAGGTCTTGGCGATCGCCGAATGCCGCGCATGAAATGCAGTGCTTCGCACCGTTTTGGTCTCGGAGACGTGGATCGACAAGGGAAGAGTCCGATTGAGAGCGCGACGCAGGTTCTCCGGCGGAATGGGAGCGCGCAGAGCGAAGCTGGCCACCTGGGCCAGTGCGTGCACGCCAGCATCGGTGCGGCCCGAACCCTGGGGCAACGGTGTTTCGCCGGTAATGCGGCCCAAGGCCGCCTGCAGTTCCCCTTGGATCGTCGGCAGGCCCGGTTGCACCTGCCAGCCCTGGAAATCTGTGCCGTCATAGGCGAGGGTGAGCTTCCAGGTTTGGAAGTTGGAATCGATTTGATGCTGATCGGTCACTGGAATCTCTGTATCTCAGCGTACTCGACGGAGAAGGACGGGCGAGAATCTGCGCAGTGATCAAAGATCGGGAGGGTGCGGCGGCCCCAGTTCAATCTGTCTGGCATGTGCCCGGTCCGTACCCCGTAAGTGGCCCGTACCCCCTCCCCCCTATATCCATACCTCCATATTTGATAACAAAGGGTTTACGAGAATGGGTATCTCGTAAAGGCAAGAATATACTTGACGCACCATGATTCATTTGATACTATAGCTTTGCTATGACAAAGAGCGCAGAGTTTCCCAAGAGCCTTTTACAAGCAACCCGCTACTTTGCGGACCCCGATGTGTGCGTAGACTTCGTGGCCGCGATGCGCTGGCCGCAAGGTGTGACCTGTCCGCACTGCGAGAGCAAGCGGGTTTCCTACCTATCCAGCCGCCGAATCTGGAAGTGCATGGGTAAGGAGTGCCACAAGCAATTCAGCGTGAAGACTCAGAGCGTGTTTGAGGATTCTCCTATCCCGCTCGACAAGTGGCTGGTCGCAGTGTGGCTGGTAGTCAACTGCAAGAATGGAATCAGTTCCTACGAGATCATGCGGGACTTGAAGATGACTCAGAAATCGGCATGGTTCGTGTTGCATCGCATTCGCCTTGCGCTCAGGGATGCCAACTGGGGCAAGCTGGGGGGCGGTGAAGCTGGCGGACCTGTCGAAGTGGACGAAACCTTTATCGGCCCAAAGCCTGCCAAGATGCACGGCAAAAGACGGCGGAAAATGCAGACCGGCTTCCATGCCGGATACGAAAAAGCTATCGTGATGGGGATGCTCGATAGGGACGCACGGAAGGTGCGCGCCAAGATGGTGCCGAACGTCAAGAGGGAAACCCTGCTGCGCGAGATCGTCAACGCGATTGAGAGCGGGTCCAAGGTTTACACAGATCAGGGCACGGGATATGACGGGTTAGCCCATAGCTTTTACATTCACGAGACCGTAAATCACATGAAAGAGTACGTTCGCGGACAGGTTCACACGCAGAGCTTAGATAACTTTTGGAGCCTCCTGAAACGGGGATTGACCGGAACCTATGTCTGCGTCGAACCGTTCCACCTTGACCGCTACGTGGATGAGCAAGCGTTCCGGTACAACAATCGGGCAACCCCGGATAATCCTCTCACCGATAGCGACAGGTTCGCACTGGCCGTCTCGCAGATCGCAGGGAAGAGATTGACCTATGCCGAATTGACCGGCAAGACAGAGCCTGTCAGTAGTGCCTAAATTCGCGAAGTGGAAGAAGGGAATAAAGAGGCAGAATCGCGGGAAGCGGAAGCGTTAGGCTTCCGCTTTACTGTTTGATTTCAGCCCACGGGTAATCAGGTGCCTTCCCCCAAATCAGCCGCTCGCGTCCGTCTATAATTTCGTATCCGAGGATAGCGTCACATGGACCAATTTCACGCGCGTCTGCATCTTCAGCAACTCGACTGGCCGGACGAAGATCGTCCTTATGTTCGTTCAAATGTTGAGACGATAACGGGCCAGAATTTTGACAGGACGAAGGTTCTGGTTGACAACCGCCATTTCCAGAAATGCAGGTTTGAAAGCTGTGTTTTTGTTCACTCTGGCGGTCCATTCGCATTCGATGAATGCGAGATTGTAGACCACACAGTATTTGATCCAACCGGAGGAGCGCGGCGCACAATGCGTCTCCATGAGGCTTTGAAGGGTGGATTCGGGAAGGGTTTGCCGCCTTATTGAGCACTTGCATTCGACACCTCTACGCTGTAACCTTGAGATTGTCGAATCCAAGATTCTTGAAACGCTCTCGTGTCCAGCGGGAGCGTTTCTTTTTGTGATTAAATCACAGCATTACTTCGGAGGCAACAATGAAATTTCCCATGTTCTACATTCCTGCGATTGCTGTCACTCTAACGCTGCTAGGATGCAACTCGGTCCAGCCGCGAAGCCAACCGCCAACGACTCCACCTTATCAGCGATTCGTGCCCATCGCGCCTGAGAGCGTAATGACCCAAGGTGTTCCTTGGCACGGATACTTTGCGCTGGATACAAAGACCGGCACGCTATGCGTTACGCTCGAATTTAAGGACTTCCCTAAAGGGGTGTCCGAATGGGCGAATGGTGTTCCGAAGTGTAATGATATTTGGCGCAACGATCAACACTAGCTCCGGCAACACTGAATTCAACCATTGAGTGTCCTAAAATACTACGAATCGGAGGCGCGTCCATGCCGCTCTGGGTGATTTTAGGGATTTTAGCGATTATAGTTTTCATTGCCGCTCGCTGGATCATCTCCGTCATTGACCGTGACGCGCATATGATCGTCGAACACATTGACCAAGTTGGCCAGGTGCTCGAAGCCATAGGAAAGAAGATTGAATCGAAATAGCTATTGCTCACTTTTCGGTTTAGGTCCCGGTTTCTTGCGTCCTAGCCGTTTCCCGTTTCCCCTTGCCGCGTCTTCCCGTGCTACTAGCGTGCTTTTTGACACTCCCATGATGTGCCGCATGGCTGCTGTGAACCGCGCGAATTCGGGATTGTCGGGGGGCTTCCTCATGGAATAATAGTAGCGCAGTTTTAGACATCGCCACGCATAGGCCAACCAACGGATTTGCGCCATTCGTTCTCAGCCCACCACGCAACTATCTGGGTCCACGCCAACTCTGCCGGATAAGGAGCAAGCAATTTTATGAGATCAGGCGAAATCGACGATTTGATTTCCAAATGGTATGGAGAAGAATCTACGCTGCGCTGTAAGGCGTCGCTGGAGGAATTCTCTTTTGAAATGAAGTGTCGTGTTTCCTCACTGTCCGCAGGGTCTTTCACGGTCACGTCGAAACACGGCGACTGCTCGCTCACATTTCGACTGGATTCACCCAATACTGTCTTTTCGTATGTAGAACCGCGCTCGATTTCCGGCGCGATGGGCTTATCGCTGACTTCAGAGCAGGAATTATCATCTACAGTCGTCGCCTTGCTGCACCCTGAGTCTTCTCCGTTGGACCCATCCAAACCGCGCGATACGGTGCAGTTTATGGAACTGGCTGGCTGGGAATGATTAGCCGGATTTGAGGCACCATCCATGCACTATAAACTACACAATCCATTATACTTGTCAACTGTTTAGCCTATCCACGACGGCGTTAGACGTGGAAGTCTGGTCGTCTCGCCACACATTCTAAATCTCTCCGATTTCCCGTAAGTCGTGGTGTGTCAAATATATTCGTGCCCTCGTAAATATCTGATTCCAAAGAGCAGCATTTCGCAAATTCGCCAATTCATGAGAGTTAGGGGCGTTTTTTGAGGCCTTGCGGGCATCAGGGACGCCTACGTTCGCAAAAAAAACGCGAACGCGGCGGGAGAATACCCCGCGCGCAGAAGGCCTGTTTGAACACTCATGGTGTAAGTATGCACTCGAAGGGGGAAATTATTGACAATTAGGAGTGAGGAAGTGAAAAAGTGAATAAGTGAATGAGAAATCAATGGGTTGAGATGAATTCGACGGGCGCATTTGGGTGCTGAGGGGCTTGACATCAAACCAGGCAGCTTGGGGAGAGGGGTTGCGCGCGGGGGGGCTGGCGGTATTTTACTAACCAGTTAGTTAAATTGTCGCAAGGAGGCCTGGCGTACGAAACGCCCGGTCGCTGGTCTACGAACAGGACGGGAAAATGTTTTGAGACAGCCCGGGGGAGCGTGGGACGGCGCTGGGAACGAGAAAGGTATCCTTTTCGTAATCAAGGATGAGCCTCTAAGGCCAACGGGGAAGCGATAATCGTTTTGACACACCCGAAACTTGCATCCGAAGCGGCCGAATGGCCGTTAGGAGGCGCAACGATCCAGACAGGGCAACCAGGCGGCGCAACGATTTGTGGAGAGGGAACATGCATTCTTACAGGACTGGTGTATTTGATGGGGAGCGGGGTGCGGCAGGTAGTGAACGCGAAGAAACGAAACAGAACACGAGAGCGCGGCGTCAGGCGGGCGGCCGGTTGCGTGCTGTTGCGGCTGTTCTGCTGACATTGGCGGCGACGATGCCGCCGGGATCCGCGCAGCAGAACGGGGCCGGGTCGAGTGGGCCGGACAAGGCAGCTTCGGAGTTGCCAGCGGCGCCGACGCCAGTTCCAACGCAGCCAATGCCGCTGCGCACATCGAGCCGCGATTATTCGAAGCCATTCGGCAGTTGGCTGCGCAATCCGATCGGCGTCTACCGGCCCACGACCATTGGCAAAGCGAGCTTCAACAACTCCGTGCGGCTTGCGGACCTGGTGAAGGACGGCAAGATTTACTTGAGCCTCTCCGACGCCATCGCGCTGGCGATTGAAAACAACTACGACATTGCCATCGCGCGCTACGACCTGGACATTGCGGACACGGATATTCTGCGCACCAAAACTGGAGCGACACCCCTGGGCGCACCTTCGGGGCTGCTGACAGGAACTCAGGGCGGATCAACTTCAACGCTGTCGACAGGCGGCGGCCCGGGCGGAACCACGGGAGGCGCGGGCGGAGCCGGCTCAGGGCTCGGCGGAGTGTCGTTCACAACGGCCGGGGCGGGACCGCCGCCGGAGAACATGGATCCAAACCTGACTGGAACGATCCAGTTTGACCGCGACCACCAGCCTTCGACGAACTTCTTCACCGGCGGCACCAGCTCGACGAACCAATACAACTTTTCCTTCAACCAGGGATTCGTGACCGGTACGAATCTGCAGGTCGGCTTCGACAACGAGTACGCCACCACCAGCAACGAGATTGCGGAGTTGAGCCCGGAGTTGTACTCAACCTTCAAGGCGACGTTGACGCAGCATCTGCTGCAGGGCGGAGGGATCTGGGTGAACAAGCGCTTCATCTATCAGGCCCGGAATGACCGTCGTATCACGGACTCCTCGTTCCGGCAACAGATTCTCTACACCGTGAACCAGGTGGAGACGATTTACTGGGGCCTGGTGCAGGCGTATGAGGATGTGCAGGCCAAGGAGCGGGCGCTGGATCAAAGCAATCAACTGCTGACGGACAATAAGAAGCAGCTGGAGATTGGCACGATGGCGCCGCTGGACGTGGTAAACGCGGAATCGAGTGTGGCGACGGACCAGCAGGGGTTGATCAGCGCGCAGAGCGCGCTGAACTATCAGCAGCAGATCATCAAGCAGGCGATCACGCGCAACCTGAACGATCCGAATCTGTCGGCGGCTCCGGTGATTCCGACAGACCGCGTGAGCCTGGAGGCGATTCCCGAGGAGAGCCAGCCGGTGGAAGCACTGGTGCAAGAGGCGTTCCAGCAGAGGCCGGAGCTGGAGCAGGCCGTGCTGACGCTGCGCAACGATGAGATCACGCTGAAGGGGGCGCGAAATGAGCTGCTGCCCACCTTCGACGTGTTCGGATACTACCAGGGGCAGGGCATTGCGGGTTCGGCGAGTCCGAATTGCAACCTCTCGGGATTCTATCCTCCGAGCGTTTGCAACATGCCGCCCACAGGCTATGGCACCGCGGCGAATCACGCGTTCAACAATTCCGCGCCGGACAAGGGCATGGGATTCACTCTGACCATTCCGCTGCGCAATCGCGCGGCGCAATCGGTGCAGGAGCGCTCGCTGATGGAGTACCGGCAGTCGGAGTTGCGGCTGGAGCAACTGCGTACCATCATCCGCATGCAGGTGGTGAACGCGATGTTTGCGCTGAACAACGATCGCGCACAGGTGCGGGCTGCGTTGGCCGCACGCGACTATGCACACCAGAGTCTGGACGCGGAACAGAAGAAGCTTCACCTGGGCGCATCGACAACCGCGAATGTGCTGCAGCAGGAGCGGAGCTTAGCGACGATGGAGGACAACCTGATCGCCGCGCACGCCGCTTACGCAAAGGACCGCTCGGGCCTCTACCAAACGCTGGCTTCGACGATGCAGCATTACTCTATCAATCTGACGGAAGCCGCGACAGGAACCGTGACGACGACGCCCGTAGTGCCGGGCGTTGAAGCGGCGACACCGGGGAATGAGCCGACGATGACTCCGCCGGCGACGCCGGAACAGCCGGCAGCGCCGCCGCCGGCGCAATAGGCGGCGAGTTGATTTGCAGATGAGATGGCCCGGCATGAAGCTGGGCCATTTTGTCTGGCAAGAAGACGAGGAGCAGGTGTTGCATTCGGCGCATCACCTGTGTTAAGGTTCGTGGATGGGCCGCGCTAGACGGCTGCGCAAGACAACAGATTACGAGACCGCGTTCGCATGTGCCGGAGGCGCGGGCATTTTGCGTGAAGAAGTTTGGATGGACGAATCGGACAAGGTTGTTCGATACAACCTGGCGTTTGTGGTTCCTCATTTGACTCTGATCGATCATGGGCGAATCCTCGGATACGACAATGCTCATGGGCGCCACGAACGGCATTTTATGGGGAAGGCTGAGGCTGTGGAGTACAAAGGGTTCCCGGAAACTTCAAGGCGTTTCTATCAAGAGGTCACAGAGATCAGGAGGGGTTATGAAAGTGAAAATACTCACTGACGGATTTGAAGGCCACGTTCGGCGTTCCCTCGAGCGGGCAACAAAGATGGAGCGCGGGGAGAAGCTGGAACCGGAGAAGATCATTACGTTTGGCGACCCGATGATGATGTTCGAACTGATGACAGTGCAGCGCATGAGGCTCTTCCAGGTCGCACGCAAAAAGAAGTTGAGCATTTCCGCATTGGCGGAGGAACTGGGACGCAATCGCGGCTCAGTGACACGGGACGTGAATAAGCTGAAGCAGTTCGGACTGATTCGGCTGCGCGAGAAGGTGAATCCCGGTCACGGCTTGGTGCAGATTGTCGAGCCGGTAGCGAAAAAGATCGAGATGAGGGCGACGCTGTGAAAGGCGAGATGGTTGAGTGATAAAACGACGGCACGGCGAGAAGCCGGGCCGTTTTGTTTCGTGCGGAACATCAGCGCTCGGCGACGCGATCCAGCAAATCGAAAAACTCGGGAAAGCTGATGGCGGCGGAGTCTGCGCCCTGGATGAGGGTGTCGCCGGTGGCGCGGAGAGCGGCGACGCTGAAGGCCATGGCGATGCGGTGATCGCCGCCGGAGTCGATAGCCGCGCCGTGGAGGGTTTGGCCTCCGGGGACATCGAGCCCGTCTTCGAACTCGGCGACTTCAGCGCCCATGGCGCGCAGGTTTTTCGCCACCAGAGCAATGCGGTCGGATTCTTTCACGCGCAGTTCCCGCGCGCCGCGAATGCGGATGCCACCGCTGGTGTATGGCGCGATGGCTGCCAGCACCGGCAGCTCGTCGATGAGCTGTGCCGCGAGCGCGCCGCTCACCTCGGTCGATCCAAGGCCTTCCGCTGGTGCTGAGATCTGCACGATGCCCACGAGCTCGGAATGCTTTTCCTCGAGATTGAGCACGGAGATTCTTGCGCCGAGCGTCATGAGGACGTCGAGAAGGACAGCGCGGGTCGGGTTGAGGCCGAGCGAATCGATGACCAGGCTGGAGCCGGGAAAGATCGCTGCGGCGCATAGGAAAAACGCGGCGGAAGAAAGGTCGCCGGGAACGGCGGCGTCGATAGCGTGAAGCGCCTGCGGACCTGCGATCGAGACCGAATCCGATGTGCGCGAGAGCTTTGCGCCGAAGGCGCGTAACGCCAATTCGCTGTGATCGCGCGTGCGGACAGATTCGCGGACGGTTGTGGTTCCGGCGGTTTGCAGGCCGGCGAGTAGAATGCAGCTCTTGATCTGCGCGCTGGGAACGGGCGTGGTGTAGTCGACGGGGCTGAGAGGTCCACCTTCGATAATGAGCGGCGCGTGGCCGTCGGTAAGCTTGATGCGCGCGCCCATGGCTTCGAGCGGCTTGCGAATGCGCTCCATGGGGCGGCGCGAGAGCGAGGCGTCGCCGATGAGGGTGAAACGGCCGGCCTGGGGCGCGAGAAGACCGGAGATCATGCGCATGGTCGAGCCGGAGTTGCCGCAGTCGAGGGGGTCGGCGGACGGAATGACGCGACCGGCGACGCCGGTGATCTCGACGGAATCACGATCGACGCGATTGACTTTTGCGCCGAGAGCCTCCATGCAGGCGAGGGTTGAGGCGCAGTCGGCGCCGGTGGAGAAGTTGGTGAAGCGCGAGGCGCCGTCGGCGAAACCGCCGAGCATGGCATAGCGATGGCTGATGGATTTGTCGCCGGGCATGCGCAGGCTGCCGAGGATGTTGCGCGCGGGGCGGATGAGGCGTTCCTGGGCAGCGATGGGCAAGCGGGCTCCGGGTGAAGCAGCTTCTAGCTACTAGCTCCTAGCTTCTAGTCAGTTCTTGCGCGAACTGAGGTGGTTGGTCGCTCTCGACTTCGCGTAAGACATGAGGGCTGAGGGCGAATGGCTGCTTTTACGAGTCTATCGAATCGGACGCCGGGAGTCGCACACTCCGGCGAATTCAATGGGGCGCGGTTTCCGCCGGGATCGGTTCGAGATGCGCGGTGAAGTGGCGCAGAAACGGAGCTTCGTAGGTGAGGCGCATGCCGTGGATCTTGTCGCGATTTTTCCAGACTTCGAGGATGACTTCGACGAGGTAGTCGATATGACTTTGGGTGTAAACGCGGCGCGGAATGGCCAGGCGCACGAGGTCCATTTGCGCCGCAGCGGCAAACATGAGCGTGCCGATCTCGACGGAGCGCACGCCGCCTTCGAGATAGAGTTCGCAGGCCAGCGCCACGCCCGGGAATTGCGCCGAGGGAATGTGCGGGAGGAAGGCGCGGGCGTCGAGGTAGATGGCGTGGCCCCCCGGCGGCTGGACGATGGGCACGCCCGCAGCGGCAATGTGATTGCCGAGGTACGCGGTGGAGGCGATGCGGTAACGCAAGTAGTCTTCTTCGAGCGCTTCCTGCACTCCCACGGCGATGGCTTCGAGATCGCGGCCGGCCAAACCGCCGTAAGTAGGGTAGCCCTCGGTGAGAATGAGGAGATCCTTCTCCTGCTGGGCGAGCAAATCGTTATTCGTGCATAGGAAGCCGCCGATGTTGGCCATGCCATCTTTTTTGGCCGACATGGTGCACCCATCTCCGAGGCGGAACATCTCCTGCGCAATTTCTTTCGGGGTTTTATCGGCATATCCCGGCTCGCGCAGTTTGATGAACCATGCGTTTTCGGCAAATCGGCAGGCATCAAAGTAGAGCGGAATGCCGTACCGCTTGCACACTGCGCTGACATCGCGCACGTTTTCCATCGAGACCGGCTGCCCGCCGCCCGAGTTGTTGGTGACGGTGAGCATGACGAGAGGAATGCGGCTGCGGCCCACGCGTTCGATGAGGCTCTCGAGCGCGGCCACATCCATGTTGCCTTTGAAGGGGTGCAGCAAGGCGGGCTGGCGGCCCTCGGTGATCGGCAGATCGACAGCTTCAGCTCCGGCGAACTCGACGTTGGCGCGAGTGGTGTCGAAGTGAGTGTTGTTGGGAACGACGTCGCCTTTCTTGCACGTCACGCCGAAGAGAATGCGCTCGGCGGCGCGGCCCTGATGCGTGGGAATCACGTGCTTGTAGCCGAAGATGTCTTGCACGGAACTTCGGAAGCGATCGAAGCTGCGGCTGCCGGCGTAGCTTTCGTCGCCCTCCATGATGGCGGCCCACTGATGGGTAGACATGGCGCCGGTGCCGGAGTCGGTGAGCAGGTCGATGAGGACATCGTCAGCGGGAAGGAGGAACAGGTTGTAGTACGCGGCCTTGAGAAGCTTCTCGCGCTGCGCTCGTGTGGTCCAGCGAATGGGCTCGACACTCTTGATGCGGAATGGCTCGATGATGGTTTTGGCGATCATGATGGTTCTCTTGAGGTCCGTGCGCATTATTGCGCGGGAGGCGGCCGGACGGCAAAGTGAGCAGCGGGAGAGTGCGGGCGAGGACGCCCGCACGACAGCCGGCCAGGAGGCCGGCGCTACAAAGAGTTACCGCACGCGGAGCACAATGATGGTCTCGTCGTCGAAGCGGTCGTGGGCGCCCTGGAAGCGAATGACATCGGCGAGGATGGCTTCGGCAATCTCCAGGGCGGGGAGGTCGCGGCTGGAGCAGAGGAGGCCGGCGAGGCGGTCCTGGCCGTACATTTCTTCCATTTCGTTTTCCGCGTCGAGAATGCCGTCGGAGACAAAGACGATGGCGTCGCCGGGCTGGGTGGCGACGCTGAACTCTTCGTAGGTGACGTTGGGAAACATGCCCAGTGGGAAGCCCTCGGCGAGGACGGGAAGAGACTCGCCGGCGCGGCAAAAAACGGGCTGGACGGCGCCGGAGTTGGCGACCTGAAGGGTCTGATTCTCATCGTTCCAGAGCGCGAAGAGCATGGTGACGTACTGCGATTCGAGCTTGCGCTCCTGGAGGGCGTCGTTGAGGAGGGCGAGCATGGCGGCCGGCCCAGGCTGCTGCGCGGCGGCGGCGCGCATGATGCCGCTGACGAGAGCAGCGAAGAGAGCGGCGGGCGCGGCCTTGCCGCTGACGTCGCCGAGGACGATGGCGGTGCGGTTGGGGCCGTAGTCGAGGAAATCGTAGAGGTCGCCGCCAATGGTGCGGGCGGGCAGGAAGCGGACGGCCATGTCGGCATGGGGATGTGAGGGGGCGGCGGCGGGCAACAGGCGGAGTTGCACCTCGCGAGCCATGGCGATGTCTTTCTCAAGTTGGCGCTCCTGGCGATGGACGGCCTGGTAAAGGCGGGCATTCTCAATGGCGATGGCGATCTGCGAGCCCAGGGTGGTCAACATGCGCTCGTGCTCTTCATTGAAGAAGTTAGGGCGGGTGTGCTCGAGATCGAGCACGCCGATGATGCGGCCTTTGTAGAAGAGCGGGACGATGAGCTCCGAGCGGGTCTCGGGGTTCATGGGCAGGTAGCGCGGATCCTGACTGACGTCAGGAACATTGATGGGACGCCACTCGCGGACCGCGGCGCCGACCAGGCCGCTGCTGATGGAAATGCGGCGCATGGGCGCATGGGAGTAACCGAAGCGCCAGGCATAGCGGGTGATGAGAGTCTCGGCTTTCTCATCGAGCAGCATGATAGTGAACATCTGGTAGTCAATGAGGCGGCGCAGGAGTTGGCCGATGCGCTCAAGGAGGGGGTTGAGATCGAGGATGGAGGCGAGCTCGACAGCGATTTCGTTGAGGACTTCGAGGGTCTGCGCCTGACGGGAGATGCGAGCGTAGAGGCGGGCATTCTCAATGGACTGCGCGATGCGCGAGGCGGTCATGGTGAGTACGTGAAGATGCTCGGGACGGAAGAAGTCGAGCTGGTCGCTTTCGAGATCCATGACGCCGATGAGGCGGTTTTTTGCGATGAGGGGCACGGCCAGCTCGGAACGCACACCGGGGTTGACGGCGAGGTAGTAGTCGGCGGTGGCGACGTCGTTGAGCAGAATGAGCTGGCGCGTGAGCGCGACCTGGCCGACGACGCCTTTGCCGAGAGGAACGCGGGCGCGCTCGGCCTGCGGCGTGTGGCCGATCTGGAAGCGCATGCGCAGCTCATGCGTGCGCTCGTTGAGGAGGAAAATTGCGAAGATGTGGTAAGGGATGAGAGCGCGAACGAGCTCGGCGGTGCGGGCGAGGAGGGTTTGCAGGTCGAGGGTGGTGTTGAGCGCGTCGGTGAGGCGCATGAGGTAGGCGACATCGGCCGGCTCGATGCGGGCGTTGATAGGGTCGAGGTACGCGGGCGAGTCCGAAGACGCCGGAGTTTCGGCGGGGCGGTAATCGCCCTCGAATTCGTGGGCCGGCGGAGATGGAGGAGTGTCAGACATTTGGGGTCGAAGGAATGATAACGCAGAGAACAGCCTCTAGCTTCTAGCTCCTAGCTTCAAGCTTTGGCTCGACGTCCGCCTGTAATGAAATGAGCGGCGGGATGCGCCGGGAACTTTGTCTTTGACGGCATTGGTGGCCCTTGTCTCGTCGGATTCTTTTGAGCGACACCCTCGGCCTCGATCCCTTGAAGCCAAAAGCTAATGGCCAGAAGCTAGCAGCTAGAAGCTCCCTTACTCCGCTCCGAGTTCGCGGAGGATGGCGACGGAGGCGGAAGAGCCGATGCGGTTGGCGCCGGCTTCGAGCATGGCGCGAACATCGGCCAGAGAACAAATGCCGCCGGAGGCCTGGACGCCGCAGCGGGCTCCGGCCACGCCGCGGAGGAGAGCGACATCGGTTGCGGTCGCGCCCCCTTGGGCGAATCCTGTGGAGGTTTTGAGGAAGCCGGCGCCTGCCTGAATGGCAACCTCAGCGGCGCGCAGCTTTTCTTCCATCGTCAGCAGGGAGGTCTCCAGGGTGACCTTGAGCAGGATGCCATGATGATGGGCCAATGTTGCGACGGCATGGATGCTGTGGTGAACGGCGTGATGGTTGCCGCTCTTGAGCTGGCCGATGGGGAGGACCATGTCGAGCTCGCGTGCGCCCAGGCGGATGAGCGCGGCGGCTTCCTGGCGCAAGGTGGAGACGAGCGAAGCGCCGAAGGGGAAACCGATGACCGCGCCGACGGGAACTCCGGAGCCGGCAAGGAGACTGACTGCGGCGGCCGTCCACACGGGATTGACCACCACACTGGCACAGCGGTAGCGGGCGGCTTCGGCGCAGAGGTTCTCGACTTGTTGGCGCGTGGCGCCGGGCTGGAGAAGTGCGTGGTCGATGACTGCAGCGAGAGATTGCCAGCCGGTGAGCGTTTTGGCGGTAAAAGCGGCCGAGTCGAAGGTCCCATTTTCAAATTCCAGGTCAGATTCCTGGATCGGGATGGTAGCGGTCATGGGGGAATACTCCTTACGATCAGCGGAGTCTGCCCTCTGGGTGGCTTATCCGCGGTCTCCGGGAGATGAGTATACGGTGCCGACAGAGCCGGGACCAAGTGAATTGATGCAGAATTGTTGAATTCGATCCGGGCTTGCACCGGATGGCGAAGCGTCTCGATACTTTCTGACCTATTCGATGTCCATGCGTTCGATGAGATTGTTCCGGATGCTATAAACATGGCGAACGACCGTGTCAAGGAGAAGCCTGCCGTCGAGATCGCGGACAGTCTGGTGAACCTTCACGACAAAACGACCGCTTGTGTCGCGCTCGATGAGAAGAGGTTCGACGTTAGGATCAATGGTCGCCCACTGGCGGGTCCAGTACGCTCGCACCGCGTCAACTCCCTTCAGGTGCCCGCCTTCCATGCCGTTCGCCCATTCTACTTCCGGGTGCAGGCGTACGAGAACGGCATCGAGACGGCGGGCGTTGAAGTCCCGGTAGGCTTCAAGCAGAAGGTCTTGTTCATTCAAAGAAGTGATCCTCCGGGAATCGCGACCTTTCGGCCTGTCTATGCGGGTTGGCCGGACGCCATGATGCAAATGTCGGGCAGATTGCGATAACGCTCGGCGTAATCCATGCCGTAACCGATGACGAACAGGTTGGGGATGGAGAAGCCTACGTAGTCGGCCTCAATCTTTTCGATGCGCCGGGAGGGCTTGTCGAGCAGCGTGGCGATGCGCAATGTCTTGGGGTGCTGCTGGAGTAAGAGCTTGCGCAGATAGGCGAGGGTGAGACCGGTATCGAGGATGTCCTCGACGATGAGAACGTTTTTGCCCTCGACGGGCTGATCGAGATCCTTGATGACTTTGACCGCGCCGGAGGAGCGCTGGCCGTTACCGTAGCTGGAGACGGCGACAAAGTCAAAGGTAGCGTCGGCCTGAATGGTGCGCGAAAGATCCACGAGAAAGAACGCGGCTCCCTTGAGCACGCCAACCATCACAAGCTTTTCGCCGTTCAGGTCACGCGTGATCTGCGCGCCCATCTCGGCAACGCGTTCGGCGATCTGCTGGCGGGAATAAAGAACGTCAAGGCCTTGGTAGGTCGTGGTAGCCATTCACACAGTATCGCGCAGGTGGGGAAATTGTGGGGCTGTGAAAAATTGGGGATGAAATGCAGCGCGAATGAAAACCGGTACGGAGGCCGTGGACAGAGGTGAAAGCCCATCCGATGGGGAATCTGAATGCGAATGCCCCTTAACTTAAATGAACCCGGTTATTCGTCGGGGGACCACTTCTTCATCTCTCCGGTACGGGGCTGCAGATAGGAAAAGCTGTAATTGGGCTCCTGCAGCGCGGCCACTGGCGTAGCTCGCGCTTCCGATCCCACGGGCGCCCCATTGAGAATTCCGGCGGACTCCGGCTTCCATTCGCGGGTCGATTGTATGGTCTCAGGCGGAGTCGTGTCTCCGTCCAGCACACGGCGCAAAAGCGTGCAGCGGTAGCGATCGAATTCGTAGGCGCCTGCCGCGGGCAGCTTGGCTGCCTTGTCCCTGGCCTTTGCCCAGTCTTCGTTCGCCTGTGTTGAATTGCCCGAGATCCATTGCAGTGCGGACGAGGCCAGCCAGGACGAGGCCAGCCAGTAATCAACCCCGAATTTCTTAGGCTTCATCGCGACCATTCGATCCCACCAGGTGCGGGCGGCGGCCGCATCGCGCCGCACGTAGGCGTTGGCGAAGATGAAGACCGTGTGGATATCAGCGGGCAGTTTCGTGCCGGGTTTCTCGTAGATTGCTTCGGCTTCCTTGATTGCCTGTCCGGCCTCCGTCAAGAGGCCGCAATCGAGAAAGTGGCTGAACTTGAATAGACGCAGCAACACTCCTTTGAAGCCCACATTGATGGTCTGCGAGGCGATATCGAGAGCTTCCATGTCGAAGTCCCTGGGGCGCAGCGGTGTTACCAGGCTGGCGGAAACGACTGACATGGAGCGGTGATACGCAGCCCACGGTCCGCCACTCAAAATCTGGTACATCTGGGCGCCGTCGGAGTAGCCGGTTGCGGTGCGGAGCGGAATCAGATTGGTGAAGCAATCGACGAAGTTGATGATGGCGAACAAAGCCAGTGGATAGACATACGCTGGGACTCCATCCGCGCCTTTAGTGAGAGCGATCGCAACCCCACCCGAGAGCATCCCAAAGTAGAAATTTGTCGCCGGTCCGGCGGCGATCATGGCCAACTGCTGCCACGGCGGCTGGGTGGCCGATGTGGGCACCACTCCAGTCGCCCCGCCGATACTCAGAAATCCAGCGGGGTTGAAATTGAACTTCCAACTTCCGTCCTCGATGCGAAAGATGAACGGCCCCACGACAAATGCACGGAGCTTCATCTTAAAGGCGATCCCGATGCCGGCATGCCCTAACTCATGGCAGAAGGTTGCCACCAAACTGACCAGGATGACCTGCACTAATCCACGATGAACAATGGGAAGACCCTGGGACTGGAGCCACCGATTCCAGAGTATTAAGGAGCCAATGTAGGAGGCGATGGAGAACAATGCCCCGCAGTGGTTCAGCAGAGTGCTTGTTCCGTCGCCTTTGATCTTGGGAATGGGCGCCACTCCCGAGGTCACGGCACGGGATCCCTTGCTCCAGGCGACAACAGGACCTGCCAACCCCAGGCTGAGCAGAAATAAAAGCGATATAGGGCGCGGATGAGCCGAATAGCGCAAAATCTCGGCTGCAGCCGTAGCTAGGAAGAAGAGGCTGGGCACAATCACCCAAAAACGGGCCGAGGGCATTCCCTTCCGCAACGTGTACCAGGCCATGGCGGAGCAAATGGCAATCAGGACCGCAAAGCAGGCAGAGGCTGCGAGGATGGCAGGGGAGCGATGTGTGTGGAGTTTTTCGGGGTGCAAATTGAACGAAATCAAACCCACTGCGAGTGCACAGATTGCCAGTGCGTTCAAGCCATAGAAAAAACACACCAGTCGCTTGAGGATGGCCACTTGCTTAGACTCCGCGGTCAAACGTAGCTCACAGTGGAGTCGGAGAACAATCACGCAAAGGTTGATCTATCTCGAACAAAGGTGGAGGCATAGGAATATGCACGGCCAGTCCGTTCCAGAACGATGAAGAATGTCCATCACCAGGCGCGTTTGCGACCTGGGCGGTGCTCAAGACATCTGAACATAAGGGCTTGCGGTGCGTTGAACTGTGGAGAGTGAATGGCTATCCATCCGCGAAGCAAACGAAAACCTTGCTCCGTCTATACTTGTGGAGAGATGCTTCCTTATTTGCACATTGGATCGTTCAACCTGCCCACCTTCGGACTGATGTTGTGGGTGGCGGCGGTTGTAGGCGCGATCGTGGCCGAGCGCGCGTTCAAGCGAGCGCACATCAACGCCGACGCAGTGGGAATGGTGGCGGTGGCGCTGGTGGTGGGAATTATTGGCTCAAAAATCTGGCACGTGCTCGATTCGCCGGAAGAATTCCGGGCTATTGGCTGGCGAGTTTTGTGGGATAACGCCGGATTTGCGTGGTACGGGGGATTGACCTTCGGTATCGCGGCGCTGGTGCTGATGGGATGGCGGGCAAAGATTGGGGTTCTTCGCACGCTGGATTTGCTGGCTCCCGCGGCGGCCATCGGGTATGGCGTGGGGCGCATCGGGTGCTTTCTCTCCGGCGACGGCTGCTATGGCATTGCGATCAAGCCGGTGCACATTTTCGGATTCATTTTTCATCCGTGGGGAATGGCATTCCCCCCCCCCGCCATCGAACCGATGCTGGTCCCGGTCTATCCCACCCCTCTTTACGAGTTCGCAATCGGCCTCCTCATCGGCGCATTCCTTTGGTGGCGGCTGGGCAAACGGCACGCCACGGGCGTGATCGTAGGCCAGTACCTGGCGCTGAGCGGCATTGCTCGCTTTCTGGTTGAATTTATCCGCCGTAACCCGAAGGTTCTTTGGGGTTTGTCGAATGCGCAACTGGCCAGCGCAGGGGCGTTTGCAGTGGGAATCGCGCTGACATGGTGGGCAGCGAGGCGGCCGGTGGAGAAGGCGGAGAAAGCAGAGAAGGCGCCGGTACCGGTAGAAAAGCCGGCGTGACGAAGCTCCGATTCGCCATGATCTTTAGCGATTTTTGACCCAGAGAATGCTGGCGCGCGAAGCGCTTCTGAGCGTGCGCGACTTGCCTGTGCCCAGATCGATCAGCATTAGCGTCTGCGAGCCCAACTCCCCTTCAACAACAACGAGCTGCTTCCCGTCAGGGGAAATGGACGGAGAATACATCTCCAGATTCTTGTCTCCGGCAATCTCTTCGGGGTCGGTTCCGTCCAGCTTCACGCGGAAGATTGCCGATCGATGGTGCTCATCGCTGGTGTAAATGACGGAGGCGCCATCTGCGCCCCAGGTCGCCGAGGGAAGCGGGGCCCGTGTATCGACGATTTTCTCTACCCCTGTTCCATCGGGGTTGGCGATCGAAATTGAGTATGGTCCGCTGTCGGCTCCGGGCGATTGGATAAACACAAGCCTCTTTCCGTTCGGTGACCAGCGCGGGAAAGCTCCGGGCGCGATGGCCAGGATCTTTGCGTGTACAAGATCGAGCACCATGACCACCGGCCCTTTGTTGCTGGTGGCATTGAACGCGATTTTGGTTCCATCCGGCGACCAGGCGGGGTCGCGGGGCGCGCCTCTTATGTCTGTCAGCTGAACCTTCCCGCTGCCGTCGGGTTTTATGGCCATGATTTGCATGTCGTCATGCGCCATGTTTGTATATCCGCAGTAAGCGATGAAACGGCCATCGGGAGAAAATTCCGGATCAACCCCCTCGGCAACCTTCCTATGCCCGGAGCCAGTCAGGTCGGATACGACAATATCGTCCGTCGGGTCGAGGATGATCCTTTCGGTATTTGGCTTGGGAGGAGTCAGCGGCATAGGAGCGTTGAATAGCCTGGCGTTGTCGACCTGAACGACGATCTTCCCAACGCTCCAGCTTGGTGCAGCGGGAGTGGGTTGACCGTTTGCCGAGTTCACCAGAGCCAGGAGACACACCACCGCCAATGCGGGCGGAATCACACTGATTCGGAACATGGACAAGATTATGCGCTTGGGCGGTCATTGATTCAATGGCCGCGCGAGGGACTTTTTCGTAAGGGAAAGATGGCGCTTTCAGGGCTGCGTGATTTGAGTCACGAGCTCATCGTGGCACCGGATAGCAGCGTGTGATTGGCAACACTTGTGATGACGCTCACAGCCACTCGTACACTGTGCTAAGTAACGTCGCTCACATTGACCGGCGGATTCCTGGATTGAGAACGGCCTCCTAACAGTCCGGGGATTCGGCGGCCCTGCAGTGTGAGCGAGGTAGGCATGGGCGATTCTATTTGGCAGTCAATGCAGCAGAAGGGCTACAACCGCAGAGATTTTCTGCAGTTCTGTACCGCAGCCGCGGCGATGGCCGGGCTGGGCAAGACGGGTGTGGCTCAGGTTGTTTCGGCCTTTGAAAAGAAGGAAAAACCGGCCGTGGTGTGGATGCATTTTCAGGAGTGCACCTGCTGCAGCGAGTCGTTCATCCGTTCGTCGCACCCCATCGTGGCGGACGCGTTGCTGGACGTACTCTCGCTGAACTACACCGAGACGCTAATGGCGGCGTCGGGGTTCCAGGCGGAGAAGAGCCTGAGCGATACGATCGCCAACAACAAGGGTAAATACATCGTGCTGGTAGAAGGCGCCGTGCCGACCAAGGACGACGGCGTTTACTGCATGGTGGGCGGCAAGACGGCGGAACAGATTCTGCAGACCGTGGCCGCGGATGCGGCGGCGATTGTGGCGTGGGGCAGCTGCGCGTCGAATGGATGCGTGCAGGCGGCCAAGCCCAATCCGACTGGGGCGACGCCGATTTACAAGCTGGTGAGCAAACCGGTGATCAATGTGCCGGGCTGCCCGCCCATAGCGGACGTCATGATGGGCGTGGTGACGCACCTGCTGGTGCTGGGCTCGATTCCGGAGCTCGACAGCCAGGGCCGGCCCAAGGAGTTTTATGGACGGCGCGTGCACGACACGTGCTATCGGCGGCCAGCCTACGATGCCGGACTGTTTGTCGAGTCGTGGGACGACGAGAACGCGCGCAAGGGATTTTGCCTGTACAAAATGGGCTGCAAGGGACCGGTTACCTACAACGCCTGCTCGGTGACGAAGTGGAACGAGGGCACAAGCTATCCCATCCAGTCAGGTCACGGTTGCATCGGTTGCAGCGAAGCAGGGTTCTGGGACAATGGCCCGTTCTATCAGCATCTGGCATCGTTCCCTGGATTCGGCATCGAAAGCACGGCCGACACCATTGGCACCGCGGTTGGCGTGGCCACGCTGGCCGGAGTTGCGGCGCATGCGGTGGTGACTAACATACGCAAGCGCAGCGTGATCGCGGAAGTCCACACTGAAGATGAGAAAAAGGAGTCGTAAACAGCCATGGCAACGCGTGTCATTGTCGATCCCGTAACTCGCATTGAAGGCCACCTGCGGATTGAGGCGGTGGTGGAAAATGGCGTCATTACCGACGCATTCAGCGCAGGCACGATGGTGCGCGGGCTGGAGAAGATCCTCATCGGCCGCGATCCGCGCGATGCCTGGGCCATCACGGAGCGTGTATGCGGCGTGTGCACTACGGTGCACGCGCTGGCCAGCGTGCGCTCGGTGGAAGATGCGCTGGGCATCAGCGTTCCGCCCACCGCGGAGTTGATCCGCAACATCATGCTGACCACACAATATGTGCAGGATCACGTGATCCACTTCTATCACCTGCACGCGCTGGACTGGGTGGACATCGTGAACGCGCTCAAGGCCGATCCCAAGAAGGCGGCGGAGCTGGCGCAGTCGTTTTCCAAGTGGGACAAGAACAATACGGCCTATTTCACCGCGGTGCAGGACAAGATCAAGGCGTTTGCGGCGAGCGGATTGGGCATTTTCGCCAACGGCTACTGGGGTCATCCGGCGTACAAGCTGCCGCCGGAGGTGAACCTGATCGGGGTGGCGCACTATCTGGATGCGCTGGAATGGCAGAAGGAAGTGGTGAAGATTCACGCCGTATTTGGCGGGAAAAATCCGCACCCCAACTATCTGGTCGGCGGAGTGCCGTGCTCGATCAACATGAACGAGGTCGCGGCGATCAACTCCGACCGGTTGAACCTGGTATCGCGGCTCATTGGGCAGGCGGACGAGTTCATCAACGAGGTGTACATTCCCGATCTGCTGGCCGTGGCGTCGTTCTACAAGGACTGGGCCAAGTACGGCGGCGGGCTGCACAACTATCTCTGCTACGGCGAGTTTCCGACCAACGGCTACAACCATCCCGAGTCGTTCAAATACGCGCGGGGCGCGTTGCTCAATCGCGATCTGAGCACGGTGTATCCAGTGAATCCGCGCGACTCACAGGAGATCAAGGAGTACATTGCGCACTCCTGGTACAACTACAAGGATGGCGACAGCGTGGGCCTGCATCCGTGGGCCGGGGAGACGAATATCGCTTACAGCGGCCCGAAGCCGCCGTTCGAAAGCCTGGAAGGCTACGACAAGTACTCGTTCCTGAAGACGCCGCGCTGGAAGGACAATGCGATGGAAGTGGGACCGCTGGCAAGGCTGCTGGTGTCGTATGCGGCAGGCCACGCGGATGTGAAGGATACAGTGGGCATGGTGCTGGGCAAGCTCAACGTGCCTGTCGATGCGCTGTTCTCGACGCTTGGAAGGACGGCGGCGCGCGGCATCGATGCGGCGCTGGCCATGATCTGGCTGAAGGAGTTTTACGGCTCGTTGATGGATCGCGTGAAGATCAACGAGGTGTCCACGTTCAATGGCGAGAAGTGGGATCCGAAGACCTGGCCGGCGGATTGCGAAGGCGTGGGTCTGGAGGAAGCACCCCGGGGCGCGCTGGCGCACTGGATCAAGATTCACAACGGCGCGATCGAGAACTATCAACTGGTGGTGCCAACGACCTGGAACGGCTCGCCGCGCGACGCCAAGCAGCAGCACTCGTCATTCGAGGCAGCGCTGATCGGGACGCCGGTGGCGAATCTCGAGCAGCCTGTTGAGATTATCCGCACCATCCATTCCTTTGACCCGTGCCTGGCCTGCGCCGTGCATCTATACGATCCGCAGGGACGGCACCTTCACCAGATTTCCTTCGAGTAGATGCGATGAGCACACAGAGCAGTGGTGTACAAGACGTTTTCAAGCTGAACGGCGGAGCGCCGGTGGAGTACCGGCGCGTGTATGTTTGGGAGCTGCCGGTGCGCGCGTATCACTGGATCAACGCGATCGCGCTAACTCTGCTGTGCATCACCGGCTACTTGATCGGGCGCCCCATGCATCTGGCGAACGCGCCGGAGGCCTACCAGCAGTATTGGTTCGGATGGGTGCGGTTCATCCATTTCGCTTCAGCGTGGGTCTACGTCTTCAACTTTCTAGCGCGGCTCTATTGGGGCTTCGTCGGCAACAAGTACGCCAAGTGGACCAATTTCTTCCCGTTGAAGCGCTGGCAGCGGCAGGAGATTGTTGACGTCATCAAGACCGACGTGCTGCAGGTGAAGATGCACGGAGAGATCTCGACCGGGCATAACTCGCTGGCCGCGGTCATCTACTTCCTGACCTTCATCGCGTTTTGTATCCAGACCATCACGGGTTTCGCACTTTATTCATCGATGAGCTCGTCGTGGGTGCCGAAGTTGTTCAACTGGGTGGTGCCGCTGCTGGGCGGTGATGCAGGGGTGCGCTTCTGGCATCACACGTTCCTGTGGTTCTTCGTGACGTTTATCATCGTGCATATCTATCTTTCCTTCTATCACGACTACATCGAGGGACGCGGTACGGTATCCTCGATCATAGGCGGATGGAAGTTCGATAGGGTGGAGAGTGGCGGAGAGCCCAAAAAGTAATAAAAAGACACTTGTGCTCGGCCTGGGCAACGTCATCATGGGCGATGAGGGCGTTGGCGTTCATGTTGTGCGGGCGCTGGAAAAGCACACGCTGCCGGCAGGCGTCGAGTGTCTGGACGGCGGGACGGGCGGATTTATTCTGCTGGAGCCGCTCGAAAATGCCGACCGGATCATTCTGATTGATGCCGCCGCGGACGGGAACCCTCCCGGGACCGTGACGCGCACGACGCCGCGCTTTTCAAAGGACTATCCGCCGACGCTTACGGCACACGACATCGGGGTCAAGGATCTTCTCGACGCGTTCTATATGCAGGGTGGAACACGCGAGGTGGTACTGTACGCTATCGCCATCGACCCCAAGCAATCCATCTCGATGGACCTCTCGGCTGGGTGCGCTAAGGCCGCCGAAGTAGCCGTTGGCGAGATACTTGCCGAACTGATTACAGAAGCTGCCGGCGCGTAAGTCCTGCCAAACGGCCCCTTTTCCGGCGACACGGATTGCAATTCGGACCAAATTAGTCTAATATTCAGGCATGGAAGGAACGGCCTGTTGTCGCTGCTGTATGCTGCTCGCGCGGCAACGGTGACCCAGGTCTGAACTTCCGAACCTAAAGTCCACGGTTTCCCCGATGCCCGCGACTGAGCCCATAGCTCTCGCGGGCATTTCATTGGAGCGAAACGAAAGAGAAGAGAGAAGATGAGCGAAGCACCTGCGCCAAAAGAGACCAAAGCCCAGCGGATGGAGCGCCTGAAGCGGGATAAGAACCCATGGGAAGCTTTTGACGAGGTTCGTGCCTTCGCTCGTGCAGGGCGGTCAAGCGTGGTTCCGGAGTGGGCATCCGCGTACTTCAAGTGGTGGGGCGTGTATACCCAGGGCGACGGCGTGGGCGCGACCGGCGGCAAAGGCGGAGAAGGTCTGGCCACCGACTGGTTCATGATGCGCATTGGGATTCCCAACGGGATTGTTTCCGCGAGCCAGCTACGCACGATCGGCGAGATTACGCGCAAACAGGCGCGCAACCTGGCGGACATTACGGTGCGCCAGAACATTCAGCTTCACTGGCTGACCATCGAATCGCTGCCAGAGGTGGTGGACGCGCTCGACGCCATCGGGCTCTCGCCCAAAGGCGCTTGCGGCGACGTGGTGCGCAATGTGACGGGCTGCCCGCTGGCCGGCGTGGCCGCAGATGAGCTCATCGATGCCTCGCCCATCGCGCGCGGAATCGCGCATGAGTTGACGGCGAATCCTGAGTTCTATAATCTGCCGCGCAAGTTCAAGATTTGCGCAACCGGCTGCCCCTCGTGGTGCAGCTATCCCGAGATCAATGACATTGCGCTGACGCCGGCCAAGCGCGACGGCGAAGTGGGCTACTCGCTGCGTGTTGGCGGAGGGCTTTCCAACGAACCACACCTGGCCGTGAAGCTCGATGCGTTTGTGCGGCCCGATCAGGCAATCCGCGTGGCGCGCGGCGTGACGGAGATCTTCCGCGAACAGCAGGGACTGCGCGAGAGCCGCGACAGGGCGCGATTGAAGTACTTGTTCATGCGCGAAGGATGGACGGCGGAGCGCTTTCTTGACGAACTGCACGCGAAGATTGGATTCAAGCTCGATCCGGCAGCGCAAGAGCGTGTGCCCGACGACGTTCTTCGCGACCATGTAGGCATTCATCCGCAGCGGCAATCGGGTTTGGCGTACGTGGGCGCTTCGGTGTTGCGCGGCCGCCTCTCGGGTGAGCAACTCGTGGCGGCGGCGGAATTGGCGGAGCGGTTCGGAAGCGGCGCATTGCGCCTCACGGTCTCGCAAAACCTGGTGATTATCGATGTGCCCCAGGCGAAGACCGTCGAACTGGCACGGGAACTGGGCCAGATCGGGCTTCACGTGGAAGGCTCGATGTTCTGGCGCGGCGCAGTCGCCTGCACCGGAACGGAGTTTTGCAAACTAGCGATTTCCGAGACCAAGGGCTTTACGCGTTGGCTCGTCGATGAGCTGGAAGAGCGGCTGCCGCAGTTCGATCAGCAGCTCAAGCTGCACGTGACCGGTTGCCCCAACGGCTGCGGCCAGCACTGGATTGCGGACATCGGACTGGAAGGCAAGAAGATCAAGTACGAAGGCAAGCAGACGGACGCTTTTTACTTCTGCCTGGGCGGAGGAGTGGGTCAGCACGCTGGGATTTCGCGGCCGGTGGGTTACCGTTGCCCTGCGCCGCTGGTGCCTGAGGCGATCGAGCGGCTGCTGCGCCAGTATCTGGCGGAGCGCAAGGCAGAAGAGAATCTGCGGGCGTGGTTTGGGCGGCACACGAACAACGAGTTGCGCGCGCATCTCGCCGGGGAAATTTTAGAGGCGGTGGAACGCGACCTGCCGGCGGGACCTGTGCCGCATGCGGTGGCGGAATAAGGCAGGGAATAGGGAGTAGAGAGTAGGGAATAGAAAACAGAAAACAGAAAACAGAAAACAGGGAGGGAACAGGGAACAGGGAACAGGGAACAGGGAACAGGGAACAGGGAACAGACAGAAGGACTCAGTGGATGCGGGGCTTCGGGACCGAGAAAGACGAGCTGAAAGCTGATTGTTGAGATGAAAGACATGAGTTTACTTCCGATCTTCTTGAAACTCGATGGGCGGCAGTGTTTGCTGGTGGGCGCGGGCACCGTCGCGCTCGACAAGACCGGCTCGCTGCTCAAAACCGGCCTTCGCCTGCGCGTGGTTGCGCCCGAGGCAAGCGCTGAAGTCTGCCAGCTCGCCACCGAGGGCAAGCTCGAGTGGGTACAGCGAGCGTTTGAGCCCGGCGACCTGGACGGGAAATTCATCGTCATCGCCGCAACGAATGTGCCGGAGGTGAACGCCGCGGTTTATCGCGAGGCCGTCGCTCGCGGCATCCCGTGCAATAGCGTAGATGATATTCCCAACTGCGACTTCTTCTTCGGTTCGGTGGTGAGGCGAGGCGATCTGCAAATCGCCATCTCAACGGCCGGAGAGAGCCCCGCCGTGGCGCAGCGGCTGCGGCGGGAGATCGACGAACAGTTACCGGAAGATCTTGGGCCGTGGCTGGCGAAGCTGGGTGAGTTGCGGCGCGAGGTGCTTCGAACACGTCCGCGCGGCGAGGAGCGCAGGCTGCTGCTGCACGAACTGGCACAGAGGCAGATTTGCGATTCGGCGTTATGCGCGACGAAACAATTGGCGCGGACGGGCAGGGAAGCGGCGATGGCGGTTTCAGGCAGCATTTACCTGGTTGGAGCTGGTCCAGGCGATCCGGAATTGCTGACGCTGAAGGCGGTGCGGCTGATTGAGAGCGCGGATGTGATTCTGCACGACGACCTGGTGCCGCAGGCGATTTTGGATCTGGCGGCGCGGGCCGAAGTCGTGAACGTAGGCAAGCGCTGCGGAGTGAAGGCGATCACGCAAGAAGAGATCAACGCGTTGATGATCGAGCACGCAGGCGCGGAACGCAGCGTGGTAAGGCTGAAGAGCGGCGATCCGCTCCTGTTTGGCCGGGCGGCCGAAGAGATCGCCGCGCTGGCCGAGGCAGGCGTGCCGTTCGAGATCGTTCCCGGCGTGTCTGCTTCATTTGCGGCGGCTGCGGCCATCGGGCGCTCGCTTACCGATCGCGACTGGGCCTCCCACGTGATTCTCTCCGCCGGCCATCACGCACAGTCGCATAACCGTGAAGCGCTGCCCGCGCTTGAGGCTGCCACCCGAGTCGTCTACATGCCGGGACGAGACCTTACTTTGCTGGCCGCGGAGTGGCTCGCCGAGGGACTGCCGGCGGATTTGCCGTGCGCGGTGGTTTCACACGCGGCACAACCGGACCAGCGGGTGGTGCATACAACTCTTGGCGCCCTGGGCGAAGCGGAGCCTGCAGCCGCACCGAGCGTGCTGATCGCCGGATGGGCGGTGAGAGAGCCTGGCGAGGCGAAGCAGTTGGTGAAGGACACTGACTCGCAATACTTTCCAGCCTCGGCTGCGGACTGAACTGCAGTGGAGAGCGGCGCGGGCTCAAGGCCGATGGGTCTGAGCCGGGGCTGTGGTGCGGAGTGGCGCAGTTTTGGTAATCGTCGCACATCGCCTCATGCGGACCGGGGACTTGCCGAAGAACAACGAAGAGGCGAAACCGGCCCCCGGAGGCGCGTCATTTCCAGGTCATTGCGGCTGGGCGATCTGCTGATCCGCGGCAGGATGGTGACCGCGGAGGAGATCGATCGCGCGGTCGAGTATCAGGCTGTTCATGGCGGGCGCCTGGGCGAAAACCTGGTTGCGACCGGCGCCATCTCACAGAAGAAGCTCGAGGAGTTTCTGGATCGCTTGCCCGCCGAGCCAGCCGACATTCCGGCCACGGGATTGGAAGCATCCGAGCTGATGGGCCTGATGATGAAGCTGATCTATGCCAGCGGGCTGGAATCGGTGCGCCAGTTCGCCAACTCCATCAAGTTGCCGTTCCCTCTTGTGCAGGACCTGGTGCGTACTGCGGTGGAACGCAAGCTGCTGATGAGCCTGGGCTCGCGTGACCGCGGCAACCTGGGTGAGCTGGCGTACATGATGACCGACGAAGGGCGCCGCTGGACGCTGGACCTACTGAACCGGTCAGGGTACAGCGGCCCGGCGCCGGTGCCGCTGGAGCAATTCACCAGGCAGGTGAACCTGCAGAAGATTACCAACGAAGTGGTCACGTTCGATCGCATCCGCAGAGCCACGAGCGCACTGACCTTCGAGGACGCGATGATCGAACAGTGCGGGCCGGCGCTCAACTCCGGGCGCGCCACGCTGCTCTACGGTCCATCGGGCAACGGCAAAACTTCCGTGGCGCGATGTCTGGCAAACGTGTTCCACGATGTGATCTTTGTGCCGTACGCGGTGGACGTGGAGGGTCAGACGATCCGCGTCTTCGATCCCAGTGTCCACATGGCAATCGATCGCACCGGTTCGGAGGACGACAGTGCGCTCTCGCTTGTGCGCCGCGATGTGTTCGACGCGCGGTGGGTGGCCTGCCACAGACCTTGCGTAATTGCCGGCGGCGAGTTGACGCTGGACATGCTGGATCTGCGCTACGACACCACAGGCCACTTTTACGAGGCGCCGCTGCATGTGAAGGCGCTGGGCGGATGCTTCGTGATTGACGACTTTGGCCACCAGCTCATCTCACCCACCGACTTGCTGAACCGCTGGGTCGTGCCGCTGGAGAATCGGGTGGATTACCTGAAGCTGCATACCGGCAAAACCTTCACCGTCCCCTTCGAAGAGCTGATCATTTTTTCAACGAATCTGGAGCCCGAGGACATGATGGACGCGGCGTTCCTGCGGCGGCTTCCCTACAAGATCGAAGTAGGCGCGCCGACGCTGGAATCGTACCGCACGATCTTTGAGAAGGAGTGCGCCAAACAGGGATTCGAGCTGCCGCGCGAAGTCTTTGAAACCATTGTGTACAAGATCAGGAAGGAAAAAGGGCTCGAGTTGGCTCGCTATCAGCCGAAGTTCATCGTGGACCAGGTGGCGGCGAGTTGCCGGTTCATGCAGCAGCCACCGCGTTTCGAGCCGCGCTTTGTGAACTATGCACTCGACAACCTTCGCGCGAAGCACCGGAGCCAGGAGATAGCGGCCAAAGCGGCGTGAGCGGCGGGAATTTGCGCCAGGCTGATAGGCTGAAAGCATGAAATTTGGGGTGGTGGTGTTTCCCGGGTCGAATTGCGATCACGACACATACAACGTGATTGCCGAGGTGGCGCGGCAGCCGGTGGAGTTCCTATGGCATGACGACGAGAAGCTGGACGGCGTGGATGCGGTGCTGATTCCGGGCGGATTTGCCTACGGCGACTACCTGAGGACGGGGGCGATTGCGCGCTTTTCGCCGGTGATGCAGGCGGTGAAGCGGTTTGCCGCGGACGGCGGGCTGGTGCTGGGGATCTGCAACGGGTTCCAGATTTTGACCGAGGCGGGATTGCTGCCGGGCGCGCTGATGCGGAACGCGGGGCTGAAGTACATCTGCAAACAGGTGCACCTGCGCGTGGAGACCACCGATAGCCCATTTACAAACCAGTTGAAGAAGGGTGAGGTGCTGCAGATTCCGATCGGGCACATGGAGGGGAATTATTTTTGCGACCCGGAGGTGCTGAAGAGGCTGGAGAGCGAGGATCGGATTGCGTTCCGGTACGCGACGGCGAAGGGCGAGATAACGCAGGAGGCGAATCCGAACGGGTCGCTGAGCAACATAGCGGGGATATTGAATGAGGGACGGAATGTGCTGGGGATGATGCCGCATCCAGACCGGTCGAGTGAGGCGCTGCTGGGGTCGGCGGATGGGTGGAGGATTTTTGCGTCGATGATCGGGGCGCTGGAGAGCGGGCAAGTCAGCAAGTCGGCGAGTTAGCAAGTCGGCGGGTTCCTCAAGCCGCAGAAAGGCAGAAATGATCGACCGATCACAGCGTTATGCCGCCAGAGTTTTTGCCATCACATTCTTTCTTACGCTGGCAATCCTCATGGTTGGCTTCTCGCGTTTTTATGGCCCCTACCTGGTATGGGACAACGATACTCAAACGGCGGCGAATTTCGCCGCACACGCGCCTGCAATTCATATCTATATTTGCTGCGCCGTGATCTACGGGGTTGGGCTGCTCGTAATGCTGGCCGCACTCTATCGAGTTCTCGGACCCATTGGCCGGGGTCTCGCACTGTTCGCAGCGCTCTGCTGGCTGATGTACGCATCCATGTGGTTCGTCTTTTTGCTCGATCTTTTCAGCGCATTGCGCACGATGACTGGCGTGGCTTACCAGTCTGTTTTTGAGCCGCAACGATTGCAGGCATTGGCAGGATTGCAACTTGCTTCGGGATGGGATGCATACTACGTTGGTTTAGCATTTAACGGACTCGGGTTAGTGTTCTTCAGCCTTCTGTTTTTCAAATCGCGTTTTATTCCGCGCACACTGGCCGCTTTTGGCATTGCGACTTCGCTCTTCGAATCAATTTGCGGATTCGCTTACCTGGTTGATCGGTCTTTCGAGACAATCGTGTCTGCGAATTACTACGAACTGCCGACAATGTTCTTTGAAGTAGTGCTCAGTATCTGGATTCTGGTGCGGGGATTGAGAACTCACGAGACGGCGAAGTTAGCAAGTTAGCAAGCTAGTGAGGCGACTCGCTGCACCGAAATTGGCCAATATATGGCTAAGTGTGACGCCATCCGCTTGACCCTCAGCCAGCAAGGGAGACGGGCGAAAATGAGTTCTCGATCGCTTTGTGTTTTCTTATCGACAACGTTGCCAATCTCCGCGTATTCCGCGATCCTGCTTTTCGGATCGCATGGAGCTTCCTCCGCGTCCGACGCTGGTCCAACCCTTTCCAGCCTTGCAACGGCGCGTGGGTTCACAATCGGCGCCGGCGCCAGCGATCCGGAAGAGCTCGATGACAAAACTTACGCGAATCTGGCCGCCACGGAATACAACGCTATTGAACCCGGCAACGTGATGAAGATGTATGTCTTGGAACCTTCCCGTGGAGTCTATGACCTTTCTCAGTCCGATCGGGTTGTGAGCTTTGCGCAGGCCCATCGTCTTAAGGTGACAGCCTCGGCTCCGATTTGGGACGGGAATCCGACCGACTACGGAACGGGCAATCCGTCATGGCTCAGCAAGGGCAGATTCACTTCAGCGGAACTGAAGAGTATTCTGCGGGATTACATTATGGCGATCATGCAGCACGATCACCGAAATTATCCCGGCGTGGTGAGCCGATGGGCGGTGGTGAGCGAGGCGACCCATCTTTGCGGGCAGTTTTGCGCGGGACTTGGCAACGGCGCGAGCGGATTTCCCGCTTACGTCGCGCTGGCCTACGAAGATGCACGTGCAGCCGATCCGACTGTCCAGCTTTGTTATGACGATTTTGACGGGGAAGGTTTGGGTGAGACGTCCGACAAGGTCTACAAACTCGTGTCGTACCTGAAGTCAAAAGGGCTGGTGGACTGCGTGGGATTCGAAGGGCAGTGGGAAGGCGAGGGATTGGGGGAAATACCGCCGGCTGCGGATATCACAGCGAATATCAATCGGTTGGGGGCTCTCGGATTGAGCGTCTATTTCAGCCAGGTGGAGATCGGTTTACCGGTGACAAAAGGCGTTGCGGGGGACGTAGCGAGCGAAGCCGATCAAGCAGCACAGGCGAACGCATATTCAACTTTGCTGCACACTTGCTTAGCGACCGTCGCGTGCAAAGGATTCTTCACATGGGGCATTACCGATAAATTTGCCTTTTGTTATAAGGCAGGAATGTGTGCGCCACTTCCTTTCGATCGGGACTACCACCCTAAACCGGCTTACTACGCGCTGCAATCGGCCCTGGCTGGCTGAGGCACGCCCCGAATCAGCTTAAGCCGAGGCCGCCGTCGACGACGAGCGTTTGGCCGGTGATGAAGTGGGGGCCGGTGGCAAAAAAGAGGACGGCCTGAGCGACGTCGTCGGCGTCGCCATTGCGGCCCATGGGGGTCTTGGCGGCAAAGCGGGCGGCTTGTGATCCCATCCTTCGCTCCGCTTCGGTGCGCGAAGGATAGGGCACCCCCTCAGCGGGCGCGGGAAGATCGAGCACATCGTCGAACTGAATCCAGCCGGGAGCCACGCAGTTGACACTGACCTCGGGCGCAAAAGCCTTGGCCATGGCCTGGGTGAGCATGTGCAGGGCGGCCTTGGAGGCGCAGTAATGAGCGTGGCCGGCCCAGGCGTGAAGACCGCCCAGCGAACCGATATTGACGATGCGGCCCCGCGCGGCGCGCAATTGTGGGAGGGCCTCGCGGGCGACGAGGAACGGACCGCGGGCGTTGGTTTCGAAGACCGCGTCCCATTGATCGAGGGTGAGGCTCTCGAGGGCCGCGGAGCCAAAGACGGCGGCGTTGTTGACAAGGATCTCGAGGCGACCGAAGGCGGCGATGACTTGAGCGATGGCGGCGCGGACGGACGGTTCGGAGCGGACATCGCAGGGGACAGCGAGGGAGCGGCGGCCCAGGGCGGCGATGACGGCAGCGGTTTCGGCGGCCTCGGTCTTGGAGGCGCGGTAGGAGACAGCGACATCAGCGCCGGCGCGCGCGAGGGTGAGCGCAATGGCGCGGCCGAGGCGGCGGGCGCCTCCCGTAACGAGGACCGATTTGCCGGCGAGAGGTTCAGAAGGCGTCACAGGTCCAGTGTAGCGAGTTTGCGAGGGAGCGAGAGGGCAAGGGAGCGAGGCAGCCTACCCCACCCTAGCGGGGCTAGGATGGGGCGCCAGGCGAGGCAAGCGGAGTTAGCTGGGTTAGCGGAGCTAGGGCTCTGACCGTGTGATCTCGAAGCTAGCGATTGCCAGTCCCGGGTCCCAAAATCGGGACCTGGGCACCCCATTTGGTACAAAACTCAGCGGTCAAAGACCTGGAGCGATGCGGCTCACTTGGGTTGAGGCTGAGGCTGGCTGGTATTCGGCGGAGCGTCCGATGGACCGGCAGAGCCGGATGGTTTGCTGCCCGAGGCGGGCGGTGCGGGATCTTGGGTCGAGTTCGAGGACTTGCCGGAACCGGAGTTGTTGTCCGTGCCCGAGCTTTTGCCTGAGCCGGAGTTCGCGGAGGAGTTGTTATAAACGGAATACTGCTGGCCGGGGCGCTTGAGGCGGACCTCCATCAAGATCTCCAGCTTATCGATTTTGAAGTCCTGGCCGTAGGTCTGGAAGCCGTCGGCGATGACTTGCAGCCGGACTGTATCGCCGATCGGAATCACGTTGATAAGGGCTTTGCCGTCTTCGTTCGTTTTGAGCTCGAGAGATCCTTTATCCTTGTCGCCCTCGATGGGGTGAAAGATGACGTGAGCATCTCTGATCGGCTTTCCGTTGTAATCGCGCACAACGGTGATTTCGATCCGCGACGAGAGTGGCGGGGCCTTGTACTTGCGGCCATGGTGAGAGTCGTCCTGCTGGGCGCGGAGAGCGAGGGAAGTGGCGATCAGGCTGAAAGCGGCAAGAGCGATGCAGGAAACGAAGAATGCGCGGCGGAACATGGGTTCATTTTACAGGGAACAAGGGACCGAGGGGCCGAGGGGACAAGAAGACAAGGACCAGGGAGACGAGGGAGCGAGAAAGCAAGTGAGATGGCAAGGGGCGGAGCTAGCGGGGTAAGCGGGGCTAGCGGAGTTGCGGGAGTTAGAGATGGAGGGAGGTTGGCGGCGGGATTCCGGGCCCTCAAGAATTAACGGGTTATCATACTATATGAGCGAGAAACACTAAGATTTTAGCAAAGGGATACTTGACAAATGTCAATTCGTTCCCTATCGTTAGCAATTGGAAGGCGAGAGTGCTAGTCCGCCACGGCGGACTGGTGGGAGCGCTCACCAGAGTGGCTGGAATCCCCCAGCGGTCGGCACTCCGCAACCTCCTGAATCTTTTGTTTTTACCAATCACCAAGACCCGCGTTCCGGGAGCAAACCGGTGCGCGACAAGGAGAAGCGAAGCGATGGCATTACAAGAAGTTAAAGCCGAGGGCGCGAAACTGAAAGCCAAAACCACTTTCACTCCGCTCCACGACCGGATTCTTGTCCGCAGAGTGGAAGAGGGCGAGACGGTTCGTGGGGGCATCATCATTCCCGACAGCGCGAAAGAAAAACCCCAGGAGGGAGAAGTCATCTCCGTGGGCAAAGGCAAGTCGAACGACGAGGGCAAGGTATTTCCGCTGGATGTAAAGGCGGGCGATCGCGTTTTGTTTGGCAAATACTCCGGCACCGAAATCAAGATCGACGGCGAGGAGTTACTGATCATGCGCGAGGAAGAAGTTCTCGGCATCCTCAAGAAGTAGGTTCGGAGTGGTCAGTGGACAGTGGTCAGCAAAGACCGGACCACAGCGGACACTCGATCCTGACTCTTGGCGAGAGTTTTTGATTGGCAAACAAAGAACACTGATCACTGATCACTGTTCACTGACAACTGACTAAGGAGAGTTTGAAGACATGGCAAAGCAAATTCTGCACGGTGAAGATTCCCGTCAGGCGATTCTGCGCGGCGTGAACACGCTGGCGGACGCTGTGAAGGCGACGCTCGGGCCCAAGGGCCGGAACGTTGTAATCGAAAAGAAATTTGGTTCGCCCACCATCACCAAGGACGGCGTAACGGTGGCGAAAGAGATCGAACTGAAGGACCCGATGGAGAACGTGGGCGCGCAACTGGTGCGCGAGGTCGCCTCGAAGACCAGCGACGTGGCCGGCGACGGCACGACAACTGCCACTGTGCTGGCGCAATCGATCTTCCGCGAGGGCGTGAAGACGGTAGCGGCCGGGGCCAACCCGACCGCCTTGAAGCGCGGCATTGAGAAGGCGGTGACGGCGATAAACGGCACGCGCGACAAGGACGGCAAGTGGAACAAGGACGGCGCGCTGAGCAAGCTGTCGAAGCCGGTGAACGAGGGATCGGTGGCCCAGGTGGGCGCGATCTCGGCCAACGGCGACCAGGAGATCGGCGACATAATTGCCGAGGCGGTGAAGGTGGTGGGCAAGGATGGCGTGATCACCATTGAAGAGTCAAAGACCATGCACACCGGCCTGGAGACCGTGGACGGGATGCAGTTCGACCGCGGCTATTTGAGCCCGTACTTCGTGACCGACGCGGAGCGGCTGGAAGTTGTTCTCGAAGATCCCTACGTTCTGATCTACGAGAAGAAGATCAGCGCGATGAAGGATCTGCTGCCGTTGCTGGAGCAGGTTGCGCGCGGCGGCAAGCCACTGCTGATCATTGCCGAGGACGTCGAAGGCGAAGCGCTGGCGACCCTGGTGGTGAATAAGCTGCGCGGCACGCTGAACGTGGCCGCGGTAAAGGCTCCGGGATTCGGCGACAGGCGCAAGGCCATTCTGGGCGACATCGCGATTCTGACTGGCGGCAAAGCCATCACCGAGGATCTGGGCATCAAGCTGGAAGGCGTGAAGCTCGAGGATCTGGGCAAGGCGAAGCGCATCACCATCGACAAGGACAACACCACGATCGTCGATGGCGCCGGCAAGGCCTCCGACATCGAGGGCCGCGTCAAGGAGATTCGCTCGCAGATTGAGAAGACCACCTCGGACTACGACAAGGAGAAGCTGCAGGAGCGGCTGGCGAAGCTGGTGGGCGGCGTGGCCATCATCAAGGTGGGCGCGGCGACCGAGACCGAGCTGAAGGAGAAGAAGGCTCGCGTGGAAGATGCGCTGCACGCGACGCGCGCCGCAGTGGAAGAGGGAATCGTTCCTGGGGGCGGCGTGGCGCTGGTGCGCTGCATGCCCGCGGTCGAGACGCTGATGGGCACGCTGAGCGGCGACGAGAAGACCGGCGCGAAGATCGTGCTGAGGGCGCTGGAAGAGCCGCTACGCCAGATCGTCGACAATGCCGGCGAAGAGGGCGCCGTGGTGCTGGCCAAAGTGCTGGAGTCGAAGGAGAACCACTATGGCTACAATGCGTTAACGGGGAAATTCGAGGACCTGGTGAAGGCTGGCGTCATCGATCCCACGAAGGTGACGCGGACGGCGCTGCAGAACGCGGCCTCGATCGCGGCGTTGCTGTTAACTACGGAGGCCCTGGTCTGCGAGATTCCGGAGCCCAAGAGTGCAGCACCGGCCGGCGGCCATGGCGGCATGGACGGTATGTACTAAGGACAGTTGTCAGTTCACAGGTCGCAGTTGAGGACTTGTTGAATTGGCCGCTTTGCCAAAGTAAATCGAGACAAAGCGAAAGGCCTCCAGCGGAAGTTGGGGGCCTTTTTTGTCGGCAGAGTATCTGTCGACGCGTTGCAGTCGTGGGAAAGCCGCTTCACGGCCCAACCGTGGGCCGGGTCTATCAAGCTGTCTCCGCGCTACATGACCGCGACGGATGCGCCAGCGGGCGCTATTCCCGTCTCATTCACGGCAGGTTGCGGGCGCAGGGACCGCAACCAACCAGCAGAAAGCCACGCGCGCGGAATAACGAACTCGGACCAACCGCAATCCAGGCAAACACGAATGTCAGGGGAAGGAGTCATTGGGGGATGGCTCAAAGTGCGCGGGCTGTTGCGATATAGCCTGACTTCTGCCGGGACGACGGAAACGGCGGCAGATTGGCACTTGGGGCAAATCATACAAACACCTCGGGAGGTCCGAAAAGACCGGAACTCCCAAAAAGAGAATTAGGAGAGTGACTCAATCTAACGGAATTAGGGGAGAGATTTCAACAGAAACATAGCAAAGCATGAACGAAAGTAATGTTCGTATTTGTGAAACAGTAATTCACTTTCGTGATACGAAAACACGTCCTTTTCGGACTATTGACACGCGAAGGTGTGCCTGGTCTTGAATTGCGATGAGAATTGGGGCAAAGAAAAGCGCGGCGACCGAAGCCGCCGCGCTCGATGGATTTGGCTGCAAGGCTTAGAAATTCAGCCGGGCAGCGATTTCGATTTGACGCGGCGTGAAGAGGAAGCCGCTGTTATTCGAACTGGTGGGAATCAGGTAGGTGTTGTTCGAAGGGTTCGAAGTGCCCTGTCCCTGATAAGTCGCCGTTGTTGCTGACAGTTTGTAGGCGGTTGTGCCAAGTCCATCGATGTTCTGGTGGTTGGCAATGTTGAAGAAGCTGGCCATCAGTTCTAGGCTGCGGGAACCTTCGAAGACGATATCCTTCTGCAGGCGAGCGTCATCCACGATGTGCCGGGGATAGCGTCCTGTGTTCGATCCGATCTGGGGAATCAACGTTGAGCCCGAGCCGCCATTCCAGTCGCTGAGAATGCCAGCACTGAAGAAGCCGCTGACGCCGACGGTATAGGGCAAGCCGTTGGACATCTGAAAGCTGTCGTTCAGGCTCCAGTCGTTGACAACCCACTTGAGAGGATTGCCGGAAGAGATATTCGGGAAGTTGTAGAGTGCGTAGGCGACAAAGCGGTTGGGAGTGTTCCAAGGCGAGTCGCCGTAGTTGAGGCGCGGGTTCTTGTAGGGATCGTACCATGCGTTGATCGCGGTACTTGTGACATTAGCATTCTGGCCGAAGTCAAGGGAGTGGGACCATGTGTAGTTGGCATCGAACTGGACGCTCTTGAGGGAGTGGTTTTGAACTTCGGCCACCAATGCGTTGTAGTTGGAATTGATGTTACTCAACATTTCGGTTATGACCTGGAAGTTAGTGGCAACCGGGCCGAAGAGGGCGGTATTGCCGTAACCGGTGAATTGGGGAACCTGGATGACAGTCCCATTCGGCCCGAGAGGTCCTTTTCCCGAAGCGTCGGAGACTGTGACGTTGATGGTGGTTTGATTCGGGTTGAGGTTAACGTCGAGGAAGTTAGGCAACTCGCGTCCCAGGCCGCCGAGGTAGCTGAGGGCGAAGAAGGTTCCGCGGCCGAATGCCTGCTGGAGCTCCAGGTCGAACTCCTGAACCTGAGGAGCGCGCAGATTGGAGGCCAGGAAGTTGGAGCTTGGGACGGCTCCGGCAGCGCCCGCGCCCGCTACGATATTGGGCAGTGTTGGGGCGCCGGCGGTGGTGACTTTGTAGGTGGTGGTGAATTGGCTGTTCGGACTGCCGGTGCCGAAGCGGATATCGAGCAGCTCGCCGTTATTGATGCGGCCATAGTAGAACCCATAGCCGCCGCGTAGAACCGTGTTGCCGGCGCCGTCGAGGTTATAGGCAAATCCAACGCGCGGGCCAAAGCTCATTTTGTCGCTGGGCTTATTGGCCAGTTGGGAGAACGGAACGAAGGAACCGGTTGCGCTGATCAGGCTGGGAGTCGCCGGCGGCAGGGCCTCGTAGTCCCAGCGCAGGCCGAGCTCCAATGTGAGCCGGGGAGTGATCTTCCAGTTATCCTGGCCGAAAACGCCGGAGTCAAGGGTGCCATCGGCATAGACATGCGGGCCAAATGTTTGTGCAAACGTTGAGTAGCAGGGAGAGGCGCCGACGGCATTGCTGGTAGCCGTTCCATTCCTAAGGTTGGTGGTGCTGCAGCCGCCGGTTGTTCCGGCGGCAACGTTCATCTCGTCGTTGATGAAATTGCCGACATAACTGTAGGTGTAATAGCCGTTGCCGTCGAATCCGTAGGAATTGGTGAAATCGTAGTTATGCAATTCGTCAACGCCGAATTTGAAGCTGTGACTGCCCTTGTTCCAGTAAAGGATGTCGCCGATCTGCCACTTATTCTCGGCAGGATTGGCAGGACGGTAGGAATAGTACGGCGAGCCCATAGACATTCCTTCGGAGGTATCCATGGCAACCTCAGGAATGCTGTGATTGGCGGCGACGCCGTTGCCCTCGAGGTAGTTCTTGGTGTAGTCGGTCAGCGGTTGTTGGGTATCAGCCAGTCCTTCGCGGCCATACTGGTAGAGGACCTCGTTGCTCATCTTGGAAGACAAAAGGCTGGTGAGTTTGGCAACGCCATAGTCCAGCTTGACGAAATCGTTGCCCCAGGTGTCGCGGGCGTAGGGGTTAGTGGTCGCGGTCTGGACGTCGCCAGGCGCATCCCAGCGCAGGCGGTGGTAGAGCACGCTCACATGCTCTTTGTCATTAACTTGCCAGTCGAGTTTGGGAGTGTTGATCTCCTGATATCCTCTACGCGGTACAGTTCCGAGATCGCCGTTCATGTTGGCGATCCAGGTATCGTAGGCGGTGACGCCCTGATCGTAAGCGGTCGTTCCGCCGTTGGTAAAATGCTGGCGCGCGGCCAAGGTGCAGGCGTCGGCGTCGATGGCGTTGGTGTCGCCAGTCCAATAGCCAGTGGCCAGATTGCAGCCGGAGACGGCCGTGGCGCTGCCGCCGGTCAAGGCCGACGAAGGATTGGGCAGGGAGTAGAACGCAGTCGGGTTGGCGGGAATAGCAGCTCCCGGAAATACGTGCGTGTGCTGGTCGTAGGTATAAATCCAGAAGAGCTTGTTTCTGATGAGCGGGCCGCCGATGGTGAAGCCGTAGATTTTGCGCAGATCCTCGGGTTTGATGTGCTGCGAGACATAGGTATTGGTTGAAGTGTTCAGGAAGGATTCTTTGGCGTAATCGTTAAACGCATTCCAATTGCTTTCGCGATCCCAGAAGTAGGCCTGCCCGTGGATTTGATTGGTGCCGCCTTTTGTGACAGAGGTGATGACACCGCCTGCAGCGCGGCCGTACTCGGCGGAGTAAACGCCAGTGTTCACGGCGAACTCGCGAACGGCGCTTCCGGAGGTGGAATAGGCCTCGCGGGTGCGCCCGCGCTCCTCGCCATAAAATGCATCGTTATCGTCGGCGCCGTCGATCTCAACATTGTTGAGGACCGTGCTGATGCCGCGAATGCTGACGAGTCCAAAGCCGCTGGTATCGGCGACGACGCCCGGAGTGGTAAGGGCCAAGGCCGACCAGCGCCGGTTGTTGATGGGAATATTCTGCAGCGCCGCAGTGTTCAAGGTATCGGTGAAATCGGGCGACTCGAGATTCATGACCGGGGCTTGCTCGGTGACGACGACTTCGGCGGAGGACGAGGCGATGGCCAGACGCGGCTCGAGGCTCGTCACCTGGCCAACGACGACGATGACGCTGTCGGCGCGGTATTTGGCGAAGTTGGGAGCCGAGATGGAGACGGTATACGTTCCCGGCTCGAGCAGAGGCGCTTTGAAGTAGCCGCTGCTATCGGAAACGAGGTTGACAGTGAAGCCGGTGGCCGTCCTTTGAATGCTGACGGCGGCGCCGGGGACCGCTGCTCCTGAGGAATCCAGGACTGAGCCGGCGATGGAACCCTCCGTCGTGGATTGCGCGTTCAAGGAGATGGAACTGAAACACACAGCGAGGATGAAGAGCGCCAGGCAGCGAATACCCAGGCGAATTTGTTGGAATGTCATAACTGCCCTCCGAAGTAGTGGTTTGCGTTTGACCCGATCACGCGTGAATTTATTGCGTCGTCGCCGGCGCCATGAATCGGCGCTGCGGTCAACGCGCAGGACGCGAACAAACTTCGATGCATGCGCGATACGACTGGCGGCCCGAAATGCGGCCTGTGAGCCGTACTCGCCGCGACTTCGCCAAAATACGAGCTTACAAACTCTCGATGAACTTCCGGTGAAAAGCGAAGCGGAATCGCGTGAGCAGGAAGCAATAGCTCAGGGCCACAAGCGGCCGGTGAGTACGCCGGGCAATGGGATGGAGGATCGGTCGATCCGACTGACCGGCTTCGAACGTCTGCTGTCATGCCCTCGCGCAAATGCAATTCAAGTAAAGCAACTCGAATATTCAGAACCGGAAACAAACCCAGCCTGCTGAAGCGAAGTGGCGTCGCGCAGTTCGCGATTGCGCCCTTGCGCCGCCACCGGCGCGCGGTTGAAACCATATGAAGCTTCAGCTGCACCCCAAAACGCAGGCTGGAAGTACCCCGCAATACATGGCATTACGGGGTGTACGGCAATCTCTCAGGAGAGCCAATTGTAGGCCAGTGGCAAGGAGTTTTCCAGTGGAGTTCATGCGAAATATCCACATAGATCAAGGAGAAATTGCGTGCTTGGCGGCGATGTTGTGGAAAATGAGGCAAATCCGATGGGATTGTGGAAAACAAGGCGAATTGAATTGGGCTCCAGAAGGAGCCCCGGTCCGAGCGCAGGCTCGGCGCGAGGCCCAGCCCTCAGAGAAGAAGCTGGAGGGGTTGGGCCATGCATCCCGCGTTCGATGCACCGCTTATTCACGTCGGCCGGAGAGAAAGGGTCTCAGTGGCCGCTGCCGGGACCCCAGCGAATGCGCAGACCGGCGCGAAGCGTGAATGGAAGGCTGGGATAGCCGATGGGCGCGATGTGCTGATTGTCGAGAAGATTTTCGGCCTGCGCGTAGATGTCGATCCAATCGCGCAACTGGTAGCTGCCGCCAAGATCGAGCTTGGCGTAACTGAAGTCGAGATTGCGGTTGGGCAAGAGCAGGCTGTTGCCGCCGGAGGCGTCTTCGCCTTCGAGGTAGGTGGAGTCGTCACTGCGGCTGGCGAATGCCGCGGAGAAAATTCCGGTGATTCGTTTGTTGGAGTAGGTGGCGGTGAAGTAGCCGGTATGGGGCGCGCGACGGAAGGGACGTGCTCCCTCGAGCGGCGCAAAGGGTCCAATCCGAATGCCGTTGGGGACGTTCTGCCAGGTGGGAATGGGGCCGAGCAGAGCCTCGTCGTCATTGGTGAAGGAGCGCTGCACCACGGCGTCGAGGTAGGTGTAGCCGCCGCGGAGAAACAGGTTGGACCCGATTCCGGATTCGACCGACGTTTCGATCCCCTGGGCGCGGAAAGCCTCGGAGTTGATGGTCAGCTCGTAGGCGAAGTTCGCCTGCAGGATCGATTCAAGTGTGGCCTGCTCAGGGGGAGTGAGATTGGGTGTTAGCGCCGGAACGAGGTCAAGGCCGACGTATTCGATTTCCTTGCCGAACTCGTTGTGGAAGTAGCTCGACTTGAAAATGATGTGCTGGCTGAGGAAGGACTGCTCGACGCCGCCCTCGTAAGAGCGCATGGCGGGCGCGGCAAGCGGGTTGATGTGGAGCGACTGAATGGCGGATGGGTTGTAGGTCGCGAGGAAGCTGTAGAGCGAATCGTCCTGATCGGTGAGCTTGGCTTCGCGCACCGCTTCGCCAAAATTGAAGAGAACGCGCGTGCCGGCGAAGACACCGCTGCGCGGACGAAGAACGAAATAGTTGAAGCCGGCGCGCGGAGATGTCTGGAGCCCGAACAAAGAGTAGTGCTCGATGCTGCCGCCGAGAGTGTAGAAGAATCGATTCTTGAAATCGCCATGCACCGCGAGCGGGATGAAGTAGTTGGTGCGGTGAACGGGCTTGTAGTACGTGCTGCCCGGCTCCGCGCCGCGCTCGTCTTCATACTGAAAGCCGGCGAGGCCAATGAGGTGCGGCGTGATGGTGATGTCGCCCTGATAGCCGATACGGTCGCGATTGGAGACGTACTGAGCCCGAAAAGTCGAGCAATCGAGGACCGCTTGCCCGGTTGCGGAGTAGCCGTTGGCGCCGGCGATGGTGACGTTGTTGCCGAGGGTCTCAGGCCCAAAGCAGTAATCGGTGGAGTAATCGGAGGTCGGGACAGGATTCCCCGACTGGGACCAGAGGGACACCTGCTCGCGCTTGCGGGTGAGGCCGTAGCGGATGCTGCTGTGCAAGCTTGCCGAGGTCTGGTTGTCGATGGCCGCACTGAGGAAGATGACTTGATCCTTTTCTGTGGCGTCATCAGGAACGTGATAAAAGTCCCATGCATTGGGCACGCCGGTGGCTTCAACGCCGTAGTGGAGAGTGGCGCGAAGTTGCGTTGTGCCGTTGAGAGCCCAGCCGAGGTTGGCCGCCGACGTGGCGACGTGGTACTCGTCCTTGGGCAGATTGTTGGCGGTTTGCAGCCAACTGAAGGCGCCGAGGTAGTCGAGCTGCTTATGGGCGCCGGCCACTTCAAGCTCCTCGCGTGAGGTGGAGAGGTTGCCGGCACTGCCTTGGAAAAGCAGGGAAGGGAAGCTGGTGGTGCCGTGAGGAGTGGTGAGGCTAACGACACTCGAATCGGCGCCCGCGCCGTAGAGGCTCGCATCGGGACCGCGATAAACCTCGGCGCTTTCGATGGCCGTGGTGGAGAGCGTGCCGAAATCGAATTGATTGCCCAGGTCGCCAATGTCGACGCCGTCGAGGAGCATTTTGTTGTCGTCGGAGTCGCCGCCGCGGACGAAGAGTGAAGTCGCCGCACCGTTTTGGCCGGACTGTACAACCGTGGTGCCGGGCATGAGGCGAAGCTCGCTGATGAGATCGTTGTGGAGAACGAGGTCGAGCGGTCCGAGCACCGTCGTGGTGGCGCTGGTCTGCGGCTGTGGAGTCGGCGTGCCGGTAGCGGTCACGACGATCGACTCGCGCACCCAGGCCGGCTCCAGCACCACGTCGCGCTCGATCGAATCAAACTGGCCGGCGTAAAAGTCGGGCGTTTGCAGCTGCCGGAAAGATTTGGCGGAGACGACGAGGAAGAAGCGGCCGGCAGCGCCGGTAAGAATCTGGAAGCTGCCATCGGCCGTGGAGACCGCCGAGGCGATAACTTGTCCGTTGTTGATGAGAGAGATGCTGGCGCCGGTGACCTTGGCGCCAGTGGCATCGGTGACGACGCCGCGGATGGAAGCGGCGGAACAGAATGCAACGCAGAGCGCGAGGAATCCGGCTGCGAGCACGCGAGGCACGGTGCGGCCGGCCCGAGACAAGATGCGGCGGGAAGTTGAGCGCAGAGAATTGGAAATCAGCATGAAAGCTCCTTCGTCCCCCTCGGAACGTGAAAGCGGTTGGGTGCGCCGAGGACCGGTCTCCTGACTTGCGCTCGTTTCAGCCGCCTTCCCAATGCCGATCCGAATGGCTTCGACTTCAGTGGCTTTATGCAGGTTCCGCTCAATGCGAAACACGCGGGCTGAAATCCTGTTGGCTCCTGCGCTGGTTATACGACGGCAGGGAAAACAGGTGCGCTCACAGTTGCGGGGCAGTGGCGGAGTTTCACCGCCTTCCCGAGCATCCTGGCGATCGCGATGATGAGTAGCGCTGCAGCGCGGGGCGGCAGCAGTGATGTCATGGAAACGGCTTCCATGACACCAACTTTTATAGCTCGATTGGAGCGTGAAGTCAAAGCGGAAAACCGTGCGGCTACACAGCGCCGAATTTTTCCGTTTTACGGGCGTCTGAGCGCCCGCAACCAAAATCTTTGAGCAAGCAAAGCGAGCCGAAGCATCTCGCGAACAGATAGGTCCGCCTCCGCTTATGCTACGGCGCGACAGCCTTCGCCATTCAACTGGCCCGCCGAGCCGAAGCCCGCGATGGCGGGCGAAGGCTGGTGACCCCGGCCTGATTCGAACAGGCGACCTACAGTTTAGGAAACTGCTGCTCTATCCACCTGAGCTACGGGGCCATCGTTACGATTTTACGCGCAGCAGTTTCGGAAACTGCTGATCGATTCTCGATCCGGCCCTTAGCGGGCCGGGGGCCACCTGA
>Ga0182027_10000643_pt1 | contig 59690 bp, 49 predicted proteins | sample 712E1DmetaG_FD_121300 | JGI IMG/M metagenome (GOLD analysis project Ga0182027, IMG submission 121300) | Permafrost microbial communities from Stordalen Mire, Sweden - 712E1D metaG (Illumina Assembly) | ecosystem: Environmental > Terrestrial > Soil > Wetlands > Permafrost | place: Sweden...
GCGCTCTCCCCCCATCGCCCCCGCCCGCCCGCGCGAACGGCAACGGCAAAAGAAACCACTACCGGAAAAAGGGGACATTTCTAACGAGTTAAGAAAGGGGACATTTCTAATAAGTTTTGACACTCGCGCCGGCTCGCGCCGGCAGGATTGGAGGGCGAGGCTCCGTCCGAGCCGCTTTCTTACGATTCCAGACGCGGCTCGCCGGGAGGCTCGCCCTCCATGAGGGTCGTCCCTGTCCAGCTCTTATTCCATTACCTGGCCACGAGGGAATCCGATAATGCGAAGAAGGCAGCATCGGTTGATTGCCGTACGGTGACCCGCGAGCCGCTACGATCCACTTTCAAAGTCCCCTTGCGCAACTCGGCGACCAATTTGTACGCATCCTCAAACTCCTTCGCTGCGTCCGCGTTCTCCCACACCGTCACCCAGACCAATCCCGTCGGCCCATTCTTCCCGCGCTCGTACACGTGATATCGGTCGCCATTCCAGCCTTGTGCGGCGCGCACCGCCTCGAACGAACCCGCGGAGGGTTCGAGCAGACAACGAATCCCGAATTCCCCCAGCACGTTGTTGCCGATCAATTGCCAGTCTTTCGACTGGATTCGCGTCAAGGCCACTGCCTGGGGATCACGGCGGTCGTGCAGGAATTTCTCCGGATGCAGGATCTGTTGCGTGGATACGGGCCGGTGACGAAAAGCCTCGTTGAGCGCGCTTGTCCCTCCCGCCATGAAAAGAGCCGTCGCGAACTGATTTCCCTCCTGATACGGGAATAGCAGCATCTCCTGAAGATAGGGTGGCGACTGCAGCAATTGCTTGGTGTCCTGCCCGAGCATGGAGGTCAAATCCCCGAGCATGCGGGTCGGGTCTGCATTCTCGGCATAATACCGCGTCATCAACAACGTCGCATCTCCCTCCACCAGGGCCGATGTCGCCAGGGCCAGATCATCGTTGTCCTTCACATCCAACGGAAACGTTTTCAGGCTGTAATTCTGGTCCTGCAACGCATGGGTCAGTTCGTGCGACAACAGCATCTTGTGCAGGTCGCTGGTCCATGACTCGCCGGTGAACGTGTACAACGCCGGCTCCGCCGGCTCGTAAAATGCCGCCACCTGTTCCCCGTACAGACTGAGCAGCACCTTGAGCAGATCGGTTCCCTCGGGGATCAAACCGATCGCCGCCAGCGAACGATTGTACCCTCGCAATTCTTCGTCGGTGAATTGTTCCTTCACCTTCTTGATGAGGATCTGTTTCAACTGGGAGCGATCGATCACCTTGTATTTCACCGGCGTCTTGAAGGGTAACCCGCGCAACTCGCTGGTCAGTCTCTCCGTCTCACGCCGCACGTCCCCACTGGTGGCAGACTTTGGAGCGGAACGGGTTCCGTCCAGTGGCTCCACCTTGCGGAGTTCCTGATCGAGCTCATCCCCAAACACCCGCCCGTGATTGCCAAACAACCCAAACGCACAAAGGAATACAAGCAGGGACTTCAGAAGAAACTTTTTCATTGGTAGGCGGTCTGCCTCATGCTAGGTTGCCGGTGACTTTAATGGACATTCGCTCCGAAATCCAGAGGCTTCTGGCTTCTCCAAATTATCACCCGCTCCGCCGGGCCGAACTCGGCGCGAAATTGCGCCTGAACGCCGTGCAGCGAGGCGAGTACCGCCGCGTGTTGGAAGACATGCTCCACAAGGGCGAAATCGTCCGCGTCCGAAAAGATTGCTTCGTGCTGCCCCAAGAGGCCGATCTGATTGTCGGCCGAATCACCTTCAACGAAAAAGGATTCGCCTTTCTCATTCCAGAACCGGCGACGAAAGACGGCGACGTCTACATCGCGGAAGAAGACACCGGCACCGCCATGCACGGCGACAAGGTCGTCATCCGCCTCAATCGGGAACGGAAAAGATTCCGGTCCGAAGAGAAACGATCGGGACGCGTGATCCGCATTCTGGAACGAGCCAACGATTCCATCGTCGGCACCCTCCAAAAAACGAAGCACTTTCACTACGTGGTGCCCGACGAGCGCCGGATCATTCACGACATTTACGTCAAGACCGTTCGCAACGCCCAGGTCGGCGACAAGGTGATCGTCAAACTGGGCGACTGGACATCGCGCCATGTCAATCCCGAGGGCGAGATTGTCGAGGTGCTCGGCAAAGCCACCGCTCCCGGGGTCGACATCCTGGCCATCATCCGCAAACACCATCTCGCCGCCGCTTTTTCCGAACAGGTGCTTGCGGAAGCCAAACGGGTCCCGGACTGCGTTCCAGCCTCGGATTGCCTCGGCCGCCTTGACCTGCGCGACCAATTCATCGTCACCATCGACCCCGACGATGCAAAGGACTTCGACGATGCCGTCAACGTAGATATCCTGCCCGACGGGGGCTGGCGTCTCGGCGTGCATATCGCCGATGTCTCGCATTACGTCCGACCCGGTAGCGCTGTGGATCGCGAAGCGCTTGCGCGTGCCAACAGCGTTTATCTTGTTGACCGCGTGCTGCCCATGCTTCCCGAACAGCTTTCCAACAACCTCTGCAGTCTGAAGCCTCGAGAGGATCGTCTGACCCAGTCCTGCTTCATCGAATTCACATCCAAACTGACCGTGCGAAAGGTCGAATTTGCGCTGAGCGTGATCCGTTCGCGTCACCGCCTGACCTACAAGGAAGCCTTTGCGCATCTGCAATCGAGCGATGGCGATGAATTGACCGGCGAACTCAAGAACATGTGGCGGCTCGCCTCCCGATTGCGCCAGCAACGGATGACCCAGGGCTCGCTCAACCTGGATTTTCCAGAGGTCAAGGTGCGACTCGACAATCAGGGAAGACCGGTCGCCATCGAGAAGATTCACTACGACATTTCCCACCAGCTCATTGAGGAATTCATGCTCGCCGCCAACGAAGCGGTGGCGCGTCATATCTGCACCCTCCAAATCCCGTGTCTGTACCGCATCCACGAAGACCCGGATTTCGAGAAGCTCCGGGATTTCCGCGTATACGCGCAGGGTTTCGGTTACAAGGTCGGCGACGTCACGCACCGTCGGGAACTCCAGAAGCTCCTTGCCGCCGTCAAAGACAAACCCGAAGAGTACGCTGTCAATCTCGCCTTGCTACGCTCGTTGAAGCGGGCCCAATACTCTCCCAAACCGGTCGGCCACTACGGTCTGGCGAAGAAGTTCTACACGCATTTCACCTCCCCCATTCGCCGCTATCCCGATCTCGTAGTGCACAGGACGTTGCTGACGGCGATGAGCACGACAGCCGACGCCAAGCCTGCCTCGGCGCGTTACGGCCTGGCCGAACTGGGCAAGATTGCCGAGCACACCTCGCGCATGGAACGAGTGGCCGACGAGGCGGAAGAGGAATCGGTCGAACTGAAGAAAATGGAGTACTTCCAGCAGCAACTGCTGCGTGGGCAACTCGACACGATGGACGCCATTGTTTCGGGGGTGAAGAACTTCGGCATCTTCGTGGAACTGACCGAGGCACTGGTGCAGGGGCTGGTGCACATCTCCACCTTGGAAGACGATTTCTATCATTACGACGAACAGCGCGAGCGTCTGGTGGGCAAACGCACCAAACGCGTCATCCAGATCGGGGACAAACTCCGGGTCCAGGTCGAACGTGTGGACGTCTTCAAACACCAGATCGACTTCCGCGTGGTAGAAGAACGACCGCACGGCAACCCCGCCAGAGGCAACTGACAGCTACGGCAAGGTCGGCTGAGGCGCCGAAATTCCTCAGCGGCGGCGACTGAGGACGCTTGTTTCGTATTTCTTCACGTCGTCCATCCACGTGCGATCCAGCGGGGCGCTGGCTTTCTCGCAGAGGTAATCCCACACGGCGCCAAAGGGCATCGTCTTCATCTCGTCCATCAGAGCCAATCGACCCGCGTTGTTGCCTTCGGCTTCGAGCTTCTTGAGTCTGGCCGACGGATCGAGCAGCCCGTACAGGATCGCTTTCCGCGTGGCGCGAAGACCGATCGCATACGCCGCGATACGATTGATGCTGGCGTCGAAGTAGTCTGTCGCGATGGCCATGCGGTCCCAGGCGTTCCCGCGCTGGATTTCGAGGAAGACGTGGCGCAGATCGTCATTGAAGATCACTACGTGGTCGCTGTCCCAACGCATCGGACGGCTGACGTGCAGCAGGAGTTTCTTGTGAAACTGCAGGAAACTGGAGATTTTGTCGTGAATGGTCTCGGTCGGATGCCAGTGGCCCATGTCGAGGCAATACCCGATGCCCCGGCTGAGGGCGTAGCTGTTGTAGTATTCGGCCGAGCCGACAACGTACTCCTCGCTGCCGAGGCCGAACAGCTTGCTCTCGACGTAATCAACGCATTGCTTCTTGTCCACCGATTTCTCGTTGATGATCGCCTCGTCGAGCGATTCCGTCAGCAACGCCCGGTGCGTCCAACGATCGGCGGGATAATCCTTGCACCCGTCGGGAATCCAGTGGTTGATCAGGCACGGGCCGCCCTGTTCTTTCGCCATGGCTTCGGCGATTTTCCGGGAAACGACGGCGTGGCGCACCCAGAACTTGCGGATCGCCGGGTCGGTGTGCGAGAGCGTAAAACCGTCGTTCGCCTTTGGGTGCGCGAAGAAGGTCGGATTGAAATCGAGGTGCACGCCCTGTTTCTTGGCCCACTTCATCCAGTTGGCGAAATGCTCCGGCTGGAGCGCGTCGCGATCGACGACTTTCTTTCCCGTTTCGGCGTAAAACGCGTGAAGACTCAACCGATGCGTTCCGGCCACGAGCGACAACACCTTCTCGTAATCGGCGCGCGCTTCATCGGGTGTGCGGGCGCGTCCCGGATAATTGCCGGTCGCCATGATCCCGCCGCCGGCGAGACCCTCCTCCTTGGTCTCAAACCCGACGACGTCGTCCACCTGCCAGCAGTGGATGGATACGGGAATCTTGAGCGCCCTGGCAACGGCGGCGTCAACATCCACGCCCAGCGCGGCATATTGTTCCTTGGCATCTGCGTACGCCTGATGAACTCGTTTTTCGGTTGCTTGCATGATGTAATTTCCTCGCTAAGAGTTTGATTCCTGGCAGCCGCCTCAGACAGCCTGGGCGGATTTCTCCAACAGCCGCGGATAAACCAGGCCGTATGCCGCGGTCGCGATGAAACCGATCAACGGCATGGAGAAGGAGATCCCCACGCTGTGGTAGGTATCCCAGAGATAGCCCATTCCCACCGCTGCGATGGAGCCGGCGGCGCCGACAGCGATCACATGGAAAGAAGCGGCGATCTTGGTCTGTGGACCGAGGTTGCGCACGCTCATCGCAAAGATGAACGGGAACATGATGGACATGAACAGCCAACAAAGCGGGAGGATCATCCAGGATACCATCTTGATGTCAGCCATCGCCAACAAGATGACGATGGAGTTGGCGATCCCGTAGATCGCGAGCATGAGGTTGGGCTTGATCAGACGCGAAATGGGCGCGCCGCTGAAACGTCCGACAGCATATAGAATCATGGCGAAGGCAACCACGTAGGCCGCCGTAGCGTCGGAAGTGCCCGCGTGCATAAAGGAGGCGTACCAGGAAAAGAGCGGAGCCGTTGACGTCGTTCCGGATGCGCTTTTGACAACCGCGTTTTCCACGATGTAGTTCACAGCAAACGCGTTTATCCCGATCTGTGCGATGATATAAAGGAACTGGGCGACCACGCCCCAGACGAAATGCGGTTGACGGGTAAGGTGGGCTTTGAAAATCGTGGGATCATTGGCTTCCTCGGCTTTGCCGCCGCCGTCCTCAATGCTGGGCAATTTGATGAAGGAGAAGATGCCGAAGATGACGAGCACTACGCAACCCAGGACAGCGTAGGGAAGAATGAGGGTGTGGAAATCCACGGCCGCGCCGGCTTCCGCTTTCTTACCGAACAGGAGGAGGGCGCCCACGGTGGGTGCGAGGATGTAAGCGCAAGAGTTGAACGCCTGTGCGACCGACAAGCGCCCCGCCGCGCCATCTTTCGGGCCGAGCACGGTCACATAAGGATTCGCCGCCGTTTCAATGCACGCCAGGCCCGTGGATAAAATGAACAGCGAAAGACAGAACGACCAGAACGTCTTGAACACCAGTCCGGCGGGAATGAACAGGAATGCTCCGATGGCTAAAATCATCAGTCCCACCAGGATGCCCCGCTGGTAGCCGATGCGACGAATCAACAACGCCGCGGGCAAGCCCATGAGAAGATAGGCGCCAAAGACGGACGTCTGGACGAGGCCCGACTGCGCCTTCTGGATATTCAGGATGTTCTGGAAGTGCTTGTTGAGGACGTCCAGCATGGCATGGCAGAATCCCCAAATGAAAAAGAGTGAGGCAACCATGAGGAACGCAAACAGCAACTGATTGCGGTTTGATTTCACGGCAGGTTCACTCGGATTGGCTACTGTTCCAGTTTTCTGGTTCATTGGAAATGTCGTTTTGCTGACGGATGCTCATTTCGAAAGCTAAGATTAGCCCGTGTGTTTACTAGATTCTCCGACCGGGGGCAAGCTTTTCCGGCAGCTCCGAAACATCTGACCGAGGATGTGCAAAATGCGCTCGAAAACGGAACGTCGTTGTAGCCGCAGGCTTTACGCCTGCGTCGGCCTCCGTCAAATCCTTGCTCGTACCCCCGCATTCCCCGCACCCGTAAAGGGTGCGGCTACATGGGCTGCATCATTCAAAAGTCGAACTGGTCGATGTTGTTCTTGTTGAAGATGAACGGTTTGCCGAGCATGATGTTGTCACCCTGAATCTGGAACTCGCCGAGAGAGCCCGCCTGAAGACTTTTTGCTCCCGGTGCCAGCGTGCCCTTGACCAGGGCGTCGGCGGCGTACACCGTGAGATACCCCAGGTCTTCGGTCTTCCACAGGATGACGCTATCGGTAACGCCTTCGTGGACGTAGCGCTTGTTTTCGTTGGGCAGGCCGAGGCCGATGTTCTTCACCTGGCCGGTCTTGCCGGCTTGCTTGATCGCTTCGGCGGCGCCCGGCACGCCGAGCGAGGTGGTGCTCATGATCAGTTTGATGTTGGGATAGGCGCCGAGCAGCGCCGTGGCCTCGCTCTGCGCCTTGTCCTTGAGATCGTCGCACGGCCGCACGTCGACCAGCTTCATCTTCGGGTATTGCGCGGCGCGGCGTTCTTCGACGTATTTCCGCCACTCGATCTGGTTGGCCGCCGTGAGAGAACCCGTGATGATGGCGAACTCGCCTTCATTGCCGCAGAGCCGCGCTGCTTCGTCCATCAGGGCGTACCCGATTCCCTGGGCGGTGGCCTGGTTCACGAAGAACTCGCGCGCATCGGGCAACGCGTCGGCGTCGTAGGTGATCACCTTGACCCCTTTGGCCCGGGCCTTTCGCAACGCCGTCGAAATTCCCTCCTTGTTTTCGCAGGCGGCGGCAATGACGTCCACGCCGAGCGTGATCCAGTTCTCCACAATTTCGTTCTGCTTGGCAGGATCGGGATCGGTCGGACCGTCAAAGATCAACTCGATCCCAAGTTCCCTGGCGGCCCTGTCGGCGCCCTTCTTGCAAGAAATGAAGTAGGCGTTCCCCTTGCTCTTCGGCAACAGGGCGACGAGGAGTTTCTTGCGGTCGCCGGCGGAGGGTTCCGTCGACCTGGAGCAGCCGGTCACGATCCCAAGAGCGGCCACGGCCAGGAGTACAAATAGCTTTTTCATGCGGTTTCCGTTGGTTGAAGGTTGCTCGGCGAAGTTTGCCGTCGAACGCGTCGCGCGGTCAACATCTTTGGAACGACCGAACCCGCCAGCGCCAGCAGCAACAGCGCGCCGGTCAACATGCCGGCGACCTCGCGCGGTTGTCGTGCGTGAACCAGTCCATTGTGAAGCACGGCCACGGCTGCCACCCCGAGCAAGGTGCCAGGCACGGAACCGACGCCGCCGAAGATGCTGGTACCGCCCAGCACAACGGCCGTAATGGCGTAGAGCTCATAACCGGTGCCGGCATCGGCCCTGGCCTGTCCAAGTCGCGCGGTATAGAGGATGGCGGCCAGCGCGGCCACGATCCCTGCCAGCACGTACACGAGCGCCAGACGCCGCTCCACCGGCAGGCCCGCGTAGCGCGCTCCCTCGGGCGAAAACCCGATGGCACGAAAGGAGCGCCCAAAGGTCGTCCGATGAACGAGCAGCCAGACGCCGGCCGCAACCGCCACGAAGACGGGTGCCTGGGCCGGGACGCCGAGCCATCGTTCCTGTCCCCAAAACAGGAATGAGGCGGGGAAGTTCGTGAACGTGTCCGCTCCGCGCGTGATCGCCTCGGCGAGTCCGCGGAAGAGCGAGTAGGTGCCGAGTGTGACAATCAACGGCGGCAATCGCAGCGAGGTGATCAGGGTGGCGTTGAGACCGCCCGCAAGGGCGCCGATGCCCAGCGTACAAACGCCGGCCATGGCCGGCGACAAACCGGCATCCCGGCAGAGTTTGCCGAATAGAATCGCGCACAATCCCAGGAGCGAGCCGACGGACAGATCGATCCCGCCCGTCAGGATGATCGGGGTCATCACCAGCGCCAGCAGTCCGATTTCCACCGAGTGACGAAGAATGTCGTACATGTTGTCCAACGAACCGAATCGCGGACCGACGGCGTTGAAATAGAACCATTCCAGGGCGAGCACCAGCAGGAGCACGGTTTCGTGGCGGAAGAGGATCGCTTTCCAGCCGCCTGACTGCCGGTTGTTCGCGGGCAAGGGCATGGGAGTCAGCGTTTCTCCTTCCGACTGCGCAGGCCGTCGGCCACGACGGCGAGCAGGATGATGGCTCCCTGAATGGCCTTTTCCCAATACGCTTCGATATGCAGGTGCGTCAGCGCCGGGCTGACGCACGCCAGCAGCAGTAAACCGACGAAGACACCCCACAAGTTGCCGCGTCCGCCAGAAATCGCCACACCGCCGACGACCGCGGCGGCGATCACTTTCAGCTCCAAGCCGGTGCCGGAGTTCGGGTCCACCTGAGGCGATTGTGTGACGTTCATCATTGCCGCGAGACCAACCAGCGCACCCATCCATACGAACGTGAGGAAGGTGATGAGTTGGGGTCGGACACCGGCCAGACGCGCCGCCTCGGCGTCGGAGCCGACGGCGTACACGAAGCGACCGGCAGACAGGTGTTTCATCGCCAGCGCCATCATCACGAGCACCAGGAGCGCAAGGAGGATGAGCGTCCATTGGCCGGCGGCCTGGCTCAGACCGAACCATTGGACACCGTCGGGCAGGTCCACCCATACCCCCTGGCGCAACCAGCGGAGTCCTTCGCGCCACGTGACCATCGTGGCCAGGGTCACCACGATGGACGGCAGACGCAGTCCGGCGACCAGCGCGCCGTTCACCGTGCCCATCAACGCGCCAACGGCGATTGAAGCTGTCAGCACCAGCGCCGGCGGCCAGTGCATGGATGCCAGCAAACCGGCGCAGACGCTGCACACCGAAAACTGCGAGCCGACGGAGATATCGATTTCCCGGCCAATGATGACCAGCGCGATACCACACGCGACCACCAGCGCCGGCGCCTCGCGAGCGAGCAGCGACAGGAGAGGCTGCGGCTGGTAGAAGGTCGGCGCCGCCACGGCGAGGAAGAGCAGCAGCAACCCCAATGCGACCGCGATGGAAACTTCTCGGAAGTGGCGTTTCACGACGCCCTTCCCTTCTCCGCCTGCCCCAGGGCCGCGGCCATGACGTCGTGTGCGTCCGATTTGCCGTCGAGAACGGTGGTGATGGTGCCGCTACGCATGACGGCGATGCGATCGCTCATGCCGAGGATTTCCGGCAAATCACTGGAAATCATCAGCACCGCCACGCCTTCTTTCGCGAGGCGGCGGATGATCTTGTGGATTTCGGCTTTGGCGCCAACGTCCACGCCCTGTGTCGGCTCGTCGAGGATCAGGAGCTTCGGCCTGGTCGCCAGCCAGCGGGCCAGGGCCACTTTCTGCTGGTTGCCTCCGCTGAGGAAGCCCGCGGGAGTCTCGGCACCCTCGGTTCTAATGTCGAGGTCACGGATGTAATCGAGCGCCAGGCGGTGTTCGGCGGCGAAGCGCAGCCAGGTACATGGAAACAGTTTGCGATGGATGGCCATGGTCATGTTGGCGGCGATCGTCATATCGAGAATCACCCCGTGGCGGCGCCGGTCTTCCGGTACGTAGCTGATCCCGTTGGCAATGGCTTCCTGCGGTGAACGGATACTCAGCGACCGGCCGTGCATCAGGATTTCGCCGGTGTCGGCGGGCGTGATGCCGAAGAGCACGCGAGCGAACTCGGTCCGGCCGGCACCGACCAGGCCGGCCAACCCCACCACTTCGCCGGCCCGCACGTCGAGAGTCACCTTGCTGACGTCCGCCGCCGTGCAACCGATGCCTCTCAGCGAAAGAACAACTTCGCCAGGCGCGCCTTCGGCGGGGGGATAGATGGTGGAGACTTCGCGGCCAACCATCAGCCGGATGAGGGAAGCTTCATTCACTGCGCCCACGGGATAGCTACCTACGCTTGCGCCATCGCGCAGGACCGTCACCCGGTTGGCAATCGCAAAGATTTCTTCAAGGCGATGGGAGATGTAAATGATGCCGACGCCGCCAAGTTGCAACTCGCGCACCACGCCGAAGAGCAACTGGACCTCCTTCTGCGTCAGCGAAGCGGTCGGTTCGTCCATGACGACGACGCGGGCACCGGCGCCGACCGCGCAAGCGATTTCGACAAGTTGTTGCTCCGGCATGGAGAGGGATCGCACCTCGGCATCGGGAGAAATCTCCGCCCCGATGCGTTGCAGCAGTTGCCTGGCGCTGGCACGGCGCGCCAGCCAGTCGACCCGTCTGACGGCCGCGGCGGGTTCGAGGCGCAACGCGATGTTCTCGGCGACCGTGAGATCGGGGAACAACGCGGGTTGCTGGTAAATGCAGGCGATGCCCAACGACCGGGCGATCGCGGGAGTAAGATGACGGACAGGATGCCCCGCGATTTCGATCACGCCATCGTCGGGCGGATGCGCGCCGGTGATGATCTTGATGAGCGTGGATTTTCCCGCGCCGTTTTCGCCGAGCAGGGCATGGACTTCGCCCGGAAGCAGGTCGAAGGAGATATCTTTCAGCGCGCGCACGCCGCCGTATGACTTGCTGACGTGCTGAAGTTGGACAAGTGGTCGTTCTGCCACGTTCTTGAGTGATCCGGTTTCGCTATTTTGGCCCCGGTGGGACAACCGTGGGACCATTTCCCTGGTGGTCTGCGGGGGCGACGACGCCTTTGGGTGTCTGGCGCCGGGCCCTCAGAAGTTCGTCGGCCAGCACTCCGATCAACACCACGCCGCCCATAACGGCAAAATTGAGCGAACTGGGGATCATCAGAAGGTTCACCAGATTCTGGAGCACTTGCAGGAGGGCGGTCCCAATGACGATTCCGAGGATCGAGCCTTCGCCGCCTCGCAGACTGCAACCGCCGAGCACGGCTGCCGCGATGCCGTACAGTTCGTAGAAATTTCCATGAGTGGAGGGGGAAATCGAGTTGGTGTAAAAGGCGAACAGAATGGCCGACAGGCCGGTCAGCAATCCGGCCAACACGTAGGAACTCCCGATCACCAATCGCGTGCGGATTCCGGAGTATCGCGCCGCCTCCTCGTTCCGTCCCACGGCAAACAGGTAACGGCCGTACACCGACCGATGCAGCACCAGCCACATCACCACGGCAATGACCAGCAGAATGACAAACGGAGAGGGCAGATGGAACAATTCTCCCTTGGCCAAGTCGCGCAGCCGTTCGAACCCCTCAGCGTTGGCTCCGAATCCCTTGGTGCTGTCATCTGCGATAAACCGCGCCAGTCCGCGGTAAATCAGCAACCCACAAAGCGTGACAATGAAAGCCTGGATCCGCAGCCGCGTGATGAGGAATCCGTGGACAACGCCCAGCAGCATCGGCAGCGCGAGGGTGGCCAGGAGTGCCAACGGCCACGCCCAGTGCCATTCGCGCAGCATCATGGCCAGCAGCACTCCCGACAGGGCGAACATGGAGCCGACCGACAGGTCAATTCCACCGGTAATGATCACCAGCCCCATGCCGATACCGAAAATACCGAACATGCCAACCAGATTGGCGAGGTTGAAAAGGTTCACCGCCGAGAGGAATCTCGGGTTCAGCACGGCTACGACCGTGCACAACATCACCAGCAAAACCGATATGCCGAGTTCTTTCTTCACGCGTTCATCTCTCCTCGCTCAACAGGGCGGACGTGCAGCGGCTACCGTAACACCAACGGCCATCTGCATGATATTCTTCTCGGTGCAATCGGCGCGGTCCAGGACACCGGTGATCCGTCCCTCATGCATCACGGCCACGCGGTCGCTGACATGGAGAACCTCTTCCATATCGCTACTGATCATGATCACCACCGTCCCTGCCGCTGCCAGGTCGCGCATCAGGCGGTAGATCTCCGCCTTGGCGCCGACATCAATCCCCCGGGTGGGCTCATCGAAAATCATGACCTTGGGTTCCAGGGAAAGCCACTTGCCGAGCACCACCTTCTGTTGGTTGCCACCGCTGAGATTCCTCACCAGCGTTTCCACCGTGGGAGTCTTGATATGCAGTTTCTGTTTCTGCCGCTGGGCGGCTTCCCGCTCACGGCCGCTTTGCACCAGGCCGGCCACCGCGTATCGCGGCACGGAAGCCAGGGTGATATTTTCCCGGACACACATCTCGGTCACCAAACCGGTTCCCCGCCGGTCTTCGGGCATCAGGAACAAACCCTCCGCGATGGCGTCGCCGACGTTGCTAATGGCGAGTTGCCGGTCCCCCAGAAAGATTTCGCTGGACGGATCTTCGTCCACGCCAAAAAGGGATTCGGCCATTTCCGAGCGACCTGCTCCGACCAGGCCGGCAAACCCAAGAATTTCACCACGCGCGGCGTCGAACGACACCGCGCGGTCGGGATACGCCCGCGAACGGACATTGCGGACCCGGAAATAGCCCGCCGTGCCCGGTGCTGTTGGTTCGACGTAAAAGCTCTGGATAGCACGCCCCACCATCATGCGAACCATCCTATCATGAGTAATCTCATCCGCACCAAGTTCGCCCGCGTTGCGTCCGTCGCGGAGACCGACGACCCGGTCGGCGATGCAGTCCAGTTCGGTCAGGCGATGGGAGATGTAAACGATGCTGACGCCCTGTTTCTGAAGTTCAAGCACCAACTCCAACAGTCGTTGCGTTTCGGTCAGCGTGAGGCTCGATGTTGGCTCATCCATGATCAGGATGCGCGCGTTGAGAGAGAGCGCCTTGGCGATTTCGACCAATTGCTGTTGGGCGAGTGAGAGGCGATCCAACGACGTCCGGCTGGAGACGTTCAGCCCAAGCCGACGAAGAAGCGGCTCTGTCTGATCGTGAATCTTGCGACGGTCGATCAATCCCGACCATCGGTGGGTTGGTTCGCGGCCGAGGAACACATTGCCGGCCACGTCGAGATTATCGAGCACGTTCAGTTCCTGGTGAATCACGGCGATACCGTGGCGGATGGAATCGGCGACGTTGTGGATTTGGACCGTCTGATTGTCGATCCGGATCTCCCCCGCGTCGGGTTGGTACACGCCGCCGAGGATTTTCATGAGCGTGGATTTGCCTGCGCCATTCTCGCCGATCAGGCCAACCATTTCGGCATCGTGGACGGCGAGATCGACTTCGTCGAGCGCGACAACGCCGGGGAAGCGTTTGCCGATTCCCCGCATCTCCAGGAGAAGACGCGCTGCCACGGTATCTCGCGCGGGCTACTTGCCGAGTAATTGCGTCAACTGCTGGTGGAATGCCCCGACGTTATCCTGTTTGATGATCTTGGTCGGGACAATCGCTCTCTTGTTCTCCGGGAACACGGATTTGTCACCACGAAGGTAATGGGCCATGTCGATGATCGCCAGATGACCGAACTCGAACGGCTGCTGCACGACCGTTGCGTAAATGGCGCCCGATTCCACGCCCGCCAATGTCTCCTCTTCTTCGTCGAAGCACACAATCTTGACCTTGCCGACAAGCCCAGCGTCCTTGACCGCGTTGAGAATGGCCGGGCCGTTATAGTTCCACAGCCCGACGAGACAGGCGATCTCCGGGTAATTGACCAACGTATCTTTGACATTGTTTTTGGCGCGGACGGTGTCGGTGTCGTCCGTGCGCACATCGAGGATGGTGACATTCGAGCCTTCGAGTGCCTTGACGATGCCGTTGTAGCGGTCCCGCGCATTTTGGGCGTCGCGTTTGCCGACGAACACCATGATCTTTCCACCCTGGGGAATGGCTTGCTTGATCATCTCACCGGCCTGTATGCCGGCGGCAACGTTGTCGGTGCCGATGTAACAGGCTCGATCACTCTTCGGCGCGTCGCTGTCCTGGGTCACCAGCAACGCCTGCTTCGCAACGCGGTTGAGCACTTCGGTCTGATTGTCGGGATCGATCGGACTAATGGCGATACCGTCCTCGCCCTTGGCAAGCAGGTCGTCGAGGATCTGCTGTTGATCCGCGGCGCTGCCGGTGGAGGGAATTCGGAAATCGACCTGTACGTCGCCCAGTTCCTTCTCTGCCGCCTCGCAGCCGCGTCGGGCAATCGTCCAAAAGTTTGCCGCGTTATTCGTAAGGAAGGCGAGCTTGAGTTTCTTCTGTGTCGCACCCCCACTTCCGCTCTGTGGCTTTCCGCAACTGATATTCAGCAACGCCAAGCTCAGCAACAAGACCAACCAACGAAGATAAACTCGATTCATGTCAGGTTCCTTTCAGGGCGCATGCTAGCAAATCGAGCTGTACAACGGAACGGAAAACTTCGCGGCTGTGGGAGAAAACCAATTGAATGCGAAATCATCTGCCGGAAGGAAACATCGGGGGACGTTGCTCGATCATTTCAGGGTCGTCTCGCTCGACAGCCTCACGGATGGGAAGGAATAGAACTCACAGCCCCTGTTGAGGCGCGCAACTCGCCTTTCAAACGAGCGAAGAAAACCAGCCGTCAGATCACGGAGGGCTCGATAAAACACCCGCTCTTCAGGACACAATCTGCCAGCAGAAAGCACAGACATCCTGTTTGGTGAACCAGACTCTTGAGAAGCGTGAACGGTGGATCACCTCAAATCCGCCCAACCTTCCGTAAACATCCGCTTCCAGGCATAACCTGAAAGCGGGCCACAAAACATTTCGGCTAGTATTGAATTGTGACAGTGCCAGCAGGAGGAGTCATCCCGGCAAACCACGGACTTGAGGCATTATAGGTCTTCTGTTTCTGGAGTTCGCTGTCGGGGAAGCCTTCCACGTGCATATCTGCAAAAAGTATATTGACCGTGCCTCTGTGTCTCCCCACGACAGGTCCCGCATAGTTGTAAAAAGTGCCGGAACTTACCGTGATGCCGCCTGAAGCGCCGCTCGAATCCATCATCAATACGTAACGCGAGATCTGGGGTATCCCCGACAATTTAACGGCAAACTGATTGCCAATTTGGCCCCAGGTGGTTCCGGTTCCGTTGACACCGTTGGGGCGGGTCCAACTGTAGCATATTGCGCCAACCTGAAATCCCGGCTGCGCAATAACAGCAGGACAAGACCTCATCTGGTCTTGCTTTCTGGCTTGTTGGCCAAAATTCCCGGGCCAATAGTAGATGTACCCGCCCGCAACGTTCGAGTTGTGAGGGTTCTGTGCCGCATCAGAGAAGGGGTTGCTATCATTAAATGTCCAGTCGCCATTATCGCTCGCGTACATCCCAATGACGGTGCCCCATTGTCTCAGCGTATTGGTGCAGGCAATCTTTCGTGCGACTGCTCTACCGCTGTTCAGGGCAGGCAACAACATCGCCGCCAAAATCGCGATAATGGCGATCACCACCAATAGTTCAATCAAGGTGAAAGCCTTGCGTTGTTGATGAGCCGTTTTCATAATTCCTCCGTCCTCCATCCGTGTTCTAACGCTTGTTGGGGTGACTCCGTTCATACTCTGTCGGATTCATGCTGTTTACTGCTAGTGATAACTACATGATTTTATGGTTTTGACAAGCATTTTTCTGCAATTTTAATTTTTTGCGTCTTTTGCAGGTTGCTCTGCATCAAGGCACCAAGCGGATACGGTAGTAGCGGGAGGGACTGTTGGTCGCGGCGCCAGCGTCCAAATAGTTGGTCGTTGCGTCGCCAACACCGGGAATAATAACTGGGCCGCTGAGATCGGAGAAGTTATTGCTGTACCCGCCATTCGCATCGCCGGTGGTCGCCTGGACGTCGTTGGTCCTCACGCCGGCTGTCGTCCAGCTAATGACCACATCATTCCCCTGCTCCACCAGGGAGATAATCCGCAAGGCCGACGCGCTGTTGGTGGGGTTGATACCGGCGAGGAACTGGTTGGTATTGCTCATCCCCTTCCCCAACGGGTCGGCATTGGGATCTGCCTGCGGGCAGTTGGTGCAACCGAAGTAGTTCGTCTGCCACTGCTGGAACGGTGTCAACGCCAGGGTTACCCCGAGCTTCACCTGACCGACCGTGCCGGTATCGATGCTGTAGTTGTAGCCCGCCGGTGCCGTGCCCATGCTCAGCCCATTGTAGGTCAGCATCTTCCCGTACGTGAACAACGTGTACGTGCCCGCCCCAAATCCGCCGGCGTTGCTCACCTTCAGCGTCCCGCCAACCGTCAAGTTGCTGCTGACTACGATCAGATCGCTGCTGGCACCTAGGTCATATTGCAGCACAGCGGCATTGTTGACCACGAGGTTATTGCTGATGGTCAACACACCCGCGCTGCCGCTGCCCGGGGACAGTGTTGCACCCCCGCCAATCGTCACCGGTCCGCGGATCATACCGGTCCCGCCCAGCGTGGCGCCAACAGCCACTGTGACGGCGCCGGTGCCGGTCCCGGTGCCACTGGTATTATTCACCAGAAGCGTGCCGTTGCTGATCGTCGTGCCGCCGGTGTAAGTGTTGGTTCCGCTCAAGCTGAGCGTGCCGGAACCGCTTTTCACCAGATTGCCCGTGCCGGAAAGCACACCGCTGAATGAAATGTTATGGGCCACACTCGAAGCATCGGCAGCCTTGAAAGTGAAAGTCGTTCCATTCAACTGCATAGGAAGCGCGCTGGACCAATCGGCGGCCGCGCCCAAGATGCCGCTTAACAAGGAAATCGTGCTGGCGTAACCAGTCGTGTTGGGCTGCACGATGCCGCCGCCGCCCAAATACAAAGCGGCATTAGTGATGATGAGGAAGCCGTTGCCACCCACGGTATCGGTGGCGACGCCAAAGGCGATCTTCCCCGCCGTCGTTGTTCCGCCCGACAAATACAGTTCCGAGTTGTTGGCCGTCGAGCCGTTGTTCTGGCTCAACACCATGCCGTTAACCGTGTCCAGCACGGTAAAACTGCCGCCGTTGACCTGCAGGATTTCCCAGCGGGTATTTGACGTGTGGCCAACCAGCACCTCATTGGTTACGACGACAGTGCCGGCATCCACGCGGACGGAATCGGAAGAATTGCCCGTGCCGATGGTAAGAGTGCCCAAGTTCACATTGGCGGCGGCGCCGTTGACATAGAGGCCGGAGGTTGTCGCTGCTGCGATGGGGGCCGTCGCCGTCGGTGCCGTGGTGAACTGGGCGGTCCGCTGCAGGGTCAAGGACGAGGCCGTAAAACTGCCCCCGGTTATTTTGATCAGCAGACCGTCGCTATTGGGTTCGGTGAGAGCGCCGAGGCTGGCTGTGCCCGAACTTTCAAGAAACGCATTATTCAACGCGCTGAAGGTCGTGGTCCCGACGGAAGTCAACGTGCCGCCGTCCAACAGAAAGCCGGCACCGCCGAGCGCGCCGCCGTTGATGACGCCACCGGCTGGAAGTTCCAGCGTGCCGGCATTCACCGTGGTGGTGCCGGTGTAGCTGTTGCTGCCGGTCAAAGTCAGCGTGCCCGTTCCGTTCTTGGTCAACGAAGAGCCAGAGCCAGACAGAGCGCCGGAATAAGTGGTGGCGGTATTGTTGCCACCGACCGTCAGTGCCACTGCTGCGTATGCTCCATTGACCAGGCTCAAATTCTGCGCGCCGCTCAAACCGCCCAGCGTCGCCGCCGTGATGCCGTTGAAGGTCACGCTGCCGCCGTTGTAATTCAGGGTGCTGTTCTGCAACGCCAGCGAGTTCGCCAGTTGCAATGTGCCGCCGTTGACAGTCGTCGGGCCGCCAAATGTGTTCGCGGCGGAGAGCGTGAGCGGGCCGGAACCATTTTGGTTCAGCGCGCCAGTCCCGGAAATCATGCCCGACAGAGTCTGTGCGGCCGTGCTGTTGCACGTGAGCGTTCCATTGTCGGCAATGGCGCCGGAATAAGAGCCGCCGCCCAACAGACCCGCGCCACCAATGGTCAGCGTGCCATTGCTGATGGTGAGGTTGCCGCCAAATGTGTTGACGCCGGAAAGCGTATTGGTTCCAGTGCCGCTCTTGGTCAGCCCGCCGGCTCCAGAGATTGCGCCGCCCACGGCTGTGTTATGTCCGCCATCGGTAATCGTCAGCAGATTGCCGCCGTTGTTGACAGTTTGTCCAAACGTCAGGTCGGCAGAGGCCGCATTGACCGTCACCGGCGCGCCGAGGACAACCGGCATATTCAGGGTTTGTGTGTTGGCCGAGTTGTTGGTCACGCCGGCGGTGAGCGTCAGCGTGCCGCCGGTTGTGCCGATGTTGAAAGCGCCGGCAGTGTTGTCGAAGGTCACGGCATAAATGTTGTAGGAACTGTCCATTACCGGCGTGAGGCGGGTCGAGCCGTCAAAGATCAAACTATAGCCAAAGCCCGGTGCCGTGCCGCCAACCCAGTTGGCACCACTGCTCCAGTTGTCGTTGCCAGCACCGCCATCCCAGGTTTCATTTACGGATCCGATGGTCAATGAAAATGGATACGGCGAGGAGATGTTGCCCAAATTATCGCTGGCATTGATTGTCAACATCTGGACACCGACCATGGTCGTAGCGCCGACGGTGACATTGTTGGTGTAGTTGCCGGCTCCGTCTGAAACCAACGTCTGATTAGTCAATCCGCCAATCGCACTCACATCCGCCGTGACCGTGCCAATCGGGTTGGCTTGCGCAGTCACCGTGGCGCTGATGGTCACATTTTGACCGGGATACACTGGATTTGGACTAGCGGAAGCCACGGTAATGAGCGGACCGATGGACGGCGTAACGCTGACTTGCGCGGAATTGGTGCTCTCGCCGAAAGCATTGGTTGATGAGACCACATAGAAGTAAGTCGTCCCGTTTAACACTGCGGTGTCCGTGTAATTGTTGGTCGCCGGACTGGTGATGGTGATATAGGGACCACCATTGGCATTCGAACGCTTCACGTTGTAGGCAGTCGCGCCATCCGAAGCCGCCCAACTCAACCCGACTTGCGCGGCGCCCGCTGTGGCGACCAGGTTCGTAGGCGTGTCCGCTGGCGTGGCAGGCCGCCATTTCCCCGTGACCGTATCAATTTGGAACATGTTCAGGGACTGAAAATAAGGCGTGTTATTGGTGAAAGTAATCGGACACATTATATTAAAGGCAGATCCATGTCCGGCGTTCTTGTAATTGCTGTTGAATTCGGCCCAGCGGTCTCCGACCATGATGTAGTTCGTGGCTACGGTCCCGGCGACCTGGACAGCGAAGCTGACCTGGGAATAATGCGTGTTGTCGACATCGGTTCCCAGGAAGGTTGCATCCGCCGTGTAGGCGCTTGGAGTAAGAATGGAGGGCGAATTCACCTCATACGCGGAGGAGTAACTCCATCCGGCCAGATTGGACATCATATAATAGTAAATGCCGTTCCGCTCAAACATGTTATTCGCTTCCTGCCCCTGCGGCCACTCGGAGATTAACGTGGCAGGCAAGATGGTCTTGTAATCTGAGCTGAACGGTGAGACATAAGCGTGCTCGCGCCCGTGAGGATCGGAAAAGATTAAGTAAGGCGTCGAGCCGTGATCAACATCGCAGAAGACTGTGCAATCTCCCGTTTGATTGTAGTAAACATTGGTGATGGTCGTCTGCACGTGATCCAACACAAAGTTGCCGGTCGGTGTGCTGCACGTGCAGCACGCCTGTCCACCCAAACCTTGAAACCACGTCACATATTGGTTGTTCGCGCTATTGTAGACCACCTGTCCCATTCGTCCGACCCAGCCGGGGTTGCTGAAGCCTGACGTTGAAGTGCTAATCACCTTGTTCTGGAAAGTCCAATGCACCAAATCCGTGGAACTGTAGCAGTTAATCGCCACAAAAGTCGAACTGCTGGAATTGACGGTGCCGCTCTGGTAGTAAGGCGTCATCTCCGCATACTGCACGCCATACCAGTAATAGGTGCTCCCGAACTTCGAGATGCCGCCGCCCTGCGCCATGATCGGGTTGGCATTGTTGTCTTTCCACCAAACATCGTTGGTGATGGTTTGATACGCCGCAAACGTCATCGAGGCGCTGCAACCAAGGCCCAAGGCCAAGAGCAGGATGACGCTTCGGCCAATGCTTCCAGTTGTTTTTGGTTTCATAAATGCAGTTCTCGTTTTACGGCAATTGCAGCACGTAGAAACTTTGCGGCCAGTTCGTGTTGATGCTGTTGGTGAAGTTGAAGTTGCCATCGGCATCAAACTGGTTGGTGAGCAGCCGCGCCCAATTGATCAACGGCATGGCAATCATGGCCACGGTTTCCGGTTCGCTGCAATGGCCATTCCAGGGATCGGTGGAGGGATTCACCCAGGTTCTCAATCGGATGGCATTGATCCCGTATCCCTTGAGGACCGTGAGACAATCGGTTTGCACGCCGCTGGTGGTTTTGAAGACGTAGCCGTTCGCCTCGATCTGCGGTAGCCAACTGATATCCGCGGCGTAGGCAAAGGCGTTGGTTTGTCCTCGAGCCGAACCAGGCATCAACAGACCGAAAAGTGCAATGAGTCCGAGAAAGAGTGCGTTGGTTGAGCGCTTCCTACAACGCACGGCACTTCTCCCGAGAGACCCTGTGTTTCCCATTACGGCACCAGTCGTATCCGGTAGTAGCGCGAGGGGACGTTGGTCACGCCGCCGTAGTCGAGATAATTGGTGATAGTATCCCCCACGGTGGGGATGACGATCGAGCCGCTGATGTCGTTGAAATTCGTGCTGTACCCGCCGCTGCCGTCCCCCGCCGTCGCTTGCACGGCATTAGTCCGACCGCCCGCCGTCGCCCAAGTGATCACCACGTCGTTGGTTTGTTGCACCACAGAGAGAATCCGCAGCGCCGACAGGCTGTTGGTCGGGTTGGTTCCCGCCAGGAACTCGTTGCTGTTGCTCATTCCGTCCCCATCAGGATCAGCATCGGCTGCCGCCGCCGCGCAGTTGGTGCAACCGAAATACTGCATCTGCCATTGCTGGAATGCCGTCACCGCCGTGATATAGGCCGACTTGCTGTTGGTGCTCACACCCCCGGAACCGCTGACGATCAGCGTCACCGGATACGCGCCGGGACCGTAGGTGTGGGTCATATTGGTAACGGTGGTGTTGGTGGTGACACCGTCTCCAAAGTTCCAGAACCGATTCGTAATCGAGCCGGTCGAACTGTCAGTGAAACTCACCAGCAACGGTGCCATGCCGTTGGTCGGACTGCCACTGAACAGGGCTGACGGTGCTGTCGCGGTTGCAACCACCAGCCTGACCTGGCCGACCGTGGAGGTGTTGATCGTATAACTGTAACCCGCCGGTGTGCTGCCGATGGCAACCCCGTTGTAGGTGAGCGCACCGCCGTAGGTGGTCAGGGTGTAGGTATTCGCGGCGAACCCGGCGGCATTGCTGATATTCAGTGTGCCACCAAGCGTCAGGTTGCCGCTGACAACCGTCTTGTCGCTGCTGGTGCCGAGCGCGTAGCTCAGAGTTGCGCCGCTGTTCACCATCAGGTTGTTGCTGATCGTCAGCATGCCGACAGCGTTGCCGCCGGGCGCGAGCGTGCCGTTGACCGTCACCGGCCCGGCGATGACGCCGGTGCCGCCAAGTGTGCCGCCGCTGGCCACTGTGACAACGCCGGTGCCGGTACCGCTGCCTTTGATGTTATTGACCAGCAGCGTGCCGTTACTAACCGTCGTGTCCCCGCTGTACGTGCTGTTGGTGCTTGTCAGCGTCCAAGTGCCCGAGCCTTCCTTGACGATCTTCGTGGTGCCCAGGATGGTTGCCGCGTTAGCGGCATCGGTGTTCAGACCACCCACGCGCCACGTCACGGCGTTCTGGGCGCTCAAACCGCTCCCGGAGCCTGCGCTCACGGTGGCCCCGAAATCAGCCGAGAATTCGCCGATGGGAATCACCGAGTTCGCCGCCGCGCGTGAATACATGAAAACCTTGTTTGCCAGATTCAACCGCCCGTTCGGGAATCCGCTGGAATTCCCGACGCGAAAGTCGCCGCCATCGGAGTCGGTCGTCACGTTGATCCGGCCCGCGAACGCCGACCAGCCGCCATTGAGATTCATGCGCACGAAAGGTACGAAGACGGTCAGCGTGCCGCTGCCGATCAGTGAACCGGTCAACGTGCCGCGGCCAGAGAGATTCAACTGACCCGTGGCGTTCGCCGGCACAATCATGTTCCAAGGACCCGTGAAATACTGGCTGTCGTAATCACTCCCCGTCGTGTTTTCCATGGCCAACGTGCCGCCGGCAATGGTCACGGTCCCGGTGCCGAGGCCGTATTGATTTCCGTCCACCGTGGCGAGCTGCAGAACCCCGGCTTTCACAATCGTGCCGCCAGCGTAGCTGTTGCTCGAGATGATGTTCAATTGTCCGGTCCCGTCCTTGCAGAACGCGCCCGCGCCGACCAATTGCCCGGCAATTGTCGTCGCCCCGCTAATCATCGAGGCATCAATCGTATTCGTGCCCGGACCCAGCGTGATTCCGCGGTCCGTGAATGCGCCGTAGCCGATGAGTTTCAGCGTGCTACCGTACATCATCAAGTTGGTCGGGCTGCTGTCGGCCGCGCCGATGGAGCTGGGTGAGCCGCCGACGTCGAGGTCGCTGACCGCCAGCGTGCCGCCGCTGATGATCGTGGGGCCGGTATAGGTGTTGGCGGTTGCATTGATCGTGAGCGTGCCCGAATTCGTTTTGGTCAGACCACCCGGGCCCATGATCGCGCCACTGCCGTCGAAGGTGTAGCTGCCCGTACTGTCCACGACAACGCTCGCCGGGTTCACTGAACCGATGAGATTAACCGCCGGACTGGTGGATCCGGTGTTGTCAAAACGGACCGTGTCTTGCGGGGAGAACTGATCCAGTGTCGCGCCACTCCACCAGTTGCTGGTGGCGGCCATGTCCCAAGTGTTGCCAGCGAGGCCACCGACCCATGTCAACGTCGTGGGCGCACGCGTGCTTTTCACAACCAACGCAATGGCGCCGGCCGGATTCGTCAACTCGACGGGCACTCCGTCGAGACCGGCCACGGTGAGATTGGTCAGGCCGCCGATCAACGTGCCGGTGTAGGTAACCAGCGTATAAGTGCCGGCTGGCAACGTGCCGTTGAGTTTCCGGATCACCAGCGTATTCGTGCCCTGCAACGTCACGTTGCCGGTGACGTTCACGCGGTCATTGGTCTTCGTCGTGCCCGAAGGGTCGTCGGAAAGGTCGAAATCGTTGAGCGTGCGGCCGAGCAGCGTCAGGCCGCCGGCGATCGTCAACGTGCCCGGTGCGTTGGTGCCATTGCCTGGGGAGACGCCGCCGCCGGTCTCCACACTGACGCCGGCGCCGACGCTGCCGTTGCCGCCGAGGCGACCGTCGAGCCAGACACCGCCCCGCACAGTGACAGGGCTGGACGAGAGCGAGCCGTTCACAATCAACGGCCCCTCGGTTACCAGGGTGCGTCCGGTGAACGTGTTGGTCGTGTTCAGTGTGAGCCTGCCGCCACCGGCCTTCGTGAGTTTCATCGTGCCGGTCAGCGAGCCGGAGCCGCCGAGGATGTAGTCCTTCGGGGAGTAAACGGTGACCGCTCCGGGCGACAGCGCGCCCACAAGGCTGACGGGTGCGCTGTTCGAGCCGGTGAGATCAAACAGGACGGTGTCCCCCATGTTGAAGACGCTGACTGCCGAGTTGGTGGACCAAAACCAGTTGGTGGACCAATTGGCGGTTGTGCCGGCGTCCCAGAGGTTGGTGCCACTATCGCCGCGCCAGACAAGCCGCGCGTCGGACACCGGCGCAATCGGCTGCGCGGGCATGCCCACGCCCAGGTAATAGTCTGGCCAGATGGTCTGCATGTACCCTTTCACGGTCATGCACTCGCGGTATTCGGGGTCCTGCGCCAGACAAACCAGCCGGGTGGTGGACGGCGAAACAGGCGTAAAGATGATCAACTGCGAATGGTCGCTGCTTTCAAAGAGCGCTTCCTCACGCCAGTCGCCAAACAGATCGCCGTACAGCGGTTGCGCGTTGCGCCAAGTGGTAATGCCGCTGACAGAGTTGGTCAGGTAATACGGACTGAACAGACGTCCTGTGCCATACTTGTCGATTTTCGCGCTATCCAGTTGCTCGCGCACCAGATCGGCGTCCCACCAGATGCTGAAATTGCAGGAGGCGGGAAGGGTGGTGCTGACCAAGTCGCCCTTGGCGCTGTATAGCCCCGGTTGGGTTGACCACAATTCCACGCCACGGGTGTTCGGATCCACATCTCCCGCGTTGCCGCGGCCCACGTCCACAACGCCCGTGGTACACCACTTCTTGATCATCCTGCCGTTCGACGAATCATAGAGTGCCGTGGCGATCAGAGGGAGATTGTCCTGCTGAATCGCGTAGGTCTCCAACCCGGGACGGTCTGGGTCGAAGTCGCCGATCTGATAGCGGTCGCCGTGAATGAGTTCGGTGTCGAACAGCGGAGTTGCATGGTCGCCGTCGTCGTGCAGGACAAACCCGATCTCGCAGAACTCGTCCTTTCCGTCATGATCCACGTCCGCAATGCGAATTGCGTGACCTCTGGAGTAATTTCCGCTGGTGGGAAGCGTCCATGACCACCGCTGTGTCAGTTGACCGTTGCGATAGTCCCAGGTGATGATTTCACAATTGAAACTTCCATCCGCGTTCCGGTTGTCGCCTTCGAACACGAGACTAGGATGCACCCCGTCGCCGTACATGATGCCGAAATGGGCGTTGAACGGACCGGCTGCGGGCCATGGGTTCGGTATCGTGGCGCGAGCCTTCTCGTTGCCAGTCATGCCGTCGAGCACCGAGATGTATTGCGTGACGTCGTTAGACGCGGTCACCGTCCCGCCGGGCAGGATCACTCCCTTGGCGGTCTTGACCAGAACTTCCGCCTTACCGTCGCCATCCAGGTCGTACGCGGTGACGCCGTCACCCATCCCAACGCTGATCGCGGAAGCGCCGGGTGAGATGCCGTCCTGGTTCGTGCTGTTGTAGCCCATGTCCACGCGCCAGAGAAACGTCCCGTCTCGTTTGTAGGCCTCCAGCAGGCACGTCGTGCCCGTGCCCGTACCGTCGGGGAGCCGGGACAGAACGAAATCATATTCGCCGTCGCCATCCAGGTCTGCCGGCCAGCAATGGGGAACGTAGTAGCCGCCGCCTGAAACCGATTGCAGCGGAATCGAAAGGTAAGGGCCAACCTTGCCCTGAAAATCCATGGGCAAAGGTGCGGCGGCGGGAACGACGAACGGCGCGCTGGCGGCCAGTTCTACCCCGTTGGCAACCGGCCGCACGAAATAGGAGTTCGTTGCCGTCAGAGTGGCGGTGGAATCCACGTAGTCCGTCGTGTTCGTAATCGGCTGGCTACCGTTGAGCTTATTGGTGACTCCGCCAGTGACCCGGTACACATTAAACCCGATTTCCTCCGGGTCGGTCGCCAATAGCCGCCAGCCTATGTAGGCCGTGTTGCTGCCGGAACGCATGGCGATCAGTCCGCGACCCAGTTTTTCCATCTGCCGCTGCGCGTAAGCAGAAGGGCAAATTAAGACAAGCCAGAGGAACAACCCACATGTTAACAACCATGGACGCATCTTCATCGAATTCACCCACTGTTCCCTGCGACCCGAGACCGACACGCCTACTTTTGGCCAGCCTTCAAGGAGAGATTGGTGCTCCCTCTGCCTACAAGGCAAGGGAAAAGCGTCTCGTTGTGTCGACAGCCGCTGTGATCCAGGCGGAAAGCGCGCACGACCGAACGTGACGAACTTGGCGTGAGGCATTTGGTTGGAACCGTCTGCGCACGTCACGGCACAAGACGGATGCGGTAATAGCGGGATGGACCATTGGTCGCTCCGCCGGCATCCGTGTAGTTCGTGGTCGTATCGCCCACAACAGGGATGATGATCGGATTGCCGATGTCGGCGAAGCTATTGCTGTAGCCGCCGTTGGTGTCGCCACTCGTTGCTTGGACCATGTTGGTTCGAGGACCCGCCGTTGTCCAGGTAATCAGCACATCGTTCCCCTGCTGCACGGCGGAAATGATCCGCAACGCCGAGGCAGGGTTGGTCGGATTGAGACCCGCCAGGAATTGATTGGCGTTGCTCATGCCCTTGCCCAACGGATCGGCATCGGGCGCGGCCGCCGGGTTGTTGGTCGAACCAAAGTAATTCGTCTGCCACGCCTGGAACGGCGTGAGGCTTTCGAAGGCGCCCAGGTCCGGCGCGGAACCGTTGAACCCGAAGCCAATATTGGTGCCGGCATCGATCAGATCGCTGCCGCTGAGCAAATGCATGAATGCGATATCGGGCAGACTGCCATCGGCTTTGCGGGACTGAGTCATCTGGGCGGGATCGACGCTTGCAAAATCAGCACCAGTGACGGCGACAGGAAGCGTCCACGAATTGTAGCTCACGTTACTTCCGCTCTCGTTGAGGTCCGCTGTCAGCGTGCCCACATAGGCAAGGTTGTTGTGCATGACTTCCCGCGTGCCGGCGACACTGCAGTTGGTGGAGGTGGAATCGATCCCCTCGAGCATGTCAAAATCCGCGCTGACGTTGTTGTAGGAGGTGTTGTTGTACCAGTTGGCCGCTTGCCCCAGTTGGTGATTGGCATAGAAACCATGGCTCCGATTTCGGGCGGACACACAGAAAGTAACCGTATGAACCGGAATGCTGGCTGGCGAACTGCCGCCGCTACATCCAAATCCGCCGACCTTGAAGCCGTTGGCGTCTCCTCCGGTGCTGGTGAAGTTGGTGTAATAACCGTTGAAGAACGACCAGCAATGATCGAAGGTTATGCTGGCGTAGGCATTGATGCAATCGTAGCCATCATCGCTATTGAACCAGGAACGGCAACCGCGGAACACATTCCCCTTCCCAGTGGTGTGAGCGGGATGACATCCAAAACCGTCTGTGTTTCCGAGTGATCCGCTGTCCAGTCCCGCATTGTTGTAGGAATCGCAATTCAAGACCAGATTGCTCGATCCGTCGGTCAGATACCAACCGTTGGCCATGCCATCGTGCATGCTGAGCCGTTCGAACGTGTTGTGGTTGCCGCCTGTAATCCTGAAACATTCGGATTGCGTATGATTCGTCTGGATCGTTACCTGGACGCCCACGACTTCAAAGCCTTGAAAAACACAATCGCTTGCATTCACCAAAAAGGCGGTCACCCGGAAACCGGACGGTTTCACATTTGTGAAATTGAAAACCGGGTCCTCGCCGGGATACGCCAGATAACTGATCCCGCTCTTGGTGATATTATTGACAATGCACCATACGCTGCTGGTTACCGTGATATCCGAGGTGTTCAAGAAGTAGGTCCCACCGCGCAGATAGACGGTGTCCCCGGAAGAAGCGGCGGATTGCGCCCTCATGATCCTCAAAAATGGGCTGTCAATGGCGCCGGAGTTGGTATCACTGCCATTGGGAGCCAGATACCAGGTCGAGGCAAACGCAGAGGCAGTTCCCAGCAGACAGAGCATCGATGCTGCCGTCAGCGCTTTGCGAAGCGCTCTGGGTTTCGGACGGATGAAGTTCTGTATGTGCATTTGTTGTTGTTTTGAGGCTGAACCGGAATTGATAGTACTTATAGCATAAGAAACAGCTTTTGTCCCGCCGTTGACACGGAGTCAACTGCCGCTGGCTTTTCCTCGCTGCAACGGCATCGAACCAACATTCCTGACCCCTGAACGCTCGCCCCTGGCCTAGGGCGTCAATTTGCCGATATACAGCAGGGCGAGCAGGAGGCAGCCGAGGGCCAGACGATAAAAGATGAAGACCCAGGTGCTGTGGTTCTTGAGGTAACCCAGGAGAAACGCGATGGCCAGATAACCGACCATGGCGGAAACGGCCATGCCGCAGAAGAGGTTGAACGCGTCGGCACCCGACGCCAGCAATTCGTGCCGCGCCTTGACCAGTTCAAACAGGCCTGCCGCTCCAACGGCCGGGATGCAGAGCAGGAACGAGAACCGTGCCGCTGTCTCGCGGGTCATGCCCAAAAACAACCCGCCCGTGATCGTCGAACCCGACCGCGAAGCGCCCGGAATCAACGCGGCGCATTGGGAAAGGCCGATCACAATGGCGTCGGACCAGCCGAGATCGGAAAGCTCTTTGAGTTTTTGTCCGGAGCGTTTGCGGCTCACTTCGACCGCCTCGGCCAACATGAGAAGGATCGCCAGACCGATCATGGCGCCGGCGATGACGTAGAGCGAACGCAGGCTCGTCTCGACCTGATGATGAAAAAGCAGGCCGAGAATGATGATGGGCACCGTCCCGACCATAATCATCCAGCCCATCTTTGAGTCGGGGGAATCCAGCGGACCGCTCCTCACGAGTCCGGAGATTGTTGCCCGGGCGATCCGCATGATGTCATGATTGAAGTACAGCAGCAGCGACACCAGCACGCTGAGTTGGATCACGGCGCTAAAGGCGGCACCAGGGTCGGCCCAACCCAGAAGCTGGGCAACGATCTTCAGGTGCGCGATGCTGCTGATGGGAAGGAATTCCGTCAATCCCTGGACGATGCCGTGGACGACAGCCTGCCCGAGCGTCATGCGGGCGCAACCTGTTGAAGGTCAATTTCTGGTGGCACAGGCGTTTGTGCTCCGACTGGAGTCGCGAGGTCTGCTCGGACCTGTGAAAGCAGATTTGGACAGGCACAGAGGCCTGTCCCACCATTCCTACAATGGATTGCAGCCATCAACTGAACCGGTCGAAGGTCTTCTGGAGAAGATCCAGAGGCGTGGCGTTGTTGGTCTTCGACCTCGCGCTGTCGATCAGCCCCTGTTCCAACGCGTTCTTGGTCGGACGATTGGCGTGGTAGAAAATGCCGAAGTGGCCCGGAAACGGCGACATCGCCAGCTTGTAGGCTGCCAGCTCGTCGGTTACATCGTGCTCGGGCGGAACCAGGGTAAACGCCCCACCCTTCCGCGGATTGGCCGCGTCGAACGCGCCCGGATAAAACTCGGTGCATTCGCTCAGGCACTCAATCACTGAAAACCCGTCGTGAGCCATCGCCTTCTCCATCATTTCCATGACGTGATTCGGCAGATGGGAATGCGTCCGCGCAATGAACGTCGCGCCGGAAGCGATCAACTGTTTCATTGGGTTGATCGGCTGATCGATCGCGCCGGTCGGATCGGTCTTCGATTTGAAGCCAATCGGGGAGGTCGGCGAAGTCTGCTTCTTCGTCAGGCCGTACACGAAGTTGTCCATGATGACGTAGGTCATCTTGATGTTCTTGCGGGCGGCGTGATTCAAGTGGTTGCCGCCGATCGAAAACGCATCGCCATCGCCCCCGAACATGAAGACGTGCAGGTCCGGCCGCGACAGCGAAACGCCGGTCGCGAACGGCACGCCGCGTCCGTGCAGGAAATGGACGCCGTAGGCATTCACGAAATACGGAAATCGGGAAGAACACCCGATCCCCGCGATGCTGGTGATCTTCTCGTGCGGTATCTGAAGTTTCTCGATCAGCTTGAAATAGATGGAGAGGACGCTGAAATCGCCGCAACCGGGGCACCAGGTCGGTTGATCGCCGATCAGTTCCTTCTTGGTGTACTTCGGGCGGTCGGCGGTTGGCTTGGTTTCTTTCGCTGTGAAATCTTTGGCTTCGGCTATCATGGTCGTGAGTAAGGTGAATCAGGCTGCGGGTTGTTTGAGTTTCTCATTCATCTGGGAGAGGATTTCGCGGACTTTGAAAGGCAGGCCGTCGGTCTTGTTAATGCCGCGAATCTTCGGCTCGGCATAGCGGGAACGGAGGATCGAGCCGAGCTGGCCGACTCCGTACAGACCCTCGTCGTTAATTTCCACTACAAACACGTGGTTGAACCCGTCGAGGATCTCCTTGATGCCCGGCTGGAGCGGCATCAGGTAACGCAAATGCAGCGCGCTGACGCTTTCCCCCGCCGCCCGCGCTTGTTCGACGGCTTCGCGGATCGGCCCCCGGGTCGATCCCCAGCCGACCAGCAGCACATTGCCTTCGGGAGGCCCAAACACGGTGGCTTTGGGCAGTTTGTTGGCGAGCACCTGCAATTTGCGCCGTCGTTTGGCAACCATCATCACATGATTCGAGGGACGGCTCGCCGGATGTCCGGCCTCGTCGTGTTCCAGGCCGGTGACGATGGGATACTTGCCGTCCACCATCGGCGTACCGGGCGGCGCGTGGCGGGCCACTCCATCGGGGGTGTTCTCATAAGGCAGGTAGTTCGGCCCCAGAGGCTCGAATATCGGTGAAATGTCCTGCACCAGCTTCGGCAAATCCGGCATTTCCCAGGTTTCGAAGCGGGTGGCCAACGCCTGATCGTTCAGAATAATGACGGGGCAACTGTATTCGCGGGCCAGTTTCACCGCCTCGATCGTGATGTAGAAACAATCCTCGACCGAGAACGGCGCCACCACGATGCGGGGCGAATCGCCGTGGCCGCCGAAACAGGCAATATTGAGGTCGCTCTGCTCGACGTTGGTGGGCAAACCCGTGCTCGGGCCGCCGCGTTGGACGTCCACAACGACCAGCGGCATCTCCGCCATGACCGCCCAACCGAGCGCCTCGGTCTTCAGAGAAAGCCCCGGACCCGATGTACCCGTGAGGGCCACGTGACCGCCGTAAGACCCGCCGCACGCAATGGCGATGGCGGCGATTTCGTCTTCCGCTTGAACAAACATTCCGCCGTACTTGGGCAGTTCCGCGCGCAAAATCTCCATGATGCTCGACCAGGGAGTGATCGGATAAGCCGCGCCGAATCGAATACCGGCTGCCAGCGCGCCATAGGCAATCGCCTGGTTGCCGTCCGTCACCACCTTCTTCACGGTGGATTTCCTGGTCGCCGCGGTAAACTCGAATGTAGTGGTCAGTTTGCCGATATCATAACCATAGCCGGAATGGAACGCGCCGAGCACGTTGCGAATGACATCGTCGCCCTTGCCCTTGTAGTAACCCTGAAGCATCCCTTCGAGCTTCGGCACATCGAGATCGAACATGCGGGCAATCAATCCCAAGACGAACATGTTCTTGCCCTTGTCCTTTGCCGTGCCGCCGATGGCTTCCACGGTCAAACTGGTGATCGGCACGCCCACCGCGCGATACCGCTTTTCCGCCGGGTCGGGCTGCACGTTGTTGGAGTCGTACAACAGGATTCCCCCATCCCGGAGTGTCCCGATATGATCCTTGTACGAATGTTGGTAGAACGCGACCAGAATGTCCACGTCATCGCCGGCGCTGAGAACCTCGCCTGTGCCGAGCCGCACCTGGTAAATGCTCGGTCCTCCCGAAATCGTGGCCGGAATCGTCATGTAGGTGATGACATCCTTGTCGGTTCGTCCTGCCAACCGGGCCAGGAAGCCGCCGATGGCCTGAATGCCGTCTTGGGAATTGCCCGCGAATCGAATGACTGCGTCCTGAACCTTCTTGATGCCACCCGCCGCAGGCGCGCCCGTCGCCGCGACAGAATTAGTCAATTTGTCGTCGATCATGAAATGCCCATCCAAAGATTAAACCAGCCTTGTTGATTCCTAAAACCAAACAATCGTCACTGGCCGTAATCTTAGCAGAGCCGGTTTATCTGTCAACAGGCGAGGTATTCACAGCGAAAAGGCGGTTGGAACGGCTGGTTTCCATTGGAGGGCGAGCCTCCCGGCGAGTCGAAGACGATGCGCGACCCATATGAGGACGGCTCGGCTGGAGCCTCGCCCTCCAGGACCCTTGAAACCCCATTGTTGAAGTGTGATTCGCGGGTTCCAAATGAAACCCCTATCTGCAGCCCGGTTTGGGAAAGCCATTGACCCGCACCCGATAAAGGTTGTAACTTTTACAAAACTCAAATATTTGGGAATCGCTATGGCCGAGAAAACTGCCGACAACATCAACCCGGCTGCTGAGGGTTATTATCAAAAAGCGCTCGAGGCACTGGAACGCAACAACCTCGATTACGCCGTCGAGATGTTTATTGAGTGTCTCCGGAGCGAGCCGAATTTCACCAGGGCCCGGCATTTCCTGCGCGCGGCACAGATGAAAAAACACGAGTCGGCCGGCGGATTCATGCGGATGCTGACCAAAGGTAAGACGGCGCCTCTGTTGACCAAGGCAAAAATCGCCATCTCCAAGAATCCCGTCGAGGCGATGACTCTTGTCGAGCAGGTTCTTTCGGAAGATCCCAAGAATGGCCAGGCGCTGTTGATTCTGGCTGAGGCGGCCGAAGCGGGCAATTTCCCGGAGACGGCAGTTCAAACGCTGGAGTATTACATCAAGCTCAATCCAGGCGACGGGAAGACTCTGCACTGGTTGGCGCGGGCCTACTGTGCCACCGGACAGCACGATCTTGAACGCGATATTTACGAACGATTGCTGAAGAACAACCCGAGCGATTTCGCAGCCCAGAAGGGCTTGAAGGATTCCACGGCTCGGGGCGCGACCGACGGAGGTGGCTGGAACGAAGCCCAATCGTACCGCGACGTGATCAAGGACAAGGACGAGGCTGTTGCCCTCGAACAGCAATCCCGTGTCGTTCGCGCCGAGGACATGATCGAGAACCTGATCCAGGAGAATCTTGCCAGGCTCAATCAGGACCCCACCAGTGTCGTCATACGCCATGAACTGGGCAAGTTGTACACCCAAAAGGGCGACCACGATGCTGCCCTCGGTTATCTTGAGAAACTGTTTACCGAGGAAGGCGGCAACGATCCGTCGCTTGAAAAGGAAATCTCCGACATCAAAGCAAGCCGGATTCAGGCCAGGATCAACGCGACGAAGGAAGCCCTTGCGGCCCACCCCGATGATGCTGCGCTTCAGCAGCAGATCGCCGAACTGGAGAAAGAACATACGCAATTGCTGTTGTCGCAGGCCGAACGCCTTGTCGAACGCTATCCGAACGATTTGATGTATCGTTTCGAACTCGGTGTGCTGTACGTGAAAGCGGGCAATATCGACGGCGCCATCGAACAGTTGCAGAAATCCCGTGGCCAACCTCAACGTCGCGTTGCCTCCCTCAACTACCTGGGCCAGTGCTACCAGCAGATGGGGCTCCCGGACATGGCCGTTGAGACGTTCCAGGAGGCCATCAACGAACTTCCGACCATGGACGGACTGAAGAAGGAACTCCTGTACAACCTCGGTTCTGCCTACGAACTCATGGGCGACACGGAGAAAGCCGTCACCGCGTTCAAGGAAATCTTCAAGGTCGATATCGGCTTTCGCGACGTGAAGGAGAAGGTCACCCGCCGACCGCCCCCGAAGCCTTCGTAGAAAACCCGACAAAACCGGTGGCCGCAGGCATTGGCCTGCACCCGAACCGCACTCAGGAAGGGCGCGGCTACAGGGTCGAAAGATTTTGTCAGGAGTTCTTGGGGAAATCTTGCCCCAGCACAGCCGCTATCTCGCTCAAGTCACCAACGACCGCACCAGGCGACTTTGGCTCGCCCTGACGATCGATGAGAATCGCCCGCATGCCGACCGCCTCGGCGCCCCGCACATCTTCCTCGAGACTGTCTCCCACATGCAGCGCCTCCGCGGGAAGGACACCCGCCACCCGAAGCGCCGTTTCGAAGATCTCGCGGGCCGGCTTCTCGGCCTTCACTTCACAGGACACGGTGATGGAATCGAATCGCGCGTCCAACCGTAGCTCCTTCAACAACGGTCGCAACCGGGCGTCCCAGTTGGAAATCACGCCGAGATGCAATCCACCCCGAACCCGAACAGCCCGCAATACTTCCAACACTCCGGGATAAAGTTGCCAGGCGTCGGCCCGGGCGAACGCGGCATAGAGCTCTTCGAAATAGTCGTGTCGAACCCGATCATTCCCGCCCAGGCCGAGCGAATCCACCGCCCGGAACACCAATGCCCGCCACCACAGCTTGTCGGCCGTGGTCAACGACCGCCCTTCGGCGGCTTTTGCGGATTTCCATCCGGCGCGAAATGCCCGATCCCATTCATCGGCGCCGGCGTTGAATCCGTGACGTTCCCCCACCCTGGCATAGACGGTGCCGACGGAGGGATACGGCCGAAGCAACGTGCCGCCCACGTCGAAAAACACGGCGCGCAAGACCGGTCGGATCACTGGAGGACCAATTCTTTTTCAGCCGTCGCGGTGAGTGGAACGCATGTTCCCAACCGTCCCATGGCTTCCCCGACCAGAAACAGTGATCCGGTGATGACGATCACTTCCATCCCGCATTCCATGGCCTGATGATAAGCGTCCGTCAGTTTGTGACAGACACTCACGGTCGCTTGCGGATTGGCGACGCGGCACAATCCGGCGAGCTCGGCGGGATCGCTGGTTCGTTCACTGTTCACCGATACGCAGAACACGCGTCCGGCCAACGGAGCCAGCGTCCGGCACATCTGCGCATAGTTCTTGTCGCGCAATACCCCAAGGATCAAGGCAACGTGTTGACCTGCAAAATGTTCGCGCACCGTCGAGGCCAGGCGCTCGGCGGCAGCATCGTTGTGGGCCCCGTCCAACACCACGGTGGGCCGGTGGCTGACAATCTGAAACCGTCCCGGCCATCTCGTCTCCGCCAGGCCACGCCGCACATCGGCCGGGCCGATTTCGAATCCCGATGCTTCCAAAGCCGCCACCGTGGTCGCGCAGTTCGTCGTCTGATGGCGGCCCAGCAACGGAATCGAGAGCACCCCGTAGTCCTTCCGGCAACCCGTCAGCCGCAGACGCTGTTCGTTCTCATCTTCGCTGATGCGCTCGGCGCGAATTTCCTGGCCGATAACACTGAGCGGGCTGCGATGGTCCGTCGCTGTCTGGCGGATAACGGCCAGCGGCTCCGGGTCGGCAGCGGCGGTAACGATCGGGACCTCCGGTTTGATGATGCCGCACTTCTCGGCGGCGATCTGCGCAAGGGTGTCACCGAGATACTGGGTGTGATCGAAGGCGATATTCGTGATCACCGAAACCAACGGATTCACCACGTTGGTGGCATCCAGCCGTCCCCCCAGGCCGGTTTCCCAAACCACGACCTCGGTCCGTTGTTCGCGAAAGTATTCGAGCGCTATCGCCGTCAGGGTCTCGAAAAAGGTGGGGCGTCGGAACCCGGGATCTTCGGCCAGCTCCTCCAACAGCGGGCGTATCCGGTCCAGCAATCGCACCACATCGGATTCCGCGATCGGGATGCCGTTGACCTGGAATCTCTCGCAAAAGGAGACCAGATGAGGCGACGTGTAAAGTCCGGTTTTATAGCCTGCCGACTTCAACACCGCGTGAGCCATGGCGGCGACGCTGCCTTTGCCGTTGGTGCCGGCGATGTGAAGGAACCGCAGCGGCAGTTGAGGATCTCCCATGCGGCGCAACAGTTCCCGTGTGGTCTCCAAGCCCAGCTTCTGGCCGAACAAGCGGATCCCCAAGAGATAATCGACGGTTTCCGGATAGGTCATGGGCGTGACGACGGGAAAGGACGTTCGTCGGAGGCACCCTCTCAGCCCGCCGGCTTGCTCTTCCGCTCGTGGTGGCCCGCGAAATAATCCAGCAAACTGGCCAGCAATCCTTTGAGTTGTTTGCGGTGAATGATCATGTCGATCAAACCGCGGTCCCGGAGGAATTCAGAGGTTTGAAAGCCCTCGGGCAGCTCCTGTTGCGTCGTTTCCTTGATCACCCGGGGGCCGGCAAACCCGATCAGAGCTTTTGGCTCGGCGATAATCACATCCCCCAAGGACGCAAAACTTGCCATGACACCGGCGGTGGTCGGGTGGGTCAACACAGAAACGTACGGCAACCCGGCCTTTGCATGCAACGCCAGCGCGCCGCTGGTCTTGGCCATTTGCATCAGGCTCAGAATCCCCTCGTACATTCTGGCTCCGCCCGATGCGGAAACGATGATCACGGGAATCTTTTGTTCGGTCGCTTCCTCGATGCAACGGGTGATCTTCTCGCCGACCACCGAGCCCATGCTGGCGCCCAGAAAAGCAAAATCCATCACCGACAGGGCGATCTTCCGACCGTTCAGCTTCCCGCAGCCGGTCAGCACGGCGTCATTCAGCCCGGTCTGCTGTTGGTAGGTCTTCAGCCGCTCGGTATAAGCCGCCACCCCCTTGAATTTCAACACGTCCACGCTGGTCAGGTCGGCGTCCGCTTCCTGAAACGTACCTTCATCGACCAACAATGCCACGCGTTCCCGTGCCGTCATGGGAAAATGGTAGTCGCACTTGTGGCAGACCTTCTGGTTGACCAGCAGCTCCTTGCTGAACATCATTTCCCCGCAGTCCTTGCATTTCACCCACAGACCGCTGGGGATATCGCGCTTCTTCGTTTTGGTTTCGGTTATTTTTGGCTTTTCGAAGACGTCCATGTTTACACTCCTCGCGCCACGGCCAGGGCAACCACATCCCGGGCACCCGCTTTGATTAAAATCCTAGCACAACTGTCCATCGTCGCGCCAGTCGTAAACACGTCGTCCACCAGCACCAGTCGTTTGCCCCGAATCGATTCCCCCTGGTCCGCCACGAACGCGTTCCGCAGATTCGCAGCCCGCCCCTTCGCATCGAGGGCCGTCTGCGTGAAGGTGTCCTTCACCCGACGCAGGGCCTGATCACATACCGGAACTCGAAACTCGCTACCCAGCGCATGGGCCAGGCAGGCCGCCTGGTTAAACTCGCGTTCGCGCTTCTTCCGCGAATGCAGCGGAACCGGCGCAATCGCATCAACCTGCCCCCAATCGATTCGCCGACGGGCTGCGCTGCTCAACCACCCAGCCAGATGCATCCCGAAATACATCTCGCGGTTGTACTTGAATCGGTGAATGCTTTCGCGCACCACACCTTCGGCGCGGCAGGCGGCGACGGCCCGACTGAAATGAAAATGCAGATTGTGGCAGTAGCCGCAGACAAACGGCTCGTGGACAGACCCGTCAAATGGCAGCGAACAACGGAGGCAAAACGGCGGCTCGATAAACTTCACCTTTCCCAGGCAGGATGCGCACAGCACTCCCTGCCCTGCCTCCGGCAACGGCTGGAAGCAAAACAGACAATTGCGCGGATACACCAGATCCACCGCGCTCTTGAGCCATGGCGCAAAGACCTTGATCAACGCCGAGGATCGGGTTTTGGGCCGCATATCCAGTTCACCAGCAATAGAACAACGATGAGCACGGGCCAGATCAGAGCGTTTGAGACCAGATCGCTGCCTCCCCACCAGGCGGCTCCCTGCGCGATCACGGGCAGGGTGCAAAAACCATAGCTCTGCTTCGTCAGCACCCAGCCGGAGTGCAAGCCGATCGACAGATAAAGAGCCCGCGTTTTCGCGAAGGCGAGGCCGAGAATCGCACCCACCAGCCACAAGGTGACAAAACCCAATCCAACTTCGCGAGACCTCCCGAATTGCATCATTACGCGGACCAGATGGTCGAAACCGCTGCTCCATCGCACGGTGTCCGCGGCAATCCCGGCGGCAGGCGGCTTCAGGAAATGCACGGCGGAGTAAATGACGCTGGTCACCGCGATGGCTGCCAGCGGTTTCATGCCGCGCTGAAATACACCCTGCAAACCGCCTCGAAAGAACGTCTCCTCAATCAGCGCGACGACGATCGCTGTCAGCATGAACCCGGGGATCCGCGCAAGGAATGCCTGCACACGAAAACCAGGATCGATCCTCCGTACGTCGAAGAAGATCAATAACCCGCCCGCCGCGAGGAATGAGCCCAGGCCCACGAGGACGCCGATCAACAGATGCCTCCACCAGCGGGGCGTGCGCGAAAACCCAATCTCACCCCAGGACCGTATGCCAAGCCTGCGGCACAGCGGCCACAGGCCGGCGACGGCCACCACGAGGATGGTGCGATCGAAGACGCGTCGAAAGGGTATTTTGAGGAGCCACGAAGCTCCGGGACTCTGGCGCCCTGCCTCCTGAACCGCCCAGAACACCCACGGCGCCAACAAACCGCTCAGCAATACGACGGCAAAAAGATAAACGGCGATGGCCTTTGTGATTTTCAATCAGGATGAAGAGGGGTGTCCCGGCTCGGGAGTTTCCACGGGCTTGCGTCTCTGAAATTCGTTGTCCTCCTGCTCCGAGGCTGAACCGGCCAGAATGATTTCGCTGTAGCGAATCGAGTTGTACGGGACCCAATAGATCTTCGCATCGGATTCCACCGGACGCTCCATCGGTTGTGACGATTCCAAATCCGTCACATCCTGGAATCGGCGGCCGCTGACGCGGAAACCGTATTCGTCCACCTCGGTAACGATTCCGCGGATGACCTCCCGGGGCGTCTGCGGATGGAACCGTCTCAGGACGATCCGTATGCGTTGCCCCTGCAATCCGGCATTCTCAGCCATCCGTATTCCTCGCCTCCACTCAATTGGGTTGACTGCCCTGCTCCTGCAGCGCTCTCACCTTGGCGGCATGCCGCTGACTTTCCGGGGAGCCGCTCGCGTCCGCGGCAGGCTGCGCTCGGTACTGTGATTCGTCGCTCGGTACGGGGGCTTTCGGCGGAAGGGCGCTGGGTGCGTTCGTCAGAGTATTCTTGAACTGCTTTTCCAAATCCAATTCACCGGCTCCCTCCATCAGGCGGCTACGACGGCGGGCTTCGATCACAGCCTGTTCGTCGGTGAACATCACCGTAGGACGAACAAAGATGATCAATTCGTCCCGGGTCTTGGTGATTGCCTTGCTCTTGAAGAGCTGTCCCAAAAACGGGATGTCGCCAAGAATCGGCGTCTTTGTCTCCGCCACGATCTTGTTCTCCTTGATCAGCCCGCCCAGAACGATGGTGCTCCCGTCTCGAACCGCGACCGACGACGTCGCTTCGCGTTTGGTAATGATCGGCGCCGTCGTGCCACCGATGTTTACCGAGCCGCCCAGATCGTTCACCTTTTGCGCGATGTCCATCCGCACATATCCGCCGGGATTGATCTGGGGAGTCACTGACAATTCGATTGCGATGTCCTTGTAGTCGATGCTGGAATTGAGAGCGGTACTCGACGAAAGCGTGCCGATTCCACTGACCAGGTTGGCCACCGTGGACACGGGAACGGGCTGCGACTCGCCGACGAGAATATCAGCTTTTTCGTTGTTCAGCGTCTGGATGACGGGCGTGGAAAGAATCTTTGCCCTGGAAGTGGTGGACAGCGCGTGCAGGACCGCATCCAGCTTCAAATTCTTAAATGTTGCGAAGTAGCTCAGGCCACTCAATGCCGGAAACGGCGTCGCCGGTGGAATGGTGAGGTTCGCAGGCGTGTTCCCGTCCGTGTTGTTGCCGACCTGCTGATATACCGACCCGGTCTGAAACATCCGCTTGAACACGTCCACCCCCACATCAAGCTCATTGTCCAGTTTTACTTCGGCAATGACCACTTCGATCTGCACCTGGGCCACCTGAATATCAATCTGCCGGATCAACTGCTCGATGCGCACCATGTCTTCCTTGGTCGCCATCACGATCAGCGAATTGATCCGCGGATCGGGCAACACTTTTACGCCTTCCGCATACTGAAACATACCTGCCGCGCCCTGGGACGCCCCTCCTCCGGCTCCAGCCGGCGCCGAAGGTGGCGGCGGGGTCGCGGCCGGTCGCCCGCCCGACGTCGTGGAGCTTGTCGAACGCCGCGTGGGCGAATAACTCCCGCCCGTGATCAGAGCATTGACTTCTCCGGCGGCATCCTCTGCCTTTTGATAATTCAATTCGATCACTTTGACGATCAGGTCCGGCTCAACTTTGGCGTCCAACTCTGCCATCAATCTCTCGAAAAACGCGAAATTGGAGGGGCGACTGAAAATGAAGAGCTTGTTTGTCCGCTCATCCGGAGTAATGATCACTTTGCCTTCGATCAGCGATATTTCGGAGGGACCGGCGCCGATGGCAGACGGGGACGGGACTGCTCCGGGCAGCGAAGGCCGGATCATCGGAGGACGAATGGCCGATCCCGGTTGCTGCGCCGAAGCCGCCGTGCTGGCGCCAAGCTGCTGCGCTTGCGTGATGATGTCTTGGAGGCGCTGGACCACCTCGGCCGCCTTCGCATGCACGAGCACGTACACCCGGGTCTCCATCTGCAACGGGGAAGGCACATCGATCGCCGCGATGATCCTCATCATCAGATTGATGTTATTGCCGGTTTCCGTAATCAGAATGCTGTTGGCTTTCGGAAGAGCGAACACCTGCGCGTAGGCGTGCTTGTAGGGGGCGATAAAAGGCATCACATCGGCGACCTCGGCGTATTGAAGCGGAATGATCTGCGTAGACAATCGATCCGCCGAAGGCTGTTCGCGCCCGGCGGGGGTGAACGGAATGCTTTCCTGAATGGCCGAATTGACCGGGACGACTTTCATGAACTTGTCGCCCATCGGCACGATGGCGATCTGGGCCTGGAGTGCCAGCGCGGTTTCCAACGCCTCCATGGCCTCCTCAACCGTCAGTTCTGTCTGGCTCCGGAAAAAGATCAATCCCGGGATGCTGGGGGGGGCGATGATCGAGCGATGAGCCAGTTGCGTCGCGTAATATTCAAGGACCGCCGCCACCGGCGCGCCTTCAAAGGTGACCCTTCCAACCTTCCGGTCCGGGTCCGGCGGCAAGATGCTGTTAGATGGCAGGATGGGCATCGGTCGCGGAGTAACCTCCGCAGCCGAAACCGGAGGAAGCGACTGCGCCACCGGTGGTTGAATGGCTGGGGAGACGGAAGGCGCCCGACTGATCCCCCCGGGCGAAGGTGGATTCGGGTTTAACAGCCTGCCTCCAACCGGCGGTGTGGCCGGAGTCAACGGGGCATTCGTCTCGGCGGCTTGCACCGCTGCCATCAGGAACCCGGTCCCCATGGCGCACAAGGCACACCGCAATATAGCAATCAAGAATAGTGATCTCATCAATTTCCTCTTCGGAATGGAATCCGTCGCTGCGGTTGCCCCACAACAATCGGCATCGCCGGTGCGGGAACTGGCCCGGGTGCGACAGCCGCCGGCATTCCCGGTACCGGAGCAGGCGAACTGGAAGGCTTTCCGAAAGTCAGGGTGCCGGTTTCCAGCCCTTTTACCAGAACCACGCTTTCCGGGCTGTTGGATACAATGCGCGTCACTTTGATGGCGTCCGCCCCGTCCCCGATCGTTTCGCCTTCCATCTTGAAATAGGTCTTGTGGCTCGTTTTGTCCTCGAGAATCGCCTGGACGGGGCCACTGTCTCCGTTGGATTGGACAATGCCAAACAGGCTGAAATTCAGGGCAAAACCCGGTTGCACTCCCGGAGCTTGAGCGTCTTTCGGCATGGCGCCAAATGGCGAGCGATCAATCACAATCTGGTAACGGGAGTAATCGCGGGTGTCGGACGCAGCCCCTGCGCTCGCGATGAGCAGGGTGACAGCCGCCAGAACGCCTCCGGCCTGTTGCAGGTTTTGCCGGGTCACGACCTGGTACTCCCTGCTTTGCTGATCAGGGTCCGGAGTCGAATCACGCATCGCAGCAACTGGGCGTTGTCGCCTTGCGGGGTCACATTCAATTCCTCGATGGTCATGAACTCCGGGTTGTTCTGGACCGCGAAGAGGAACTTGACCAGCGTTTCCGTCGTCGCATCGAAATTGCGCTGCACCGGCAATTCAAGATACGTGACCTTGTCGGTGGGAGACAGGTCGCGGCGGTCTTTGATCAGAATGCCCGCTTTGCCGCCAAGATCCTCGATCTTGTTCGAAGCATCCGAGGGTTGTCGAAACTGCCCGGATTGCTGGACTTCCTTTCCCCGCAATTCGTCGTAATCCTTCTGCCTCTGCGGCGTCAGCCGAACATAGGCCTCGACCATCTGCAATTCGGTGCGTTTGAGTTTCAGTTGGTTGCCCAGGAGCGTCCAACGTCGCGACAGGGGCATCAATAACAAATAATTGACGCCCAGCACCGTCAAGGTGATGGTTGCGGTCAACAACACCAGTTCGCGTTTGTTCAGGGCCATTTGGGCGTTCCCCCGGGAAGCTGCGCAGCAGACTTGAGGGTACAAGTGACGTCAAATTTCGTCAAGAGAGTGGGGTCGCTATGGCTCGACGGAATCGCCACTTTCTGGAACAGGCCGGATCCCTCCAGTTTGGCTCGAAAATCATTCATGACCGCGGCGGTCTGCGCCTGCGCTTTGAGCGTCACGCTTTGGTCCTTCTTGAACGTGAACCCGTTCAGTTTGACGCCTTCCGGCATCAGCATCGAAACCTCCCGCAACACTTCCAGTCCGGAGTATTTCGTGTCCAGTTGCTTCTGCAAGATCTCGAGCATCTGCTGCAATTGCAGCGCCTTGATCCGGTCCGGTTCCCGGCGAGCGAGCCGGGTGTTCACGTCATTGAGCTGGGTTTGTCGATTCCAGATCAACGTCAGAAAGGTGGACAGCCCCAACAAATAAACCACCGCCAGAACGATCCCGCCGCTGATAATCTGTCGACGCCACTGCTTCGCACGGCGCCGCTTTCGCCACTCGTCCGGAAGGAGATTCAATTGGGGCGGTTTCGCCTCCGCCGTTTCCGCGCAAAGACTCGCCGTTGGCGAAGGCATGGAACCATTCGTGTAACACTTCGCGGATCCGTGCCAGGCGCGCGCGAGTTCTTCCACCTCGGTCTGCAGGCTCTTGTTCCACGTTGTTAACGTCACGCTGCCGATTCCCCGATCGGGTTGATCGGCTTCGGAGGCGACGAACGTCCGCTGAAGTTCCTCAAGCAGCGTCGCGCGGTTTTCCACGCCGTTCCAGACAGCGGTCCCGAATACGACCGAGCGGATCGCACAAGGGATTCCCTTGGTATGGACGATGATGTTGGCCGCCGTGGGGCCGACCTGAACGAAGGCATTCAGTTTCTCGTCGGTCGGGAGCATCTGTTTCCGCACGCAGTTGCGGAACAACGCCAGCGTCTCGATCCCCACCACCTCGGGGGGGAGACCGGCTTTCTCCAGCACTTCGACCCTCTCGTTGACCACGGCTTTCGACGCCACGGCGACCAGGACGGTCGTTTCACCGTTCCCTGTCTCCAACGGCTCAAACCCGTACACCACGTCCTCCACCGGCAGCGGAGTCAGGTTGTCGATCTGCAGGTCCACCATCTGTTTGAGTTCCTCGATCTGCGTCGAGGGCAGCCGCAACGTGTGGAACAATACATCCTCGCCGCAGACGGCGGTCACGAACCGATAGTCGTGCGTCTTGAATTTCCGGCGCAGCTCCTGAGCGGCCGACTGCCAACGGGATTTCACATCGCCAGCCGCGTCGGACGCGGGCAGCGATGCCGCGGTCTCTTCGACCTCGCTCACCTCATGGCCCGCGCCGCGGATGGTGGTCGATTCCAGGGCGGATTCGCCGAAGAAAACCGATGCCCAGCCGCCATGGCCGCGAAGCTGCGCAATCTTGCGTGGTCGAAGCAGGGACATCAGAGACCACCCCGGACTTCATTCCACGACACGGTGGTCACGTACGGATCCTGGCGTTGCAGGATCGCGATGATCGTTCGCTTGACGCCTCCCACTTCTCCCGTTGATTTCACGTTGAAGTACGAGGAACGCACCGTCAGCAAAGGCTGCACGGTAGCCAGGATCTGGGGATTGACGCTCCCATGGAGCTCCGCCACGAATTCGTCCGTCGAGTTGAACGGACGGTCATCATCCGTTCCTGGAATCCCATCGATCCCATCACGACGGTTCAGCAGCGCCGCCACTTGATCGTCCTCCACTCCCAGCAGCGCCTGCAACACCACATTGGTCGCCGTATTGACATTCAACTTGCCCGCAGGACTGGCCGAGAAGAAATCTTTAAGTCCCAGGGTGGTTGTCTGCTCCGCGTTGGTGTCCGTGCCGTAGAAGAGATCCCGGGTCACGCCCCGGACGAGCAGCAATTCCTCGATGCGGTCGAACGGAGCGCCCTTCACCACGTAGGGAGGCGACAGACTCTGGTAGTAATCGCTCTTCGCGCCATTGAGGCGGTGCAATTCCCCCGGCTCACGCCAGTCCAAAATGGAATCCACGATCACGTCGCCATCCGAAGGTTCGACACCAAGCAAATCCATGACGCGCCTCAATTGATCTTGCGTCACGAGGTTGATCGGCAGTTTGCTTTCTTCGTCGATGACTTTCACCGTGTACTTGCCTTCACCCAACTCGTGGTCGACGTACAGCACCGTATTGGTAACCCATTCCTGGTTGAGGGCTTCGTATCCGGCTTCCGTGCCCGCTTTCATGTGCAACAGCAATTGCATCCTGGCTACTTCGACACCGGAACGAGCCAATTGTTCTGCCTTCAGCTCCTTGCGACTGAAGGACGCAACCTGCGTTTCGACATACATTGTGAAAGCAAACCCGCTGATGAGCAAGGACAAAACCATGATCACCCAGAGCACGATCACCATCGCCACGCCGTCCGAGGACGACGGATTCCGTCGCGGATGGATCGGGTCGTTCATTCCGTGCCGGCCTCCATTCCGGCTGTCTGCTGCAACAACGGGACATCCTGCCGTTCGACCTCGTTCGTGGCGGATTGTTGGTCCTGGAGGCCTTTCGCCTGCAAAAGGGTCTTGGCCATCGGAATCTCAATCGCGCGCGTCACAATCACCGGCGGCGTGCGCCTGTCGCTTCCCGCGAAGGCGACGGTGAACTCGATCGCCGCGGGAACGGAAGAGGGAGTATCCCATTTGTCTGTCCAGGTTTCCTTCAGGGCATCACGGTACCGCACGCCAAAGCCGATCACGTCCGGGGATAACCAACGGGCCTGGCCTTCCGTGGAAGCATCGGGTGGCTGCAAGGCGGTCGCGTTCATGATGGCCAGAAACGGTTTACCCTGGTCATCGCGTTGCAGGTAGAGCGTCACGCGGCGCAGACCGGCCACCATGGCTTGTGTTTGCGGCAGGACCGCGTCCGAAGCGGTCACGAAACTCACTGAATCGCCCATCTGCTCGTCGTGAACTCCCTGGATGGCATAAATTTGATTGGGAGAATCGAAGAAAATAAGCGAAGAGGTCATCTCCGACAGCGCGTCCATGACCACGCGCTGCCGTTGAAACGTGGCGCTGACGGCGCTGCTGCGTTTCCAGCCGTTGATGGCTGCGCTCCACGTCGCATATACCGCCGTCATTACGAATCCGAGAATCGTCACCGCCACCATCACTTCCAGGAACGTAAACCCTGCGGCTACAGGCTCCTCCCCGGCTCTGGAACGTCCGTCGCTCATGGCTGTTGCTGCTTTTCCGGCAGGTAACGGTACTCGACCACCGAGTCACTGGCGGCTCGTCCGCGCTCCTGCCAGAATACCGTGATGGTTTGCTGATACAGGTCTTCGGTGTCGGTCGTCTCGAGTTTTCTGGACCAGGTATAACCGGGGTAATCATTGAAGTCCCCCTCGTCGTCGTTCATGTCGGTCAACCGCTCAACGCGGAAAATGTAGCTTTCGTTGGCCAGCAACGTCTGCGCGATGGTGTAATTCTGCACGGCATGCGCCGCGGCGATACATCGGCCCAGGCAGGAGATCAAGGTGCCCATCGCGATCGTCACCACAGCCGCTGCAAATAGGACTTCGAGCAGGAGGAACCCGCCGTGGGCGCCGTGTTTCATAGTTTCACGGGGTAAATATTGGCCCGGATCGTGATCGGATCGATGACCGCGCACAAGCCACCCCCCCTCTCCGTTCCCTGCAAGATGATGTACACGGGATCGCAGGTGCCGTTCGGGTAAAAATCGACATCGATCTGTTTGTCGCCCGTGACCGGACCATCCGTCCGGACCGCATCGACCAGGGCGATACGGTTGGAAAGCTCGATCACTTTCAGCCTCCGCTCTTCCCGGACGCCGTCTTCGCCCCGTACGGTCTGCGTCAGCCAGAACATCTGCCGATCCAGATTGATGTGCACCGTGGCGGTCTGCTGCTGCGAGACCGCATCGATTCGCGCCATCTGGCATATCGTGGCAAAGGAACGCGCCGCGTCAGTGAGAATCATGCCATTGTACGAACGCACAAAACTCGGAAGGGCGATCGCCATCAGGATGGCGATGATAAACACCACGATGCTCAGCTCGATCAACGAGAAGGCGGCGCGGCGCGCCCGTCCTCTACATCCAGTTGCCAATGTTGCCAGGATCACCTTCCACACCTTCTTTGCCCAGGGAATAGAGATCGTATCCGGTGGTATTGTGCGTACCCGGATTCTTGTAAATGTAATCGTGACTCCAGGGATCCTGTTTCACGACCGGTGGATCGAGGTACGGCCCTTTCCAGTTCAACGGCACGGGGGGCGTCGTTGGCTGCGCGACCAGGGCCTGTAACCCCTGTTCCGTGGAGGGATAGAACCCACTATCGAGTTCGTAAACACCGATCGCCGATTTGTAAGCGTCGATTTGTGTTTTCGTGGCCACGATTTTCGCTCTTTGTGACTGGCCACCCAGATTGACAGCGGCAATGCTGACCAGCATGCCGATGATCACCACCACCAACAGGATCTCCAACAGCGTGAATCCCGATTCTCTCCGACTTGTCCGCTTCCTCATGACGATCTCCTTACGTTTACTTCCCAATTCCATTGCTTAGGTCGAACACGGCCATCAGAATGCTGACCACAACCGATCCCACCACCGCGGCCATGAACACGATAATCGCCGGCTCGAGCAGCGAAGTGAAGATCTTGAGCGTGTGCGCCAGTTCCTGCTCGTACATGTCGGCGATGTTTTTCAGCGCCGGCACCACCTCGCCGCTCTCTTCGCCCACGGCCAGCATGTCGAGCAACAGCGCCGGAAACACCTTGCCCTTGGCCAGCGGCTGCGAAATGCTCGTGCCGTCGGTGACCCGGGTGCGCGCTTCGCGGATCTCGCCGGCAATGACCCGATTGGTCATGGTGTCCTCGACAATCTGAAGGGCATTGAGCACGGGAACGCCGTTCTCCAACAACGTGGCCAGCGTGCGCGCAAACTGCGAAAACGCGCCGGCCATCAGGATCCGGCCAAACACCGGCAGCCTCAGAAACATCCCGTCCAGGGCCAGTTGCCCCTCCACCGTCCGCAGTCGTTGACGGTACACAATGATTCCCACCACGATGATCGCTGCACCGATCCACCAGTACGAAGTAAAGGCATTGCTGGCGGCAATCAACACCCGGGTCGGAAGCGGCATCGTGGTCCGCATCTCCTTGAACATCTGCGCGAATCGCGGAACCATGAACGTCATGAAAAAGATGATGGTGCCGATGCCGGCGGTGACAACGATCAGCGGGTAGATCAGGGCTGCGACCACCTTCTCGCGCGCCTCGCCGGTCTGCTCGTAATGTCGTTTGAGCCGGACCAACACGTCTTCCAACGTCCCGCTCGCTTCGCCGGCTTTGACGAGGTTGACGTAAAACTTGGAGAACACCTTGGGATGCTTGGCCAGCCCGTCCGACAACGTTTCGCCCTGGACGATGTCGTTCCGTATGCTCCCCAGAAGCTCGGACGTGGTTTTCTTCTGCGTCCGCCGCTCCAACACTTCCAGGGCCTGACTCAACGCCATGCCGGAACGCAACAAACTCGACAGTTGCTGCGTGAACAACAAGACGTCTTGTCGGGAGACACGCCCGCGAAAGCTGTAGGAAGCTTTTCCGGCCTTGTTGGGTTCCTCCGCCGCGTCCACATGCAACGGGTAGAAGCCGCGGCGACCGAGTTCCGCCAGAGCCATCCGTCGGTCACCGGCCGCCAAGGTGCCTGAAACGAGGTCGCCCTTCTGGGTCTTGGCCTTGTATTGGAACGTGGGCATTACCGGTTAGACAACTCCCTGGAGCCAAACGCTCACGTGGCAACGAGTTCTTCGTCTTCCTGCGTGACACGAGCCACTTCTTCGACCGTCGTGACCCCCGCCCTGACCTTGACCCAACCATCGTCGCGCAACGTCCTCATCCCATTGGCGATTGCCGCCTGTTTCAGCGTACTCGAAGAGGTGCGCTCGATGATCAACGGCCGCAGGTTCTCCGCCATCACCAGGATTTCGTAAATGCCGCTCCGGCCCTTGTATCCCGTAAACCGGCATTCCTCGCAGCCGCGTCCGCGATAAAACTTGGGATGCGACTCCAAACCGGAATACCCAACCTCCTGCAAAAACTCGCGGTCGGGTTGGTACTCCTCCTTGCACGCGGCGCAAATGGTGCGAACCAGCCGCTGGGCGATCAACGCCTCCACCGACGAACTCACCAGGAACGGTTCAATTCCCATGTCCAGCAACCGCGTCACGGCACCCGCCGAGTCGTTCGTATGCAGCGTGGAAAACACCAGATGCCCCGTCAGCGCCGCCTGAATCGCAATCTTCGCCGTCTCGGTATCGCGAATCTCGCCCACCATGATCACGTCCGGGTCCTGACGCAAAATGTGGCGCAGCCCGCTCGCAAATGTCAGGCCGATGTCCGGTTTCACGTGCATCTGGTTGACCCCGGGCAGTTCGTACTCGATCGGGTCTTCAATCGTGATGATCCGCTGGTCGATCGAATTGATCGTGCTCAGGAAGGCGTACAGCGACGTGGATTTGCCGGATCCCGTCGGGCCAGTGACCAGAATGATTCCGTGCGGGAGATCGACCAGTTTGCGGACCATCTTCTCATCCTCCGGACTCAACCCCAGCCGGTCCAGCCCCAGATAGATGCTGCTGCGCGTCAGCAATCGCAAGCTGACGCTTTCCCCGTAGGCGGTCGGAATCGTGGACACGCGCACGTCGATTTCCTCGCCGCCGCTGCGGACGTTGATGCGTCCGTCCTGCGGAAGCCGCCGCTCGGCGATGTCCATGGTCGACATGACCTTGATGCGCGAAATGATGGCGGCCTGGAACCGTTTCAGTTGCGCCGGCACGGGCGTCTGGTGCAGCACGCCGTCCACCCGATAGCGGATCCGCAAATCGTTCTCCATCGGTTCGAGGTGGATGTCGGTCGCTCGTTCCCGGTACGCCTCGCGAATGATCTGGTTGACGAACTTGACGACGCTCGCCTCCTCGTTGCCGCTCTCCAGGTCTTCCTTGGTGATTTCCGTGGGCGCTTCGAGATCGAGCACGTTCTTCTGAATCAGTTCATCGAGGGTTTCGGCGCCAACGCCGTAATACCGTTTCAGCGCCTTGAGGATGTCGGCTTCCGTGCACAGCGCGAGTTGCACGCGGCATTTGGCCACGAGCCGGATCGATTCGATCATGGGCAGGTTGAACGGATCATTGGTCGCGATCAGCAACGCGCCGTTCTCGGCCCGCATCGGCATGACGTTGTATTGGAACACGACCTTGGTCGGGACCTTCTGCCGCGCCACCGCGTCCACTTCCTTCTCGGAGAGCCGCGTGAACCCCATATGGAGACCCTCGGCGAGCGCCGGCAGCAGTTTTTCCTCGGAAGCGACACCCGATTTCACCAGGCTGCTGACGAGAGATTTCCCGGTCTTGCGGGGCAATTTGAAGAACTCATCGATCTGTATCTGGCTGAGCAGTTTCGTCTGAACAAGCAACTGCCGCAGATCAAGTACTGTCTGTTCTGAAGCTTCGATGTGACTCACTCCCAGAGAATATGAAACCCGTCCAATAGTGTCAAGGCACTCACACGTTGGACACAGCGCACCCCCGCTCCATTCAATCTCCGATCAGGAATTGTTGCGGTCCCCTCGCCCGCCCCTCCGTTGTAGAGACGTCCGTCCCGGACGCTAGGGTCGTACCGGTCCACGCCGCCGAGTCGGCGGCCGCTACACCCGGCCCCTATCCGCATGGAGGGCGAGCCTCCCGGCGAGCCGCGATTTTTCCTTCGCCGCCTCGTTGTAGCAGCGTCCGTCCCGGACGCTTGGCCCGAACGATTCAGTCACCGACCCGATGGCCGATGCGGCTGCCTGAGTTGAACAGGCTGCCTCCCCCGCCAAAGCGCTAGCGGCGGCCGGGTCCAGCCTGTTGGAGTTGTGCGTGGTGCTCATGCCAAACGGCGCGGCGTATTCCTGCCCGGCTCGACGGAGCCCCGCTCCGCGCGGGGCTGAGACAGGCAAGACTTGCCACGTTTCACGTGGTGCCTGTCCAACTCTCAACGGAATCGTTCCGGCTTGGGCGGCTTACGGATCGAAGCAAAAGAAAAGAATACGGAGACAGTCGATGAAGATGAACATAAACCGGGCCGTTCAGGTCACGTACTTCTTGCTCGGTGTCGTGGCCGGGTCTCCGTGCCACAATTCAACACTTTGGCGCGATACCAGGGCCGACAGATCTACTACGTCTTGCAGAGTTTTTCGGTGATTCTGCTGCGGCTGGCTATTGCAGATTGCCGTTTACGTTTTTCAGCTTGGCATTCACAGAAGCGCCGATCCCTCGGAGAACGAGGATCGCGACCACAGAAATCAAAGCCAATATCAACGCGTATTCGACCAAGCTCTGACCCGACCGGCGACTGATCCTTCTAACGATGCCTTGGCGTGTTTTCATTAATCTTCTCCTGGGATACAGCTTAGCAGTCTTCACGCCACTATTTGCTGCAAATTGGCTTTTAACCAGCATGTTGCACGAAGCCTTCGTGCAACACGCGCCCGCAGGGCCGATAATTAGAACCTGATCTCAGTTGTCGGGGTCGTACCCTGGGGCTATCAATTTGATGAGACGAAAGCGGGCTTGACGCACTCGTCGGCTATCTCTGACAATAGGCGCACGATGATGTCGGGGCTGACAGAGTGGAGATTGAGTTCGAGACCTTTCCAAAGGACATGGATGCTTTTGTCCGCGATCTCTACAACTTCTGCCCTGACCTGGTTGATCAGGGGACCGGCTGTGTTCATAAGATGGTAGAGATGATGGAGGAGACCGGTCAAGAGTTGGCTCCCAAAATGCAGAAGCTCATCGAGGGTGTTGATTTCGAGGATGAGGATTCAGAGAAGTGATGCGGCGTTCACGTAACGATCTTGGTAAATCGAAACAAAAACGACAAACAAAAGGACGAATCATGAAAAACACAATCATTGGCCTAACTTGCCTTGTGGTGGCGGTGATCTCCGTGGCTCTTGCACAGGATGCCGCATTGACAGAAGCCGTCCTGCCTGGAAAATGGTCGGTTCAGATTGGTAACTACCAGGATACCTGGACGTTCAAGGAAGTCGGTACCGTCGTCAGCGCCAATCAGCCGAATCTCAAAGGCACTTGGAAGAAGGAGACCAACTGCATCCTGATTCAGTGGGACGAATTGGAGAACGGGTACAAGACCTGGGAAGCCTTCACCCTACCCCTCAAAAAAGAGGGAGCTCAGGGAGGCAATTGGAATGGTTTGAAAGTGCTCGCCAACAAGATGCAATAGGACCTCTGACGTGAGGTGTTCGGAGCCGTTCAATACCGCGCTGGCGCAGCCCTGGAAATCATGACTTGGATGGCTTTGGAAAGCCGCGCCAGATCGCCATCCACAATCACTCTCTGGCCGCGAACAACTCGAATCAATGCGTCCACCGGTTCAGTCGCAACCAGTTCGGTCCTCTTTGCCAGCCCACCACTTCTCATCAGAACTGCTCCAGGAACCTCACATCATTCTCGGTGAACAGGCGGATGTCGTTGATGGACCACATCACCATGGCGAGGCGTTCGATGCCGAAACCGAACGCCCAACCGGTGTATTCGTCGTCGGCATAACCGACGGCTTTGAAGACGTTCGGGTCAACCATGCCGCAGCCGGCGATCTCGATCCATTCCTTGCCCCGGGCCCGGAAATGGGGCGTGCTGAGGTCGATCTCGAAACTCGGTTCCGTGTAGGGGAAAAAATGCGGACGGAACCGGACCTGGGTGTCGGGCGACAGCAATTGTTTGAAAAAGAAGTCGACGGTGCCTTTGAGGTCGGCGACGGTGACGTTCTTGTCGACGTATAAGCCTTCGATCTGATGGAACGTCGGGCTGTGCGTGGCGTCGGGATTGTCGCGGCGGAACACCCGGCCCGGTGCGACGATGCGGATCGGCGGCTTGCGCTTGAGCATCGTACGGATTTGAACCGGCGATGTGTGCGTGCGCATCACATACCGCCCGTATTGCGGATCCGTCGGCAGATCGACGTACAGCGTGTCCTGAATGTCGCGCGCGGGATGATCGGCCGGCGTGTTCAAGGCGTCGAAACAATGCCATTCATCCTCGACCTCGGGGCCGTCCTCGAGCGCGAATCCCATCCGACGGAAGATGTCCACAGTCCGCTCGAAGATCTGTGTGAGCGGATGCAAATGGCCGAGATGATGACGCCGCCCGGGTAACGTGATGTCGATGGCCGGACCCGAAACGGCGGCTTTCGCCTCCAAGGTTTCCTGTCTCGCCGTGACGGCGGCGGCGAGGGCGTTCTTGACCTCGTTGGCGAGTTTCCCGATGCGCGGTTTGTCTTCTTTCGAAAGCGTGCCGAGTTTGCCGAGCACGTCGGTGACCGCGCCCTGTCGCCCGAGGTATTTCGCCTTGAGCAACGTCAACGATTGCAGGTCGGCACACGCGGCGATGGCGGCCTCGGCCTCGGCGCGAATGGTTTGCAGCTGTTGTTCGAGTTCGGTCATAGAAACGCCCGCAACGGTAGCGGAAGCGAAGTTGAGACGCAAGAATGTAGTCGCAGGCTTTACGCCTGCGCGCACCCGTAAAGGGTGCGGCTACAGAACTCGCTTTGCAGCCTCCAGGACCTGCTCGACCGTCACCTTCTCCATACATTCCATGCGCGGCGTGTGCGTGCAGTGGTCTTTCAGGCACGGCGAACACGGGATGCCCGCGCGCAGGACAACGTGTTGTTTGCCGTAGGGGCCGGTGAGCGCGGGATCGGTCGGGCCGAAGATGGCGACGACGGGCGTACCGACCGCGGCGGCGACGTGCATCGGCCCGCTGTCATTGGTGATGACAACCGCGCAGCGGCGGTAGAGTTCAGCCAGTTGGGCGAGATCGGTCTTACCGGCGACACTGCAACAATCGTTGGCGAGACGGTTGATCCACTCAGCCTCGCTGGCGGCACCTGTCAACACGACTCGGTCACGCGGCAGGCGGTCGATCAAGGCACGGAAGCTCTCGATGCCCCACAGTTTGGTCTCCCAGCGGGCGGAGGGGTTGATCGCAATCAGGGATGACACATGCCGAGTCAGAAGCTGATCCACGTAGTGGCGGTCGGCATCGGAGGAGCCCAGGGGAAACTCGATGGGGCCATCCTGGCAGCCGAGGTGGCGCGCGGCGCACAGATAGCGTTCGACGGCGTGAGAACGCGGCACCCGAACGATTTCGTTGTAGAATAGACGCGAGCCTTCGCGCGCGTCACTCAGGCCGATGCGGCGCGGCGCGCGAGTAACCCAGGTCATCCATCCGCTGCGCAGGAGGCCTTGAAGATCAAGAACGAGATCGAACCGTTCCCGGCGCAATCGGCCCACCAGCGCGGATAGTTTGCGCCAGTTGTGGCGGGGAAACTCGATGACTTCATCGATGATCCGGCAGCGCTTGAGAAGCGATGCGAGGGAGTCGTTGAGCAGCCAGGAGATGCGTGCCTGGGCAAATTGTTGGCGGATGAGATGGACGGTCGGCAGCGCATGCACGACGTCGCCGAGCGAGCTGGGCTTGACGATCAGAATGCGCATGGGCAGAAATCGGAATCGTTACAAGGGTTCAAATCGTCAAAAGGCGCCGGAGAAACCGCTTTGAATGGGTCAACGGTTTGAACGACTTGATCGGTTTTGACAATTCTGGCGTTGGCTCATCTCCCGTGGGCGATGCGATCTGCGAGCGACATGGGCAGGCCGGCGCTGTGGATTTTCTTTTGTGTCACGGCGAAATCGTAATCGAGACGGTGCAATTCGATCAGATTGTTGATCATGTCGAAGATGGCGTAGGACGCCTTGGCATTGCGGTCCCGCGGCTGGCCAATGGAGCCGACGTTGATGAAGTATTTGCGGCCGACCTCGATCTTGATCTTGCTGTAAAGACCTCCCTGGATTCCGGCCGGACCGCGGACGAAAGCGATCGGCACGTGGGTATGGCCGTTGAAACAAACCGCGGTGTGCTGGTAATTGAAACTGGCCGAGGCCGCCAGTTTATCGAAAACGTAGGCCCATTTTTCCGGCAGATCGAGGGTGGCGTGCACCATCGTGAACGATTCCACGGTGCGCACATACTTGAGGCTGCGCAGCCAGGTTTTCTCGTCCTCATTCAACTGATCCCGGGTCCACTTGATGGCGTCGGACGCCATGGGATTGAACCCGGTCAGGTCGAGCGTGGCGGCGCAATACTCATCGTGATTGCCCATGACGACCGGGCAATCGAGTTCGCGAATGAGCTGGAGGCATTCCTTCGGATTCGGTCCGTAGCCCACGATATCGCCCAGGCAGACGAAATGTCCGCACTTCTGCTTCCTGGCATCATCGAGAACCATCTGGAGCGCTTCCAGGTTGCTATGAATGTCGCTGAGGATTGCGTATTTCATGGAGGGGAGGCAGGCTCGGATCGAGGGTTGGGAAAGACCCGCTGGTTTTCGGGAATCCTCAGCTCGTCTTCGAGGCGTTTGACTTCACGTTCTACCACGGTCCAGATTTGCTCCGTCTTCTGATGGTCTTGCAGCCACATTTGTTTCCAACACTGATAGGCGCCCTTCACGTCACCGCTTTTTTCCATCGCCCGGGCTTCGAGACGCTGCACCCCGTCCATTCTGACACTCAAATTCTGCGGCTGTTCTTTGGCAGCGACCGCCTTGTGAAAGTATTCCTGCGCCTTGGAGCCATCCTTGTACTTTTCCCAATACAGCCATCCCATCGCAAAATACAGATCCGGCCGGTTGGGAACGTTTTCGATTCCTTGCTGCAGGTAATCCCGCGCCCTGTCCCACCATTCGCGTTCGCGTTTGATTCCTTCCGCTTGAGTGCGATTCTGGGGATCGACACTCACCGCGTATCCGATATTCCACGCCATGTGCCAGGCGCCGATATCCCAGAACATGGTCGACTGCGGCTGCAACATCGTCACCATCTTCATGTAGGAGTATTGGCGCATCCATTCCTTCTTGGCCCAATAATCATGGCTCTGAATCCAGAGAAAATCCGCCACCACACCCCGGAACCCGGCCAGCAGAGCGATGGCCATTCCCTGCCCGATTTGATCGCGCAGTTCGCTGGTCACCTTCGCCCCCCCGTAACGGAGCTGAAGGTTTTCCGAGTGGATGCTGTTTTCCAGTGGCATCATGAGCCACGCAGGCACCACCAGCACGGCCACGGCAAGAATCCGTCTTCGCGTCATGCGTCAGATTTCCCGATCCGAGAAAATGAAATGCGCCGCAGCCACCACGCAGGCCAGGTAGCCCAGACCGTAGACCACCACCTTGGCCACGTGCACCCAGGAAATCGGGTTGCCGAGGACGATGTCATCCGCCACGTTAAACGAGCCCAGGTCGGGAACGATCGCCAGCAGCCACCGGACGACAGCGCTGTCGCCCCACATCTCCCTGGCCGAACCGACCAAATGTCCGGCAATCAAAACCATGACCGCTACAATGACATTGAAAATCATGGAAGTCGAAAACGTGGAAACCAGCAGTGTGATCGCGGCGAGCAACGCCAGTTTCACGAGAATCAGGAGCGCTGCCTTCACCAGATCCGGATCAAATGCCTCCGCCCGAATCTGACGGACCGTCGCGTGCACCTCTTGTTTCTGCTCCTCCGTTAGGGGAACGCCGCTCGACTGCTGATGGAGGGCGGAAACCATTCGCTGTTCCTTGAAGGCCAGAGCCGCTCCGAACATGATGGACATCAGCAACAGGCTCACAAAAATCAGCAGCACGCTGCCCATATATTTGCCCAGGAGAAACTCGAACCGACGGACCGGTTTGGACAGAATGGTATAGATGGTGCGGTTCTCCACCTCGCTGGGCAACAGGAGCGCGGTGCCAATGATGGCAATCATGGTCCCGAACACCGATACCGCTCCCAGGCAGAAGTCTTTCATAAACTTCAATTGTTCTTCCGTGCCGAATTGGGAGAAAAAGCTGGCACTGGCGATCACGATCAGCGCGAAAACAATCAGAATGTTGTAAACCTTTTGCCGCACCGCCTCGGTGAAGGTGGTCTCCGCAATCGCCCAGACCCGGCTCAGGGAAAATCCCACCCATTCGCCTTCCCTGGCCGCCGGCGCTCCGCTTGGTTGTGTCGATTCAGTCATGTTCTCCTGCTCCGCGTTCATCTTTACTCAAGGCCTCCAGGAACAGCGCTTCCAACGTTGTCTGAGGATGTTCGACCGAAACCAGTTTTCCACCCGCGGCGCGCACGGCCTCCTCAACTTTCCCTCGTCCTGACTCGGGGAGGTCCTGCACCGTGATGTTGAGCCGTCGCTGATCGCTGATCAATCGATCAACGCTGCCTTCCAAAATCAGTTTTCCCAGATTCAGCACGCCAATGCGGTCGCAAACGTCCTGGACCTGCGCCAACAAATGCGAACTGAGAAGCACCGTTTTCCCCATCTTCTTCAACTGCAGGATCAAATCCCGAATGTCCTTGCTCCCGATCGGGTCAACACCGGCCGTCGGCTCGTCGAGCAACAACAGTTTCGGGTCGTGAATCAACGCCTGCGCCAGACCGATGCGTTGCAGCATGCCCTTGGAATAACCAGCCAGTCGGCGGTCGCGCGCGCGTGTCAACCCCACCAGCTCGATCAACTCGTCGATCCGTTTCTTCAGCGCCGCCCCCCCCAGCCCGCACAGGCGTCCGTAAAATTGCAGCGTTTCCGCTCCCGTAAGATAGCGATAGAAATAAGGGTTTTCGGGGAGGAATCCGACGTGCAAACGCGACGCCACTTTTCGGCACGGGATATCAAAAATCCACGCCGCCCCGTCGGTCGGCGTCACCAAATCCAGAATCAACTTCAAGGTCGTGCTCTTGCCCGATCCGTTCGGACCGAGCAACCCGTAGACCTCGCCTTCGGCCACGCGCAGGTTGAGACGATCAAGCGCCAACAACTTGCCGCGCCGCCAATCCAGTGCGTATTTTTTTGTCAATCGTTCTGTTCGGATCGCATCCATAATCTTCCGCCGTTATCCCGCGTCCTTTCGCGCCCGGACCAGGCCGTCGCGTCGAACCGCCAGGTCAACCGTTCCCTTTCCCTCAACCCCGAATCTTAAATCCCATCCACTCCCCCGTCGCCGATCCCCAGTTCGTCTCCTGACCGCGAATGTAGTTCCCCAACTGACTCTGGTGAATCGCCTCCAAAAACGCCTTCAGCTCCTCCTCCTCTCCTTCGGCAACCAACTCAACCCGGCCGTCCACCAGGTTGCGTACCCATCCGGTCACATCGAACCCACAGGCGACCTCGCGCGCACTGTACCGGAATCCAACGCCTTGAACCCGACCTGAAAAATACACCTGTGCGCGTTTTCGCATAGTTCATTGCTGTGAGACTACAGAGAAACTCCAGACAGGTCAAGCGAGCGACATCGGACCCGTCTGAGTGGACAGCCCGGTTGCGAGTCCCCCAATCGACGGACACCGGCGGATTGCGCTTGCCCATGTGCGCAAAAACAAGCTTGCCAAACCTTGGCCGGCTGCGATAAAGTCGTGGACGTTCACCCCGACCGGAGGTCAGCCATGTCAATGCTTGGTGGATTGTTCGGAGCAAAGGAATCACATCCCAACTTCGAGCGCATTACGCACGCGCTCTTGAACCATCTCGGATTCACCACAGCCCCGCCTCCGCCCGAAGTGCTTGCCATTCTAGATCAGATGACCCCACGCGAGATGCTGAGTTTCGACAATATGCACAGCCTGCAGGGCATCCAGGCGGTGTTCAAGTCGAAAGCGCTTCGCGCGAATCTGAATCAGGAAAGTTCCACCATCACGATCACGATGGACGATGGAGAAGAAGCGCCCGCGGACGACGCCCCCGAGCCTCAAGAGGCGCCGGCGCTCCAGCTCGACGAGCATCACGCCCGATTCCACGTCGAACCACCGAAAGCCCCAGTGGCTGTCATGAAAACGGGGCCGGCCGCGATAACGCCTGCTGAGGAATCGGTCGCGGCCGTACCGGAAGCCTTTTCGCATTTGGAGGCCTTCGAACAACTGACGCAGCGTCTGATGGATTTACTCCTCCGCCACGGCCGGATCAACACGGCCGACAAGGACGTGTTGAAAAAAATCCGGCCTTCGGATTACACGATCCAGGGACGTTTGAGCGCCCTGGAACGATGGAAAGCCGAACTCACGCGACGCGTTCGCGGTCTGGCCGTGCCGAAGACCGCGGCACGTGTCGCTCTCGGTGCCACCCAATCGGGAGCGGCAGAATCCGAGGAAAGCCTGGCCAAGAGGTTTGAGACCCTGCAACTCTGGATTTCAAAACTGATCAAGACGATGGAGCACGAAGGAGTGAAGTTTCACAACAAACCGATGTGGCTGCCGCATTAGAGGTACTTCACCGTCGCGTCTGGTGCGATTTGTAGGGCAACCGCTTCGGTTGCCCGTCTGAGAGCAACGGCAAGCGATGCGCTTGCCCTACAATTCACCCTAAGGATTCGCGATTCGTGGTGGTGTCATCTTCCTGGCTGACAAGGTGGGCGCGGTGTGCTAAACGTAGCGGCCCTTTATGGAACTGTTTTCCAAACTGATCGATTTGTTTCTGCATTTGGACAGGCATCTGAATGACGCGATGCAGGCGCATGGGACGGCGTGGACCTACGCGGCCCTGTTCGTGATTATCTTTTCCGAGACGGGGTTTGTCGTGACGCCGTTCCTGCCGGGAGATTCGTTGTTGTTCGCCGCCGGCGCATTGGCGGCGATGCCGGACAGCCCGTTGCGCGTAGGGTGGCTGTTGGTTTTGTTGAGCGCGGCCGCCATCGGAGGGAACACGGTGAATTACTCGGTGGGCCGGCTTTTCGGTGACAAGCTGGCTGCGAAGTTTCCGCGAATCATCAAGCCCAAGTACCTCGAAAAGACGCACGCGTTTTACGAGAAGTACGGGGGCGAGACCATCATCATCACGCGGTTTGTGCCGATCGTGCGCACATTCGCGCCGTTTGTCGCCGGGATCGGGCACATGAAATATCTGAAGTTCACCGTGTACAACGTCGCCGGCGGCGTATTGTGGGTGTCGATTCTGTTGTATGGCGGCTACTGGTTCGGCGGGCTTAAGTTTGTGAAGGAGCATTTTGCAATTGTGGAACTTGCGATTATCATTCTTTCCGTGATGCCCATGGTGATTGAGTTCTTGCGTACACGCAAGAAAGTGTGATTAACTGGTGAAGTCGGGTTCGGGACGTAGCGCAGTTTGGCTAGCGCGCTTGGTTCGGGACCAAGAGGTCGCGGGTTCAAATCCCGCCGTCCCGACCATCTTTCATTCGATCGGCATGGGGTCATAGTCTCCGGGGTCACGTCCCCATAGTCTCCGGGGTCACATAGTCTCCGGGGTCACATCTCACGGGCCTGTTGCCCAAATCGTGATTTAGTTGTGAATCTTTAGGCATTTGCTCTTCGCTCAATTGTGTCCCCACAGCAACGTAAGGTGGCACAACAACCGAACTCGACTGTTCCCGCTCCGAGCC
>Ga0182027_10000644_pt1 | contig 59682 bp, 75 predicted proteins | sample 712E1DmetaG_FD_121300 | JGI IMG/M metagenome (GOLD analysis project Ga0182027, IMG submission 121300) | Permafrost microbial communities from Stordalen Mire, Sweden - 712E1D metaG (Illumina Assembly) | ecosystem: Environmental > Terrestrial > Soil > Wetlands > Permafrost | place: Sweden...
ATATCGCAAACTCCCTGCTCCTCTCCCGCGTCCAATGGTCTGACTTCTTTAGGTAAAATGTTGGCCAAATCCGAGATTAAAAATGCTTTTTTGTCTATGTTTGGAATTGTCGATGAAGTGCTGGCAGCAACTGACAAGGCAGGAAAAGTATTGGAAATTTGGCCCGTCAAAAGCATTAATCCGCCCAAAGACCCTGAAACTAACTGCCTATAGTTGTTGGATAGCCATCCCAAAGATTCTGAATGTTTACTCCAAAGTTTTCTGGTTAAATTTTGGTGTCTGGCTCTCCATCTATCGCTTAAGTTTTTATAATGTGATTGTGTCATGGCAGCGTTTACCTATTATATACAGTATACAGAATTAATTGGGGTAGTGGCATTTTTTATACTTTTTTCCTGAACCACAGTAACAAGGGTCGTTGCGGCCAATCTTTTTTCTATCTGATGTTGATTTTGTTTGATTTAAGCCCGCATTGGTACCGGAAGTTTCGGAAATTCCCGCAGCTGCCCCAGCTGGTTGCTCCACAACATGCTGATGCATTTGAGGATTTTGCTGTACCTGAATTTTGTAAATCCGATGCACAATTTCATCATCTATAGCCTGAATTAATTGTTCAAACATCGTATACGCTTCATTTTTGTACTCCACCAACGGATCTCTTTGTCCGTAACCCCGAAGACCTATTCCTCCTCTTAAATTTTCCACCGCATCCAGATGATCCATCCAAAGAGTGTCGCTAACCGACAACATCACATATCTTTCAATCTGTTTCATCATTTCCTTTCCCAATTGTTTTTTCCGCTGCTCATAAATATCATGGGTAATATTATTTAAGAAGCTTATTTTTTCTTCTGTAGACATTACTGTTTCCAGTTGTTTAACCAATTGTTTTTTGGAAGTATCATCAAAAGGAATTATCGTCGTAAAGTCATCCACTATTTTTTCATCGGCCGGTTTATCATCGTTTACCTGAACCGCATAGGTATTAGCAATCGTGGCTACGGAAGAGTCTACTTTTTCAATTATCTCCTTTTCCAAAGACTCTTTATTTTCCAAAACAACCCTTCGTCTTTTGTAAATTATTTCTCTTTGCTTATTTAGGACATCGTCGTAATCTACCAGATGCTTTCTGATGTCAAAATTAAATCCTTCAACTTTCGTCTGAGCCTGCTCAATTGCTTTGGAAACAATCATATGCTGCAAGGGAATATCTTCAGGCATATTAAACCGCGTCATTACGTTGGAAATTGTATCTCCGCCAAAAAGTCTCATAATTTCATCATCCAGAGCCACAAAGAATCTTGACGAACCCGGGTCTCCCTGACGGCCCGATCTTCCCCGCAGCTGATTATCTATTCTTCGCGATTCATGTCTTTCGGTACCGATAACATATAATCCACCAAGTCTTACAACTTCTTCGTGTTCTTTTTTCCAGGCCTTAAATTTAGGCGAATTTTCTTCCGTATTCGGTGTTTCTCCGCCCAAAATAATGTCTACTCCCCGGCCGGCCATATTTGTCGCAACGGTCACAGCCCCTTTTTCTCCGGCTCTGGAAATTATTCTTGCTTCCTGTTCATGATTTTTTGCATTCAAAATTTCATGTTTTATCCCACGCCTTTTCAAAAGTTCCGATATTAATTCGTTTTTATCAATCGATGTTGTTCCGACCAGAACCGGTTGTCCGGTTTTGTGCACTCTTTCTATTTCACTAGCAACTGCTGATAATTTGGCCCGTCCGCTTTTATAAACCAAATCCTGTTCATCTTTTCTGATCATCTGCTTGTTTGTCGGAATTACAACCACCGAAAGATTATAAATTTTATGAAATTCCTGCGCTTCCGTAACGGCAGTTCCGGTCATTCCCGCCAATTTTTCATACATTCTGAAATAATTCTGTAAGGAAACTGTTGCCATTGTTTTTGATTCCCGTTGTATCGGCACATTTTCTTTGGCTTCTATTGCCTGATGCAATCCTTCGGAAAGCCTTCTGCCCATCATCAAACGTCCGGTAAATTCGTCAACCAAAATAACCTGATTATCTTTGACGATATAATCTTTTTCTTTTTTAAATAATGTTCTGGCTTTGAGAGCCGCTTCCAAATGATAAACAGTATTGAAATCTTTTTCATAAATATTGCTGACTCCGTAAAGTTTTTCTATCTTTCCGATTCCGTGATCAGTCAAATGCGCAGTTCTTAATTTTTCATCAATTTTATAATCAATGTCCGAATTTAATTTTTCAATCAAGGTCGCATACTCGTAATATTTTTGAGTCGGTGATTCATCGGGCGCAGAAATTATGTGCGGGGTTCGCGCTTCATCAATAAGAACTGAATCAACTTCATCGACGACCGCAAAATAATATCCCCGTTGCACTGTTTCTTCGATATCTTGCGCCATATTGTCTCTTAGATAATCAAAACCAAACTCCGAATTTATTCCGTAAGTCACATCTGCCTGATAAGCTTCTTTTCTGGTAATCGGTTTCAAATGCACAAGTCTGGGATCCTGGGCATCTTTATTGACAAAATTCGGGTCGAAAATAAAAGATTGCTCGTTAATAATTGAAGAAACGGAAACGCCTAAAAGATTAAATATTGGACCCATCCAGCCGGCGTCTCGGCGCGCCAGATAATCATTGACCGTAACCAAATGAGTGCCCTTGCCTGTTAAGCTATGCAGATATAATGCCGGAATTGAAGACAGGGTTTTCCCTTCTCCTGTTTTTTGTTCGGCGATTTTTCCGTTAGCCAGTGTTATTCCTGCCATCAACTGAACATCGTAATGCCGTTGTCCGATAGATCTTTTGGAGGCTTCCCTGACTAGCGCAAATGCTTCCGGCAATAAAAGATCCAAAGATTCTCCGGAGGAAATTCTTTCTTTAAACTCTTCTGTTTTTTTGGAAAAATCTTTGTCTTTTAACTTTTTAAATTTTTCTTCAAACGAATTTATTTCCAAAACAATTGGTTTTAATTTATTTATTTCTTTTTCGTTAGAATCAAAAAATTTACCAATAATACCAAACATAGTGCTTATCTATTCTATCACAAAAAAATCCCGCACCTATTAAGGTGCGGGATACCAACTGATCAATTGGTAATGCTCCAAATAGCTTACCAATTACTTCTTCTTTCCTTTCTTTGCTTTTTTCGCTTTCTTTACTTTCTTTGCCATTGTGAACTCACCTCCTTTTTTTATAAATACTAATCATTATCGTGAATAAAAAATAATTATTTGTCAAGTAAAATGCTCTGCTTCAAAAATAATAGTTTGGGGCTTGAAGTAAACAAAAAAAATGAAGGTTAATTTTTATTTATTTTTTATTTATTTTTATTTTTTGATATTATTTTTTCGGAATTTAAATATTTCTGTAAAATTTTTGGAATTAAAACAGACCCGTCTTCCTGTTGATAATTTTCTAATATCGCAACAATCGGTCTTGTAGAAAAAGCCGTGCCATTTAAAATATTTACAAATTCTGTTTTATTTTCTTTTTTATATTTTATATTTAATCTTCTGGATTGAAAATCTGTGGTTGTAGAAGTTGAGGTAACTTCTCTATATTTATTTTCTGAAGGAACCCATGCTTCCAAATCGTATTTTCTTGCAGCCGGAAAACCTAAATCTCCGGTACACATCTTAACAACTTGATAAGGAATTTCCAAGCTTTGTAAAAGTTTTTCTTCCAAAGATAATAGATATTCATGCTCTTTATCATCTTCTCCCTGCGCTACATATGAAACCATTTCAATTTTGTCAAACTGATGAGCTCTTAAAATTCCTCTGGTATCTTTTCCATAACTTCCGGCTTCTCTTCTGAAACAAGTTGAAAAACCAACATATCTTTTGGGCAAATCTTTTTCATCTAATATTTCGTCTTTGTGCATCGAGACAATTGATTGCTCCGCTGTCCCAACCAAAACCAACTCATCTTTTTCAAAAACATACATATCCTCATCCCCGCCTTTTTCCATATAGCCTAATCCTTTCATAACTTCTTTTTTAATTAATACCGGAGGCAAAACGGGAATAAATCCTTCCTGAAGTAAAATTTCAAACGCTAACTGCCTTAAAGCAAATTCCAAAAGAACTCCTTCATTTTTTAAAAAATAAAATCTGGCGCCAGATATTTTTACTGCTCTCACGACATCAATAATGTCCAATTTCTCACCTAATTCCAGGTGATCTTTGGGTTTGAAATTAAATTTAATGGGTGCTCCGACTTTCCTTAAAACTTTATTTTCCGTATCGTTCTTTCCGACTGTCACATCCGATTTTGCAGGATTTGGAATCTTCAAAAGTTCGATTTCTAATTCTTCCCAAACTGCTTTTAGCGCATTTTCCTCTTTCTCTAATTTTTCTTTGAAGCTTTTTCCTTTTTCAATTTGCTCCCCTGTCGGCTTACCTTTAATTGAATTGATTAAAACATTTCTTTCTTCCCGTAATTTTTGCACGGCAAGAGATAATTCTTTATATTTTTTATCAATTTCCAAAATATGTTCGACATTTATGTCAACATTCTTATCTTTCGCAGCTTTTTGAATAATCTTTGGATTTTCCCTTAAAAATTTAACGTCTATCATTGAAAATTGAAAATTGAAAATTAAAAATTTTAGCAATTATCGGCTTCAGCCGATTAATTGCCTTATACCTATGATTATATTCTTTTTCTTCCTCTTTGGTCAATTGATCCTCATGATAATATTTTTTTAGTTTGGGTAAATAAAAAAAAGAACGATACGGATAACCTTTCAGCAGTTCAAGGTAAGGTTCTTTTGCGATTATTCCTTCAACTTCTCCATTAATACTCCAAATTTTACCATCAGGAAGAGCGAAAGAAATAACTGTCTTAAGATATGCTTTTCTATTATTGTCGGGCAATTCCCTTGCGACTTTCAGCATATGATCTATTATTTCTTCCTCTGTCGCATTTTCGCCAAGCCATCTTTTACTTTTGAGTCCGGGCGCGCCGCCAAAGGCCTGAATCTCAACTCCTCCGTCATCCGCAATTGCCGGCAGATTACTTTTTTTGGCATAAAAAAGTGCTTTGATTTGTGAATTTTCCAAATAACTGTTTCCTGTTTCTTTGACATCGTCAGTTATGCCGACATCTTTAAGTGAAATAATTTCAAGCGGTAAATCGGAAAGGAAATCGGAAATTTCTTTTAATTTCCCAGCGTTAGTGGTTGCAACAAGCAGCTTCTTCATAGCTTGGCAGCTTCAGAAAATCTTTTTTTCACAAAATCTTTATCTAAGGACAAGATAAGCCAACCGGCTTTAGGACCAAAATTCTTATTTAAAAGTGGCGTATAAATAGCGGAAAAAGCATCTTTGGATGGCAATTCCAATTCCTTAGCCCATTCAAAAAGATTCACTTGAAAATTTTCGGGCTTCCAGCTTTTATTTAATTCCAGGGAAATTTTGCGTAAATATTTTTTTTGGTTATCCGATAATTTTTTTGCACTTTCAGGCAACGATTGCTGTAGTGAAAACTTTTCCGATTCAGGCGCATACTTTTCAACCCAAGTTTTTGCATAGCTCGCCCACTGCTCAAGGCCTTCCTTTACTATTTCTCCTTCCATATTGGGCATTTGCACCCATTGTGTTAAAACGGAAAATCTAATGCTTGGCGGTTTTTTTATTCCATCAATTTGCGAAAGCTCAAAAATCCGAGCTAAATCATCGTTCTTTTTGTCAAAATATGAGTCTGCTGCTTTCTGATATTCATCAAAAAGCTTAGGGATGGTGTCACCGCTTGGATCAAAATTAATTTGTTGGCTAATTTTTGTTTTTACCATTAAAAATCTTAATAATTCCGGCGGTAAAATCTCAAGCATTTCTGAAGCAGACGATCCGCGACCCTTCGAAGAAGACATTTTCCTTCCGCCTATCAAGAAGAACGCATAAGGCAGAGCATATGGAATAGGATATTTAATCACTTTCTTACATATTAAACTTGCCAAATCATGCGAGCCTCCCTTACTCATGTGGTCTTCGCCTGCCCCTTCAACAGTTACGCCAATAACCTTCCATTTTGCGGCCCATTCTACTTTCCAGGGAAGTTTGCCTACGATTCCATTTTCACTACTAAACGGAGACATCTCGCCCTTAAATCCGCATCCTTTCGTCCATTTTACAGCATCTATTTCACAGATAAACGAAACCTTTTCACCACTCCAATTGGTTACCCTAGTCGTCGAAACTTTACCACAACTCGTACAATATGGCTGAAAAGGATACCAATTCTCCGGAACTTTCTTCTCGTAAAGTTCTTCATAAATTTTTCTTATTGCAGAAGCTTTATCCAGACATTCTTTGATAATGGGATTCATCTTACCGCTTTTATATAAATCCGCTGTCCACAAAATTTCAGGATTGCAGCCAATTTTATTAAAAACATTTTTAAATTCAAAGGCATAATATTCCGCATAATTATTAAAACCTTTTTCAGGCGATGGAACTTTAAAAAGTGGCAACCCCAAATACTTTCCAAACTCTTCCTTTGACAAATAATTAGGGAGAGCATCCATAGGGTCATGATTGTCAAAAATATACGTATATCTCGTTTTAACACCTGCTGATTTTAATGCTTTATAAATCAAATCATGAACTACAACACCGCGTAATGATCCTACGTGAATTCTTCCGCTGGGAGTTTTTGCATCATCAACCCATTCCAAGGGTAATTTTCTTTTTTTTAATTCGGCAACTACATTATCCACCCAAAACATACACTCATTATACAGGCTGTTACCCAAAATTGCAGTAGATATGCTAGTAATCTTCCAGAGTTGAGGTGTCTCCGATTGGTAAACCAAGCTCTTTGGCTCTCAACACACGTCTCATAATTTTTCCAGATCTTGTTTTCGGCAATTTATCAATAAACTCTATTTCCCGCGGATAGGCATGTCCGGCCAAATGCTTCTTCACATGCTCTTTTAATTTTTCCTTCAATTCCTCGGAGGGCTCAATGCCGGGCTTAAGAACTACAAAGGCCTTGATGATTTCACCTCTTAATTCATCCGGCTTGCCAATAACTCCGGCCTCAACCACCGAAGGATATTCAACCAGAGAACTTTCCACCTCAAACGGCCCGACTCTTTCTCCCATTGTCTTAATCACATCGTCAGAACGCCCGATAAACCAAAAGTAGCCATCTTTGTCTTCGTAAGCCTTATCGCCTGATAAGTACCAGCCGTTGGCGAAATACGAATTATATTTTGCCGGATTTCTCCATACATCCTTCATCAAGGATGAAACCGTTTTGGGTTTAATAGCCAAATTTCCTTCTTTTTCAAAAGCCACTTCCTTACCATTTTCATCCACAATTCCTGCAACAACACCGGGGAAAGGTTTACCCATTGATCCGGGCTTAATGTCCATAACCGGATAATTGGTAATGCAAATTCCGCCCAGCTCTGTCTGCCACCAGGTATCATGAAAAGGCAATCCGTAGGCTTCAAGTCCCCACCAAATTGCTTCCGGATTTAATGGCTCTCCCACGCTGGCCAAATGCTTAAGACTGGAAAGATCAAAATCTTTGATATTAATATCTGACCCCATCAGCATACGAATTGCAGTCGGAGCCGTGTACCAAATGGTCACTTTATAGTCCTGAATTATTTCGTACCAGTTTTTCGGAGAAAATCTACCTTCAAAAATTACCGACGTTCCCCCCAGTCCCCAAATACCCAAAACTCCATAAACAACGCCGGTTACCCAACCTAAATCGGCCGTGCACCAATAAACATCGTCTTCTTGAACATCCAAGACTAGCCTTGTTGTCATTATGGCTTGCAGGATATCCGAATGAGCGTGGACAACTCCCTTGGGTTTGCCCGTTGTTCCCGAAGTGTAAAGCATATAGGAGGGGTCATTGGGGGCCATATGCATAGCCTCAAATTTATCGGAAGCTTTTTTCATTTCCTGATTGTAATAAGTTATATTTTTGCCCTTCGCCTGCTCAACCGAACCTCTTTCAACAATAATAACTTTTTCAAGACTTGGCAGATCTTTCCATATTTTTTCAATTCGGGGAAAAAGGACAGAGTTCGTGATTAAAATTTTCGCCTGACTGTCCAGCAGACGATCGGCAAGGGCCATTTCCTGAAATGCGGGAAAAAGCGTTCCGGCAATTGCCCCGACTTTCAGTATTCCCAAAAATGCAACATATCTTTCCGGAATTGTCGGTAAGAAAATAAAAGCTCTGTCTCCCTTGCCAATGTTTTGAGAGACTAAAACATTGGCAAATTTATTGATAAGATTTTGCAGTTTTAGATAAGTATATTTTTCTTTTTCTCCGTTTTGGCCTTCATAAAAAAGCGCGACCTTGTCTTTCCTTTTTCCTCTTGCGTGCCTGTCGATAAGATTAAACGCAGCGTTTAAGGTTTTGTCCTTGAAATATTCTATCTCGGATTTTACTTTTTCCCAAGAAAAAGTTTTGTAAGTTTTTTCGTAATCTAATAAATTAGGAAGTTTTTTAAGTTTTTTGACGTCTTTGCGGATAATATTTGCTGCACCTTGCATGATAACTATTTTACGGAAATAATCGAATAAGTGATTTTTCCGGCAGGAGCTTGAACCTGAACTTTTTCCCCAACTTTTTTGCCCAGCAAAACTTTTCCCAGAGGAGATTCGTGTGATATTTTTCTGTTGGTAGGATCCGCTTCCCATTCTCCAACGACTGTAAAAATTTCTTTTTTGCCATCCGAATGAAGGGTTACGGTTGACCCTAATTTAATCGCATGATTTGCAGCCTTAACATCCCTTATAACAACCGCCTGCTTAAGAATGACTTCCAATTCATCAATTCTTCCGTCGATAAAAGTCAGTTCCTCGCGGGACGCAACGTATTCCGCATTTTCCGCCAGATCACCCATATTGCGGGCCTGGGTAACGCGCGCCAAGACATCAGGTCTCTTTGTGCCGATAAGCTCGTCGTATTCCTTTTTAAGCTCTGCTAAGCCTTCTTTTGTCAAGTAAATTTTCTTATTATTATCCATACAAACTTCTAACTACAATAAATCCCTCTGCTATAAAATCGAGGGATAATAACGAAAATATACTGGAAATCTAATTTTTTGTCAATAACCTCTAGTATTAGTTATATAGGTCTAAATTTTAGGAGTATATTATAAGCCCGCTCTTTATTTTCCTCTGAAACCAATATCTTTACCAAACCCTTATTGGGCTGACCATAATAAATAATAGTATCTAGAGGAGCTATGAGAATTAAGGGCAAAACTGCTAGGTCTTCTTCTCCGATTATTTTTAAAATCACCCGCTCATCAAAGTATAATTTGAAAATTTCCGCTACTTTTGTAAAAAGATCATGGGTTACTTGACCCGCAGGATTTTGGGCAGTTATAATTTTTTTGTCTCCGGAAAAACCCAGATCCAAAAATGAAGCGTGTGTTTCTTTACGTGCGACCTTAAAATCAATTACGGAAAGCTTCTGCTTGAAACCTGATTGATTAAGTTTTTTCGTGGTCACATCTCCAACCGAAACAATTAATTGGCCTTGAGGCTTTGAAAAATCAAAATCTAAAACGCCAAAAGGTTTTTCCAGCTCTCCCCTTAAATCATCCGGAAGAACTAGGTCTGTACTAAGCCAAGATGGTTTTATGTATTGCTTACCCAACTTATTTATTTCACCACTTCTAATTCTCCCGGATGAAATAAGTTTTCCATCTTCAGCTTTAAGACCGGAAAAAACTAAAATCTTAAGCGAAATTAGGCCCAGTTCTTTTCTTCTGGAGTTAATAATTTCTGCTCCTCTTTTTGTATCTTCAGACACAACGATTGCGTCAATTGACAAATCTTTGGAAAGTGTTGGGCCAAACAAATCGTCTATTTTAAAAACCTCTGTCTTGCCCGAAGCTTTTTCTGAAGCAATAAATTTTAAAACCGACTGCTTTCGTTGCTCAAAAGGCTCAATCTCCTTCAAACTTCTAACTTCTAACTTCTGACTTCTGACATATTCATCGCTGGTTATCCCAATGGCTATTTTTTTTCCCAAAGAAAAAGCATATTTCAAAAATTCTTCGTGTCCCCTGTGAAAATGATCAAATGTTCCTCCGCAAACAATTAGATTATTGGCCATACTGATTTAATGTTTGCGAAACTCCTTTCGAAAGAGTTTCTGCGGCTGCTTGAGAAGAACCACCTTTTAATATGGAATCCACTGCAACATTTAAGTCGCTATTCATCTTGGAATTAATCCCATTATCATTAGTGCCACTAATAAAATAAGAAGAAACCGCGGACGGCGCGCTGGAAACGAAAGGATACGCAATAGAATTACTTAAACTGGAAGCCAGATCAATTCTGGCATACGGCTCACCAAAATTCCTTACTTTGGCCTCCTGCACAAATAATTTTTGTTCTGTTTCTTTGGAAGTCAAATATTGCAAGAACAAAAGCGCTTCTTTCTGATGCTTAGATTTGCCGGAAACTCCTCCAACCCAATAACTGGCAATCGTCATGTCTTGTCCCGGAAGACTGGGGACCGGATAAATATCAAAGGCGAGATTTGGATTCAAAGCTTTTATTGTGAAAAAATCCCCCGAGTAACCAAAATACATCGCTAGTGATCCAGAAGCAAAGGTCTTGACTGATTCGTCAAGAGTATCGTCCCAAACATTTCCTTGAGACGTTGCAAAAGAAGTGTAAAAACTTAATGCGTCGCCTGCCGCAGGCAGATTGGAAGCCATATCGTTAAGATTAACTCCATTTTGCACAAGAAGCATTGACAAGATATCGGGCGCATGAGTGACGTTGGCAAATGTTCCCATTGCCGCACCGGCTGTTTTGATGTTGCCCTGATCATCCTTGACAGTCAGTTGTCTTGCAAAATTCATAAAATCTATCCAGGTCGTAGGAGCCTTGAGACCGGCTGCCTGGAGAAGATCCCTGTTAATAAAAAGATTTAAAGTATCTATTTCCAAAGGCACACCATAGATAGCGCCATTTTTTACTAAATCCATCTTTACCACGGGATAATAATTTTTAGAAAGATCATCTTTGGAAAGAACACTGCTGGGAAGTGGCAAAAGTAAACCAGAAAGTTCAGGCACCCAAGTATTGTGAAGCTCAAAAATATCCGGACCATTGCCATTATTGGATCTTGTTGTCAATCTGTCCTTATATTGATCCAAACCTTCTTTTGAGTATGTTATTGCAATATTGGGATGTAATTTTTCAAAGTCTGCGATAATCGGCGTGACTGTCGAAGCATCCTCCAAAAGTCCCCAGTAAGTTAATTTTACTTGATTAATTTTGCCCGGAAAAAATTTAGGCAAAACCATATTGTAAATTAGAGAAAAAAAGCCAATAACAATAACTATTCCCAATAAAATCTTTAAAAAACCAAATAGCTTTGACGGAGGAGGAGCACTGGGCAATTCCGGCGGTGGCGGAAAGGAAATTGGGTTTGCTACCGGAATTTCAGGCTGAACGCCTGCATCATTTGGAGAAGTATTAATTGGTTTGAAAATCGAGTTTTCATCCATATTCAGTATCTAGTATAATATGTCAGACACAGTATATCAAATGAAGCGAACAAAAAAACCACAAATCCGAAAAAAAATTATTAAACATGCCTTAAAGACGGTCTTTTGGTTTATTACCGGAGCCGTATTAGCAACATTTTTACTCACCAGCTTTACTTTCATCATTTTTGAAAAAATAAACTCCGATAAAGTTTACCCGGGAATAACGATCAGCAACACTGATGTCGGAGGAGATACTCAAGCGCAAGTTCAGGAATTATTTATCAGGAAAAATGAGACCATGGGAAACACTCAATTTACTTTTTCGCTTGATTCTATGGCGGCTACTGTTTCTGCTAAAGATTTAAAAATTGGCTACGATCAGGATCTCATCGCCACGCAAGCAATAAGTCTAGGAAGATCTGATAATTTTCTCTCCAACATTAGCATTGCTTTCCAGGCATACTGGGATGGATTAAATTTAGACCCATCATATCGTTATTCTGAAGACGTACTGAACAAAACACTTGCTCCGTTGATAGAAAAAACAAATAAAGAACCTATTGACGCCCTTTTTAATTTTCAAAACGGAAAAGTCGTGGCATTCAGACCGTCCGAAAAAGGCAAAATAATTGACATGGAAAAAGTTAAAGCAGGCTTAATTTCTCAATTTGGAAAATCATTATTAACGCAAAAATTTCAAAATGTAACTATTCCGGTTACCGTTAATATTCTTGAACCAAAAATAACTACGGACAAAGTAAACAACTTAGGTATCAAAGAATTGATTGGAGCAGGAACTTCCCTTTTTCAGCACTCAATCCCCGGCAGAATTTTTAATGTAACTCTGGCCGCATCAAGAATAAACGGAGTCTTAATTGCTCCGAATGAAATATTTTCTTTCGACAAAGCCTTGGGGGATGTTTCTGCTTTCACCGGATATCAACAAGCTTATATCATACAAAACGGCAAAACTGTGCTTGGTGACGGAGGGGGTGTTTGTCAAGTATCAACCACTTTTTTTAGGGCAATTCTCAATGCGGGTTTACCGATTACAGAAAGACACGCTCATGCTTATCGGGTTGGTTATTACGAAGAAGATGGCCCCCCAGGTCTGGATGCTACAGTTTATGTTCCGAGCGTTGATTTGAAATTCAAAAATGACACTAATAATTATATTCTTGTCCAAACCCAGATAGACACAGACACATTAAGGCTTTCTATTTTTCTTTATGGCGCTTTGGACGGCAGATCGGTTATTCTGACTCAACCCATTGTTACTAATCGAACCCCTGCGCCTCCCGATCTTTATCAAGACGATCCCACATTGCCCAAAGGAATCATCAAGCAAATAGATTTTAGTGCGGAAGGATCAACGGTAACATTTTCCAGAACTGTTATTAAAAATAATAAAAAAATTATCTCCGAAAGCTTTATTTCCAACTACGCTCCCTGGCAATCCGTTTATCTTCGCGGAACAAAAGAATGAATAAAATTTTAACTATACAACAAGGCATAAAAGCTGCGCGAAAATTAAAAAAGCAAAACAAAACTATTATTATCGCGGGGGGATTTTTTGACATTCTGCATCCGGGTCACATCAAATTCCTAGAGGCAGCAAAAAAATACGGCGATTATCTGTTTATTTTATTGGAAGAGGATACTAAAGCTTTAAAAAAAGGCAAAGGAAGACCGGTAAATTCTCAAGAAAATCGGGCAAAAATATTATCCGCCGTTCAAAACGTTGACTGCATAGTATTGCTTAAAAATATGACAAACAATCAAACTTATGATAAGATCATTGTCGAAATACACCCTGATGTAATTGCTGTGACGTTTGGGGATCCAAATTTAAAACATAAGCAAAGACAGGCGAAATTGGTTCAGGGCAAGGTCGTAAATGTAATCAGGAGAATCGATAATCGTTCAACAACAAAATATATAAATTTAATTGCTAACAAAAAACAATGAAAAAAGTATTACTTGCATTCGCCATCCTCTTACTTGTCGTTGGGGGAATATATCTCACCCAGAATTACCAAAAAGCAGGGGGAACATTCTCTTTTTTTAAGAAAACCGCAACCGTAACGATAGATAATCATAGTTTTAATGTTTTTATAGCTGCTTCTGAGCAGGAACGCATTGATGGTTTGTCCAAAACGAAATCCTTAGCGCTAAATCAGGGAATGATCTTTTTGTTTGATAAATCGGATTATTATTCTTTTTGGATGAAAAATATGAAATTTCCAATCGATATTATTTTTATCAATAATGATCAGGTTGTAACTATACAAAGCAACGCTCAAATAGTAAAAGCCCAGGAAAATCCGACAATCTACGCTTCTACTGCGCCCGCGAATAAGGTTCTGGAAATTCAAGTCGGGCTTTCCAAAAAATATAATTTTAAAAACGGTGACAAAGTAACCTATGAAAATCTTGGCAATTGAAACAAGCTGTGACGAAACCGCTGCCGCAGTTGTTTCAAAAAATCCCGGAGAAAGCTACGTTAAAATTTTGTCGAATGTTGTCGCCTCGTCATTAATGCTTCATTCAAAAACCGGCGGAATTATTCCCGATGTGGCAGCCCGCGAACAACTAAAATTTATTATTCCAGTTATTGAAAAAGCGATCAAAACTTCAAAGATTAAAATAGAGGATTTAGATGCGATTGCAATTACACAGGGACCAGGACTAATCGGATCACTTCTGATTGGAGTTGAAACAGCCAAAACACTTTCTTTTCTTTGGAAAAAGCCAATCATACCGGTAAACCATTTATTCGGTCACATCTACGCCAACTTTATTCAAGCTCCGAAACTAGACGCTGTTCAATTTCCCGCTATCGCCTTACTTGTTTCCGGTGGACATACTGACTTAGTTTTAATAAAAAATCACAATAATTTTAAGTGGCTGGGTGGAACCAGAGATGATGCTGCTGGAGAAGCATTTGATAAAATCGGAAGACTATTGAATTTGCCATATCCCGCAGGCCCAACGATGGAAGCTTTAGCTAAAAATGGGGATGAAAAAGCTTTCAATTTCCCTCGCCCAATGATCGGATCAAGGGATTTTGATTTCTCTTTTTCAGGACTCAAAGCCGCGGTCTGGCGCGAAACCAAAAAATTAGGTTCTTCTGTAAACTATAGCCCATCAACTATTAACGATATCTGCGCTTGTGTCCAGAAATCAATCATCGAAGTTTTGGTCAGGAAAACTCTGAAGGCAGCCAAAAAATATAACGTAAAATCTATTCTTCTTGGGGGCGGTGTTGCGGCAAATCAAAAACTCCGTGATGAGATTAAGCTAAAAACTAAAATCAAATTTTTCTTTCCGGAGAAAGGATTGTGCACAGATAATGCGGCAATGATCGGCGCTTATGCGGCCTTTCATCCCGAAGAAAAATCCTGGGAAAAAATCAACGCCAACCCGGAGCTTTATTTTGACTAAGAAATAAAATGCAAGTCACAATTTTATTAATATTTATTGTTCTTGGAATTTTTATCTATACCTTGCATGAATTTCGTCTTAGCCTTAAGCCTCAAAAAGATTTAAATAAACCTGCATTAAATGCTAATTTGAAAATTATTAAAAAATATTTAATAACCTCCGATGGCCTAAAGATTTCTTCATGGTACATTCCGGTAAAAAATCCCAAAGCAGTTATTGTTCTCATTCATGGATATAAAAGAATAAATGAAGGTAAGATTCGCCTACTTCCACACGCGGAATATTTAAACTCCGCAGGTTATTCTACAATCTTAATTGACTTAAGATCTTTTGGAGAAAGTGAAGGAGACAAAATATCCTTGGGAATTCAGGAATGGAAGGATGTTGAAGCTGCCTACGATTATATGAAATCTTTTCCGGAAAATAAAAATAAAAAAATCGGATTTTACGGTAAATCAATGGGTGGCGTAACTGCAATTATTACCCGTGCTTTAACCGATAAGGGAGATTTTGTCATTACCCTTACTCCATACGCAAGCTTTGGAAATCTTTTTGATTTACAGCTTGAACAAAAAGGTTATTACATTCCTATTTTCTTACCTCTTCTTCATTTAGCCGGTCTATTTGAATTTGGATTAAATTTTGAAAAATATGCGCCTATAAATTTGATTAAAAAAATAAAAGTTCCTATTTTTATTGTGGGTGCAAAATACGACGATGTAGTACCGAAGAAAGATGCTAAACGTTTATTTAATAAGGCTAATAATCCAAAGGAGTTTTGGGAAGCACCGACCAACCATGATGACATTTTTAGACAAAACCCGGAAGAGTTTAAGAAAAAAATATTGGGATTTTTATCAAAATACGCGTAGACTCTACCGTTTAGTAGGTTTATGCATATAGAGTTCTGGAGATATTCTAATTAACCTAACCGTCTTATTCGTTTTCCATTCAGGTTCCCTCATTTTTATAAAGCGGCTTCTGGCTTTATGATGGCGCGGTATTTCTTTTGAAGATGACATGTCGACGATTATAGCAAGCCTTTCAACAATTATCAACCGCGAAATGACATGACCAATTCTTGAATTTAGCTTGAATGAGCGATATAATCTACGTAAATTATGAGCGAAGAACAAGTTTGTGATGCAGTTCTGGACCTACAATTAAAAGATACTACTGTTCAAAGTCCCTTTAATTGCAGGTGTGCTACAAAGAAAATGGCAGAAACTGCAGATAAAACAGATCCAACTGTCGTCACGGAGATACTTGTGTTTCCATACCCCTCACCTGATGAAGGCGTTCATTATGCGCTAAAAGTTGGAAAGAACATCTTCAATCCCGTTAAGGCAGCGGGATTTCCTAGATATAACGGTCCCATAGATAAAGCGCCGGGACTTCTCCGATTTATGAACACTACTAAGGAAATTTTGTAGATTTTACAAACAAAGTTTCCCAAAAAAGTGGTAGAATAATTAGGTGCAAACAGAATTTTTAATCATTGGAGTTTTAATTTTTTTAGGCTTCGTCGTTACTGTTTATTTTCTAAATAGCAAGATTTCAAATCTACAAAAGAACAAACCTGACGCCTCACTTCTGGAATGGCTTAAGACAATGCAGTCAAGCATAGATTCATCCTCGGTTCATATGGTCAAAACTTTACAGGAAAATTCAAAACAGTTAAATGACCGTTTGGATAAAGCAGCCAGCGTAATTAAGGATGTCGGGCATGAAGTCGGACAAATGAGCGAAATCGGGCGAAGCATGAAAGAGCTTCAGGATTTTTTAAAAAGCCCAAAATTACGGGGAAATATCGGAGAGCAGGTTTTGAAAGATCTTATTTCCCAGATGTTTCCCAAAAACAGTTTTCACATCCAATATCAATTTAAATCAGGCGAAAGAGTGGACGCGGCAATTCAGACGGACGCCGGAATTTTGCCAATTGATTCAAAATTCCCAATGGAAAATTTTCAAAAAATGGCTAAAGCCGAAAATAATCTTGACAAAAATATATTTGAAAAAGAATTTGCCAGAGATGTTAAAAAACATATTTCCTCCATTGCCCAAAAATATATTTTGCCGGAAGAAGGAACTATGGATTTTGCCCTGATGTACGTGCCAAGTGAATCGGTATATTATGAATTGGTTAATATGCTGGATATTATGGATTTTGCCAAACAATCACGGGTGTACGTTGTGTCCCCAACTACTTTATATGCTCACCTGCAAACAATTTTATTGGCTTTTGAAGGCAAAAAAATTGAGTCCAGGTCCCGCGATCTTTTCAAAATGCTCCGCGCACTGCAAGTTGATTTCCACAAAGTAGAAGATAATATGCTTGTCTTGGGAAAACATATCAACAATGCCTCTTCCCAATTTGCTAATGTAAACAGTGGCTTTAATCAAATCGGGCAAAAAATTAATTCAACAAAAAGCCTCGAAGATTAAATATAATCTAAAGAAATTAAGGATTATCTTTTGCAATTTGCATTTTTAAACAAAAAAGGCTATCCTGAATTCATGCTAAGCCAGGAAGCCTTAATTAAATCACTTAAATTACAGGAATCAATTAGAAAACTGGGCGGTATGACTTCTGAAGGTTCTTGCTTCGGTACTCCACTTCCGGACAGACTTAGGCCACCATTTGAAACAGTTCTTTTCAAACGAAAGGAAGAGAAATCAGATTCCAAAAATGCTACTCCAACAAAACCACCGGAGGAATTTATTGACCGTCCTTTTTAGTTTTAAAAGTGTGGTAAAATAGCCACATGAGCGATATCAAAGCTTTAAATCCTCAACAAGCTACAGCTATTCAGCATCTTCAGGGTCCGCTGTTAATTATTGCCGGTGCCGGAACAGGTAAAACGACAGTTATAACCGAAAGGATAAAATATTTGATACTTGAAAAAAATATACTTCCCTCGCAAATTCTGGCTTTAACTTTTACGGACAAAGCCGCGCGGGAAATGGAAGAACGCGTGGATGTGGCCATGCCTTATGGCTATACCCAGATGTGGATTTCAACTTTTCATGCATTTTGTGACAGAATTCTGCGCAATGACGCTCACGCCATAGGACTTGATCCGGGATACAGATTAATTTCACAAGCCGAATCAATCTTGCTTCTCAAGCAAAACATTTTCAACATGGGGCTTAATATTTTTAGACCACTAGGAAATCCAACGAAATTTCTTGACGCATTGCTTACCCACTTTTCACGACTGAAAGACGAAGATGTATCGCCCAAAGAATATCTTAGATGGGCAAAAACTCAAAAATCAACAGATGAAAAAGCGCAATATCTGGAATTGGCAAATTCCTACCAAAAATATGAGGATTTAAAAATAAAAGAATCTGCAATGGATTTTTCCGATCTTATTTCAAATACTTTACTTCTATTTAGAACAAGGAAAAATATTTTAAAGAAATACCAAAAACAATTTAAATATATTTTGGTTGATGAATTTCAAGACACCAACTATGCGCAAAATGAATTAGCAATACTGCTTGCCGGTCATGAAAAAAATATTACTGTTGTCGCTGACGATGATCAATCAATTTACAGATTTAGAGGTGCTGCGGTTTCAAATGTTTTGCAATTTAAGGAAAGCTTCGCGAGTGCAAAAGTCGTGACCTTGAATAATAATTACCGATCTACTCAAACGATTTTGGATGCCAGTTATAGATTAATTCAGCATAATAATCCCAACAGGCTTGAAGTCGTGGAGGGCATTGATAAAAAACTCAAAAGCCATTCTATAAAAGCTAATAAAGAAATTGAGTTAATCCATGAAACAAGAAGTGAAGACGAAGCGGACAAGATTGCGCTCGAAATAAAAGAATTAACTGAAAAAAAGTATGAGTACAAAGATATCGCAATTTTAGTCAGAGCCAATAATCATTCCTCCTCTATCACTGCCGCTTTACAGCGTCATAGAATTCCCTTTCAATTTTTGGGACCCGGCTATCTTTTTCAACAGGAAGAAATAAAAGATTTAATTGCTTACCTGGCGTTTTTGACTAATCTTTCGGATTCGGTTTCTCTTTTCAGAGTTTTATCGATGGACATTCTCGGTATTCCCTACATCGAGCTGAATTATCTTTTAAATTACGCCAAAAGAAAAAACTTGACTCTTTTTGAAGCCTTATCCGACGTCAATCAAACATTTTTAAAGCCGAAAACACAGGAAAAACTTACAAATTTCAGGGATATGGCAGCAAGACACTTAGAAAAAAGCAAAAAAGATACGGGCGGACAGATTCTCTATTATTTTCTGGTTGATTCAAAACTTTTTGAGACACTTAACTCTACCGATTCGGTTAAGGAAGAACGCAGAGTCCAAAATATTGCCAAATTTTTTGACCGGATTAAAAGCTTCGAGACTGAACATTTGGATAGTAATATTTTCACCCTTTATGAATGGCTTAATTTAATGCTCTCCATGGGAGACAGCCCTACGGCTGCGGACGTTGACGTAAAAGACAGAAACGTAGTAAATATTTTAACCGTGCATTCCTCCAAAGGCTTGGAGTTTAAAGTTGTATTTATGGTAAATTTGGTCAATGACCGTTTCCCGTCACGGGACAGAAGTGAAAAAATTCCACTGCCTGAAGGAATCCTCAAAGAGAAACTTTCCCCTGACAGCGATTTTCATTTGGAGGAAGAGCGCAGACTTTTTTATGTCGGCATGACCCGAGCCAAAGAAAGATTATATTTTACTGCGGCAAATTATTATGGCACCGGAAAACGGCCCAGAAAGTTATCACCATTTATTTATGACGCGATTCCGGAATTACTCAAAACAGAAACAAAAAATAAAACCCAACAACTGTCTTTACCTGAAATTCTTTCTGTTTATCAGGAGAAAACCGAAGTGAAAGAAGAAAAACTTCCGCTTAAAATAAGCTACATTACTTTTTCAAATCTGCAAATGTTTGATATTTGTCCGCTGCATTACAAAGCAAAAGTCATTTTCAATCTCCCGACTCCAACGGCTGCCGTTCAAAGTTTTGGTATTTCTATCCATAACACCTTATATAATCTTTACAAACAAATTTCCGAAGGAGCCACCCCATCTCTTGAACGGTTGCTGGAGATATTTAAACAGGAATGGATCAGTGAGGGCTATGACGGCAAAAAACATGAACAGGAACGTTTTTCGCAGGGAACAAAAATCCTCAAAGAATTTTATAAAAAGGAATTAAAAACCTCTACGAAAACCTTAGCACTTGAATTACCATTTTCTTTTGTCTTGAAAAACGGAGTTAAAGTTTTTGGCAAGATTGACCGAATTGATAAAAAGGGCAAGGGAATTGAAATAATTGATTACAAAACAGGCGCAGATAATCCAAAGGCAGATAGGGCTCACAGATTACAACTGGCTATGTATGCGCTAGCCGCTACTAAAGTAAAAGATGAAATTCTTAACCGCCGCCCTGAAGACATTACTTTAACCCTTCATTTTCTGGAAGGAAATACCAAAAAAACTATGAATTTCAAACAGGAAGATTTGGACAAATTGGAATCGGAACTTGTCGATAAAATTGCCGAAATAGAAAAAAGCGACTTTAAATGCAGTAAAAACGTGCTTTGTCTTAACTGTGAATACAAAATGCTCTGCCAAGTCTAATACCTTCTATACTTATCATGACTACCGATTGCAATAAAAATCACAATATGCATATTTTTCCAAATAAAAAATATCCTATCGCTTTTATTTAAACGAATTGTCCATACTCCTTTTGCATTTTGTAATTTTTCTAAATTTAAACTTGGATGAAGCGGATTCAGAATAAAAAGATTGGCTATCCTATCATAATCATTAAAACGGCGAAGATTATTTCTAACAAATTTCTTACGTTCGCTAATAAAGTGATTTGAATATTCGATTCTAATCTTTTGAGAGGACATATTTTTTAAGATCTTCGAGGTCCTTATCTAAATCCCGTTTTGTTCTTATAACCCTAGTTTTTCCTTGTCCCGATTCTATTAATGCCTGGTTCAAAAGCTCCTCTAATTGCATTTTTTCCAAAAGATCAAGACCAATAATTGCCCCTTGGGGCTTGTTGTTTGACATCACAATAACAGGCTCTTTGGATTTATTCGCATCCTCAAACACTTTTTTGTATCCTCTCTGAATTTGTCTGGCCGATATCATGTTAAACATATTATCGATATGATATCATAACTTAAAGTGTATGTCAACTTGACATACATGAATACATCCAGAACAAAAAGGATAAATTTACTTTGCGAGATAGGCAATAACGCAATGTTGTTAAAATTCCTTTAGATATACATTGCCTTTTGGAACTGGAACTTCAATTTTTCTGGCGTTAGGTTTTCCATTAACGCCTCTAATAGCAATAAGTTGATAGTTAAGGTCATTATATTTCATTTCTTTTTGTATGGTATCAGCCGTGATATTAGATATCCTAACTACGTCTGGGCTTGACCCCGTTATTTCCATAATAGCTTTCTCAATTTTATGTGTCCACACTGATTTTTCTGTTCCGAAAGTTAGATATACAGCTTTTATAGTGCCCTCACCACGAGGACTGAATTGATTTAAGATTTTAAGATGTTCATCGAGTTTTTTTGCGGGACTAGGAGGATAATGAGTGAGTAACATTTCATCTTTTCCTTCAGGATCTATCTTCCAGACAAGAACAGAATCACATCCGCTACGAGCAACAGTGCCAAGATAATAGATCTTATAATCGGAGGCTGGAATATCTAACCTCTTGAATTTATTCATGCCAACCTCATGTATCTTTATATTTTCGGGAATCTCAACGGGGAGGGGTAAATCTTGCTTTATTCTTTTAATCCCTGTTCCTAAACTAGCGTCCTTAAATTCCATATAAAAATTATACCAGAAGTTTCCCTACGAAAACAAAGCGCTCTAGGAAGAGAATAAGCCAGATTCTGTTTTATTCCGAATCTATCTCGTTTGTGATATTTGGTCACATACGCCAAGTTTGACTTGGTGCCTTTCTTTGATACTCCTGTAAAGACAGTCAAACGTATCGTTCGAAAGTTGCAGCAGGTGGGATTGCCTATAGTCCCCGAGGGGACCGTTTCACTCTCACTCGTCTCTGTTGCTCTCAAGTCCTGTCATTTCAGAACCTGCTTCTGACTGCGCACGTGAGTAAACAATCAGAATACCAGCTATTACTAGTCGGGGCTTACGCCCCATCCCCGTCCTTACGCCTGTCTGGACTTTCCTGTACGTTCATTTAACTGAACGCACTAACGGATCTTCTTCCTAGAGCAAGGCATATTGTAGTACATTGAGGAATTAAAGGCAAACCGGGGTCTATTTTTCACTTCTACCTATTTTTTCAAGCGAGAATTCAAGCAAAATTCGGATTATTCCGGCCACGGGAACAGCCAAAATAACACCCAACACTCCCCAAATATGCTGCCCCGCCAAAACTGCGAAGAGTATTATCAGCGGATGAAGTCTGACAATTCTGCCCATTACCGCAGGCGCTACAAAGTAATCCTGAATTTGACGAACAACAAAATAAATTAAAGCCACAATAATTGCCCCCTGCAGTGGACCCAAACCAAACGATAGGTTGCCGTTGGAAAGCGTAATTAAAACAGCAATTAATCCTGCAAAGATAGGACCCATAATCGGAATTATTTCCACAAAGCCTGAAAAAATCGCCAGAATAAGAGCAAATCTCACGCCAACAATTGAAAGTGTCAGATAGAGAACGAGAGAAACCAGAAAAACCATGAACACCTGACCCCTTAGATAACCGCCCAAAACATTATTAATTCTGGAAAAGATAAAATTTACATCATTTCTGTATTTACCCGGGATATTATCCAAGATTTTTTTAAACATCGCTCCTCCGTCTTTGAGAAAATAGAATCCGGCAAAAAGAAAAATAAAAAATCCGATGACTGTCGTTAACGCTCTGGGGAAAAAAGTGAACACGGAAGCTGATGATATGGATTTGGGTTTTTCTATAAAGGCAAAAGTCTCCTGCGCTGCCGGCTTAATCCAGGAAGGCAAATTATTGATCTGACTTTCCGAAGCTTCAGGTATTCCGTTTATGAAACTCTTCAGCTCTGACGATTCATTAGTAACTTGCCTGGCTAGACTCATCCCCAACGAAACGAGCAAAAATACAATCAGAGAATAAATAATAACTATCGAAAGACTTTTGGGAAGCTTAATGTACCGGTAAAAAAAATTAACTATCGGATTAAAAATATAGGCAAATATTATTGCCAAGACAAAGGGAGTCAAGATAGCTCTTTCAATATACAAAAGAAAAGCTACAAGAACTGTCAAAAAGACAAAAAAAGCTGTCCTCAAATTGATAGTCATATTCTTTCTACCAATTTTATCTTACTACTTTCTTCAGGGTCTTGCCCGGAGTAAATCCAGGAGCCTTTCTTGCTGCTATAGTTATTTTTTCTCCGGTCTTTGGATTACGACCGACTCTTTGAACTCTTTGGCGAACAGAAAAAGTTCCAAATCCTGTAATCACTACTTTTTCTCCTCGTTTCAAAGCGTCTCTAATCGAGTTAATAACTCCCTGCACGGCATCTCGGGATGCTTTGTTGGTCAGGTTTGCTTTTTTAGCAACAACTTCTATTAATTCTCTTTTTGTCATTTATATTCACCTCCTTTTCAATTAGCTTAACAATACAATGTAAACAAATCACTGTCAAGATATCAAGTTTTTAATTTGAAATTAAACTGCGGACTCTGAAGAGATGGCGCGGAATTCTCTGATGGCGGTAACTTTGACTCCCCCCGGCACCGCTTGAGTCAGACTGACTTCTTCTCTTATTTTATTAGCCGTTATTATTGTTTGCGCGTCATCTAATCTTCCCGCATTTATGATGACCCGTAATTCACGACCCGCTTCAAATGCGTACGCATCATCGACACCTTCATATTTCTTGGCAATTTCCTCCATATCCTTTAATCTTTTTGCATATCCCTCGATGTCTTCAAAGCGCGCTCCGGGACGAGCTCCGGAGATCTGATCCGCGATAGACACTATTATAGATTCAATTGAAGAAAAAGGCTTATCTTCATGATGCTCAGCAACACAATTTACAATTTTTTCAGGAATATTAAATTTCTTCAGGAGATCTACTCCCAACTTCACGTGGCTTCCTTCGCCCTCAACTACCTTACCTATGTCATGAAAAAGACAACCCAGTCTGACGATATTTATATCCGCTCCGATTTCGGCAGCGATATGCATTCCGATTTTTGTATCTTCCAAGGTGTGGACAATCAGGTTTTGTCCGTATGAAGTCCTGAATTTAAAACGTCCCAAAACCGCCATCAATTCCACCGGTAAATTAAATACCCCGACCTCGTGAGCAATTTTTTCGCCCTCCTCCAGCATAACTTTCTCCAATTCCTGTCTGGTCTGATTTACAATTTCTTCAATTCTGAAGGGCTGAATTCTGGTGTCTTTAAGTAGCTTTTCCAGCGCTCTTTTGGCAACTTCCCGTCTGACCGAATCAAAACAGGAAAGTCTGATTATACCCTCTTCATCCAAATCAACATCCACTCCCGTCGCCTGCTCAAAAGCCCGAATGTTGCGTCCTTCTTTACCGATGATTCTTCCCTTCACTTCTTCATCGTCTATCTTGACTGTTGAAACAGTGTATTCGGCAACATAATCTAACGCCCCGTGACGCATGCTGTCTACCAAAATTTCCTGGGATTTTTTAAGCGCAGTCCTCTTGGCATCTTCTTCCTTTTCCTTAATGATTTTGGCAATCGCTTGGGTTTCTTTTTCTTCTGTTTCCTTCATTAACTCCGCTTTTGCTTCATCGCTGGTAAAACCGGAAACTTTTTGGAGTTTTGCGGAATATTCTTCCTTCTTTTTAGCCAGAGCTTCTTTTTCCTGATCGAGTATTTCTTTTTCTCTGTCTAATTTTTCTTCTTTTTCCAGAAGTTTCTTTTCAAGTGTAATTAAGTCCTGATTTTGATTCATATTAAATCTAATTTGCAGACAACGAGGCATTCCCACTCCTAAAGGAGGGAATTATATCCCAAAAGAGGAAGTAAGAATACTTTTCTTCATAGATTAACCTCTTGTCTACTTTGACAATTATACTCCTTTTCCCAATATCTCGTCAATGCTTTTTTTGATTATATCCCAATTAAATCCCTTTGAAGCCAGAAATCTGCCCAATTTTTGGTATATTTCCTGCTTTGGCAAGCCTCTAATCCTTTCAATCCTCTTTTCTACCAATTTTTTAGCCGATTCTAAATCATTAATCATTAATCCTTCATCATTAATCATTTTATCGACAATGCCTTCTTCGATTCCTTTCTGTTTTAACTCCAGCTTAATTAGCCGTACGCTGCGCGGTTTAAATCTCAAACGTGACTCAATCCAACCCTTGGCAAATTCTTCGTCGTTAAGAAACTTTTTCTCTTTGAGTTTTGCAATGATTTTTTCGATAATTTGAGGTTCAACCTGTTTTGTTTTCAGCTTATCTCTTACTTCTTTCTCCGACCGCGTTCTGTAAGATAAAAAACGAAGAGCTAAATTGTAATAGTTATCCATTTTAGGGAGTTATTTCTCTTCTATTCCGACTTCAACAGGGGTTCCGTCGGATTTATTTTTTTTCATTATTTCATCAACAATTTTCTTAGAAACATCCGGCTTTTCTTTGAGGAATATTTTTGTCGCTTCTTTGCCCTGACCCAACATTAAATCTCCGAATTTATAAAATGCTCCGGATTTTTGAATGACTTCCATTTCCACTCCCACATCCACGATTCCGCCTTCGCGGGAAACTCCGTCTGCCATGACATCAAATTCAGCAATTCTAAAAGGAGCCGACACTTTATTCTTGACAACCTTTACCCTGTGACGGGATCCGATTGCTCTGTCTCCGTCTTTCAAAGTCTCAATTTTGCGGACATCCATTCGCATTGTGGCATAGAATTTCAGAGCCAAACCTCCGGTTGTAGTTTCCGGATTCCCGAACATCACTCCGATTTTTTGCCTCAACTGATTGGTGAAAATACAGACTGTTTTTGATTTGGAAATTACTCCGGTCAATTTTCTCAAAGCTTGCGACATCAGACGGGCCTGCAGCCCCATCATCGAATCTCCCATTTCCCCTTCAATTTCCGCCCTGGGCACCAGAGCCGCAACCGAATCAATCACCAAGACATCCACTCCGCCTGACCTGATCAGGCTTTCCGCAATTTCCAAAGCCTGTTCTCCCGTATCGGGCTGGGAAATTAATAGCTCATCCAGCTTCACTCCTAAGGTTTTGGCCCAAAGCGGATCCAGGGCATGCTCCGCATCAATAAAGGCTGCCACGCCTCCGTGCTTTTGCGCTTGAGCAATAATTGAGAGGCAAATCGTGGTTTTACCCGAGGCTTCCGGACCGTAAATTTCGATGATTCTTCCCCTTGGCACTCCGCCAACTCCAAGCGCCAGATCCAAGGGAAGACAGCCCGTTGAGATGACTGAAATATCAAATTTCTTGCCCACCTCTCCAAAGCGCATGATAGAGCCACGGCCGTACTGTTTCTCTATCTGTTCCATGGCCAAATTGACTGCGGCTAACTTGCCTGAAGCTTCCATATGACTATTCGGGGTTGTTTTACTGACCGTAGGTGTCCTGCCCATAATAAACCAATTCTAACAATTTTATGTTAAAATACAAGAGATCAAATTTAATTCTGCTTTACAAAGCGGGGAATAGCTCAGCTAGACAGAGCGCTCGGCTGGGGGTCGAGAGGTCGCTGGGGCGGAACCAGTTTCCCCGACCCATGCAGCTTACTAAGCTAAAATGTAATTATTGCAGTAAAATCTTTTATCGAACTAAAGGAAGGAATAACGAATCAAAAAAGTTTGGATGGAAAAGTTATTGTTCGTCAAAGTGTCGGTCAAAAATTAAAACTAAATTATTGCTCCTCACCTGCTCCAATCCTTCATGTGGCCGAACTTTTAAAAGAACTCCAAGCGCCTTATTAAAATCAGCAGCTTCATATTGTTCTCGATCATGCGCTGTTAAAATTAATAATTCAAAATTTCCAAAAAGAAAAGCTCTAATAAAACAATGTGGATTTTGTCAAATAGATTTTACAGGCAGAGAAAAATATTGTTCAATCGAATGTAAAAACAAAGACCAAATTATAACTAAAGAGGAGATTATTAGGGAAATTAAAAATTTTTATATTAAGAATGGCCGAATTCCCCTCAAGAGAGAGTTTAGTCAGGAAAAGGCGGCTCGCAATCGTTTTAACAGTTGGAATCAAGCAATCAAATCTGCAGGATTAAACGCTAATCCGGTTAAATTTTCCAAAAAACATTTTGCTAAAGATGGCCACAAATGCGATTCATTAGCGGAGAAGATCATTGATGACTGGCTTTATAAGAGAAATATAGCTCACGCAAGAAGCGTCCCCTATCCTGAAGGTAAAGGGTTTTCGGCTGATTTTGTAATAAACAATCAATGGATTGAGTTTTTTGGATTACATGGCGAACATAAAAGATATGACGAACTAAGAAAAATTAAACTGCAGATCGTTAAAAGACATAATCTTAATCTTGTAGAAATTTTCCCCAAAGACCTGTTCCCAAAAAATAAACTAGCCCAAATCCTAACATTTTAAAATAAAAAAGCGGTCTACATTTTCAGCTGGTGACAATTTGTCACCGAATCTTTTCCACTCTTTTTCAGTAGATTAATAGTTGAAAACTAACTATTTATTGCCCCTGTGAAATTTTTGTGATAGTGTAAGAATACAAGAAAAAAATATGACCAAAAAATCTTTTGTAATTATTTTAATATTAAGCATAATTGTGGCGATAGTTGGACCAGTAATTGCTTTCGGGTTAGGGTTAGGAAATATCAGCGATGGATTTCCGCTGGAATGGAGCCATTTTTCCTTTATGGGATCAAACACAAATTACAATGCCCTTCTTATAGATATATTGTTTTGGTTCATTATTATTTGGATAATCTGGAAAATACTATCGAAACTTTTTAAGAAAAAGTAAAATAGCTGTCCCTCCCAATACCAATAAACCAAAAATATACAATTTGTTTTTGTCCGGACTTTTTTCTGCTACAGCACTCACTCCTGCTACGCTAGCTGTCTGATTTGAAGTATTAACGTCCTCACTCTTCGCCAGTGTTTCTTTTGATTCAATAATCGTTTGAGTGGGAGTAGGCGTAGGTGTAGAAGTTGACGAAACGGATGTTGGAGTAGATGTAGAGGTTGACGATGATGTTGTTGGAACGGGTGTTGGCGTCAAAGTTGTAGTTGGATCTGTTGGTCCTATATTGCTGTCTATTGTGCCGTTTCCGTCCATATCTACTTGCAAAATTGGCGGCTGGACTGACAAGGTGTCCAAGACAGTTTGCGCTTTCGTGGAGGCAGTTAAGGGAATATCGTTGTACAGAACCGTAGAGGTATTTACATCGTCTGTATATTTTCTAATCTTAAAATCAAAGCTTCCCTGATCGGTTGCCTCAAATTTAATCGTATAAGTTCCGTTGTCCGGAAGAAAAATAAATTTCGCATCATCCAATGTATCGTACGAACTGCCCAGAATATTTGCTTCAAAATCTCCATCACTTGTCAAACCGGTATGGTTATTGTTCGCGTCGTAAACATCAATATTAACCGGAGAATGCACGGACACTTGGGTTCCGCTGAAAGAATATGGTTTTAAAGAAACACCATCGGGCAACTGGCTATTCCCTTCCAGAATATTCTCAACCAATTTCAAAGCAGAACCGCTTGCGACTAGACCACCATGCTCCTGATTGGTATAGAAAACCCTAGCGTTTCCCAATAATGATTTGCCGCTGGTTGAGTCAACAAGCGAAGCGCTAAAAAGAGGAACCGTTTCATCTCCATTGATATTGACGATGTCTTTGTGAGTATATGGAATTCCTAACAATAAAGTTCTTTTTTCTTCGACAATTTGTCCCAATGTTGGCAATCCGGATCCTGCAATTACCGTAACGTCAACGCCGTTAGTATTAGATAGCGAATTATCCAGAGTATGGAAAGTTTCGGAAGGACCAAAAAGAGGAGTGTTGAAATTAAGACCGGTTAGCAAACTTTTAATTTGACTGTAATTTAAAGTTCCCGCTTCTGTTTTATAAGGATAAGGATGACTATTGTCTCCTCCTGAATAGAAATCAAAATATTTTTGACTGGGCGCTAATTCATAACCGCTAATCATGTTTTGAATAATGTCTTTAATTTCAGAAGTGGCCACAGAAAGACATAATGGTCCAACCTCAAACTTTAAGCAGATACCATTCTCAATTGCGCTTAAAAATTTTACGCTTCCCAAATGTGGAGTTCCCAAAGTAAATAATTTTCTGACATTGGAAGCTCTTGTCGCATCGGAGATATAATTTCTCGCCACTAATCCGCCCATTGAGTGAGCGACAATATCTACCTTTTGGCTTCCTGTTTGAGTTTTAATCTGCTGAATTTTCTGGTCAAGTAAAGGCGCTGTCAAAGCAATATCTTTTCTCCAATCATACGGAAAGAGGAAAAAATCTTTATTTAAGGTGTAGCCGTTGGAGGTAAAAAAATTAATGGTATCGCTATATCCGTCAAACAATGTTCCGGTCAATGCAAGATTTGCCTTACCTGTTAACCCATCGTTATCCATTCTCAAGACATCAAAATAATCATCATCTCCGGGCTTAATGGCCTCCAAACTATTTACCCAAACTTTCTCATCCGCAGGATAGGTATGAATAAATGTTCCGCCGTGCCCATTATCTTCCGCCCAGATTTTCATATCGGCAGTTTTAAGTTCCGATCCTCCGATACCCGGAATCAGAATCAGAGGAGTTTTGGGAATTGGCGTTGGGGTTGGCGTCAAAGTGGGCGTAGGAGTAGGAGTTGGAATCGGTGTGGGCGTCGGAGTTGGTCCCGGATCATAATCAAAGGCAATTTCAAGATTATCTATATTTGCGCTCCAAGAAGAAACTGAGGACCCATTAATTTTTATTCTTAATCCTTTATTTTCAAAAAAGGGGGATGAAAGACAATAACCGCTAACTGTCTGAGTCACGGTTCCGGTATTTATTACATTTGTTATAAAAAGTTTGCTTTTAATGGTACCGCTAAGTAAATCCCAAAGAGTCCAGAGATCTGACGGGGACTGGCAATTTGATGTAGTAAAAGGCCATACGAACGGATTATTCACAGTTGCACCAACATAGGTTATCGTACTTGTCTTACCCGTTACCCTTATTCTGATTTTGGTAGGTGTTGATCCCTGCGGTATTCCAAAATCACCATACGTACCAAAATCTCTGAAATATAAATCTGCAGTTCCGGTATCCAGCGCCCTATCACATGTTAATCCGTCTGTTGCCGAACAATTATTCAGATTTGTATAGACAGAGGTATTAGTCAAACTATTTGTCTCAACAACACTTGCGCTTCGGAACGGAGTTGTTAATGCAAAAACGGAATTAATAAAAAAATTAAAACAGAAAAGAACAAAAATAAAAACAATGAAATTTCGGGCAAATAATTTCACTATTTAAAATGTAATAAAATAATGATGAGTTCTGCAACAAGCAAAATCCTACAGGCTTTACGGAATGGTTAGCTTAGTAGTTGACGAAGTAGTTGATTTTAGCAGCTTTGGTAAGTTCGTCCAGCCAAGACTGGGATGCGGTCCCTAATTTCTGTTGCTTCAATTGTTCTGCTACGGTTTTATTAAGCTCATCGCCTGTTAAATTGGTAGGAAGAGTGGCTTTGTTTGTTTCAATATAATCGGCGATTTCTTTATCCGAAATTTTTATTTTGTCCGCCAATAATTTTTCAACCAAACTTCTAAGCTTTAGCTGCATCAGCAAGTCCTGTTTTGTCATCCCCTGCGCTGCCAAAGCCGTATCTAAGTCCTGTCCCTGACCTTTCAGACTATCTTCTATCTGTTTTAAACTGGCATCGATTTCACTTTGGCTGACGGTTATTTTCTTCTTTTTTGCTTCCTGCAAGATAAGGGTTTGATCTACCAAAGATGTGAGAGCCTGTTTGCCGCCCTGCTTTTCCAATTGACTAACAACCTCAAGCCTGGAAATAGGCTGACCGTTAACTAAAGCTGCGACAAATAATCCCTTGAGTAAAAAAGCCGCAACGACTAAAACGACGACAATCAATCCGATAACAACCTTCTGCTGCTTTATCTTGTCGGAAATAACAAACTTTTTAACCGTTACAGGCGCTATGACTTTTGGGGTCCTCTTTACTGCTATTGATCTTCTTTTGGCTACTTTTTTTACTGGCATTTTGGTATTGTACCATATTTGTTATAATATGCAAATGGATTCTCAAATTATCCCAAACCATATCGCGATAATTCCGGACGGAAACAGAAGGTGGGCAAAAGCGCACAATCTTCCATCTCTTGAGGGACATAGGCGTGGATTCGACGTAGGGATAAAAATCGGGAAGAAAATCCGTTCTCTGGGCATTCATACTATGACAATGTGGGCTTTTTCTACGGAAAATTGGGATCGAAGCAAAGAAGAAGTTTCATATTTGATGAAAATGTACGAAATTTTTGTTGACAAAAACCTTAAGAATGCGATGAAGGAAAAAATTAGAATAATCCACCTTGGCAGAAAAGACAGAATTCCAAAAAAACTTTTGGAAAAAATCAAAAATTCCGAAGAAAAAACAAAAAATTTTAAAGATTATATTTTGAATATCGCGCTTGATTATGGAGGAAGAGATGAAGCAATAAGGGCAATAAAAAAAATGTCCAATAATAAATTTCTAATTTCTAATTTATCTGAAGAAAATTTTGGTCAATTCTTGGATACTGCCAATCAGCCATATCCTAATCCGGATTTAATTATCAGAACATCTGGTGAACAGAGGACGTCAGGATTGATGATTTGGCAGGCAGCTTATGCCGAATACATTTTTCTGCAAAAACATTTCCCAGATCTTACAGATGAAGATATTGAAAAGGCTGTTGAAGAATACTCCCGCAGACAAAGGAGGTATGGAAAATGACAGAAAGAAAAATTGCTCTTTACGATATAGACAAAACTTCTTACGAAGGATTACTTATAAAAGATTTCGTTAAATATCAAGTATTAACCGGGACATTGAAACAAGAAACTTTAGATGAAATTAATAACGAAGAGAATTTATATAAGGCGAACGAAAAAAAATACGAAGAAATGGCTCAAGACATGTTGGCTCACTGGGCAAGAGGATTAGAAGGTAAAAAAGCTTCTACCGTTGAGAGCGAAGCTAATAAATTCTTCAAAACTCCCGAAGGCAATAAGTTTTTTCCTTTTGTTCAAGAGAGCATCGATCTGCTTAGATCTACTCATGACACTTATTTCATAACCGCAGAACCGCAATTTATTGCAAACGAAGTGTCCCAAATACATCATTCTACAGAATCCCTATCAACCATATTTGAAATTAACAAAGATGGAGTGCTCACGGGTAAAATTACTTCTTCACTCGCAAAAAGAGCAGATAAAGGAAATAGAGTAAAAGAATTAATGCAAAACCACGTATACAGACAATCTTTTGCCGTTGGAGATTCCGATGGAGATATAGAGATGTTGAAAGCAGTTGAATACCCAATTTGCGTTAACCCCAATGATAAATTAATAGAAGAAGCAGTCAAAAATAAATGGGAAATTAAAAAACCGGAAGAAATTACGATATTTATAAAAAGTAAACTACATTAAAAAGAAGACTGAAATCTAAAACAAATGACTATCTATCAAGCGCGCCCCCTTGCTTGAATAATTAATAATTGTCTTCTTAACATCCGGAATTGTCTCAACTCTCTTAACAACTTCATCAACTTCTTTTTTCTGACAAATTAAATGAATGTCTTGCCCCGTATTGACAGTAAAATAAACACGCAGCCCCTCTTGTCTCCATTTTTTAACCATATGCATGATTCGCAAACTTCCCGGGAGAAGATAGATAAGAGACGGGTTTGAAGTTAACATAATTGAATGAAGTTCCAAAGCTTCTGCTTCGATTAATTCCCCAAATTTTATAAAATCTTTTTCTTTTATATATTTCTTTATTAAATTTATTTTATTTTTCATTCTTGAAAGACGAACGGCAAAAAATGGACTGGAATTTGCTCTTTTTTGTCCTTCGGTCGTACTAACTTCTTTCTTATTCTTACTAACTACGGCCACAACATCAACAATATCCCAATAATTTTCAGGGTATAGCGAAACACCGTAAGAGGTTGCACTAGTGTCCCCATCTAGCCACTCCACGAATCCATCAGGAATTGAGCGGCAAGCAGACCCTGAACCCTGCCTGGCAAGAATTGACAGCTCTTTTTCAGACAAATTTAATCCCGCAGCTTTGGCACCCGCAACGGTTAAAGCCGCAAAGCCGGAAGCAGAAGAAGAAAGCCCTGTTCCAGTGGGGAAATTATTATTCGTTACGACTTTTGCTTTTAAGCTTATTCTTGCCAAACTTCTTATTTTATCCAGATGTATAATTGCCCTATTTCCTTCTTGAGCTTCTTTTTGATTATTAATGATAATCTCGTCTTCTTTATAATCTTTATTAAATTCTACGGTGGTAGTCGTTGTAAGATTGCTTAAATTCATCGAGATGCTGCCATTTTCTGGAAGCCTTAGAACTTCGTCTTTTCTACCCCAGTATTTAATAAACGCTATATTTGATGGAGCTACGGCCGTTGCTTTCATAATTCTACCCTTACGCCTTCCGCATTAGTTCTTACATTAATTATCTCTCCAACCGAGTTAATTCCATCAATAACTGCTTGTTTTCTGTTTTCTGGTGAAAGTGCGATCATGCAATCTCCTCCACCGGCACCAGACAATTTTGCTCCATAAGCCCCAACCCTAATTGAAACATCAATCATCTTGTCTAACTTATCTATACTTACTCCTAATTCTTTTAATAAAACTTGATCCTTGTTCATAAGCTCGCCAACTTTCGCTAAATCTTCATCGAGAAACGCAGTTTTCGCTTCATCCACTAGCATTGTCATGGCATTATAAATCTCCTCAAGACGATTTTCTCTGCCCACAAAAGATTCCTTAACTTTATTTATCAAGGTTACCGTGTCGGCTTTTATGCCACTGTAGCCTACTATCAGAGGTAGAGATTTAATATTGAGGGGTTCTATAATTTTTCCACCCGTTACGAAATATAAAGTTCCGCCATAAACTGCAGCTGCTACATCAAACCCTGATCCTTTTCCCTGAATGTCCAAAACTGTTTTGAAAGAGAAATCAAAAATTTCTTTATTTGATAAATTAAGATTTAAAGTTTCCGACATTGCCTTAACTACGCAAACAGTCGATGCGGATGACGAACCAAATCCAAATTGAGAAGAGAATTCTGATTTTGTGGTTATTTTGATACCTGACTTTAGAGGATATTTCTCGCTAATATTTTTTAAAGCAATTTCTACAAATTTTGCGCCTTTGGGAATATCTCCAACTCCTAATTCGTAAAGGCGCTTTTTATAACCAATAACTTTTACATCCTCCGCTTCAAGCTCAAAATCCAAGCTATCCAAAAGCTCAAGTGTTGCCATCATTCTTTGATCTACGGCGGTCACCAAACATGGACGATTATAAACAACCGCATGCTCTCCCAATAACATTAATTTCCCCGGTGCCGAAACTGTAATTTTATTCATCTTTCCTCAATCCCTCCATTTCTATTTTTGTTGTAAATAACTTCAGATTATTTAATTCAGCATAGTTTAATATTTTTTTTACATCTCTATGATAAATAAGCAGCATTCCCGACCCGTCTTTAACTCCTCCGGCACCGGATATTTTTGCAGCTCCTCCTAATTTTTCTATTTGCTTGATTATTGATCGAGCTTTTAATCCCACTACGCCCAACTCTTCAAGATTTTTCTCACCTAGCCTAATGCTTTCCATTAAACTCTCTTCATCACCATTCTTAAGGGCAATTGTCATTTTCTTCGTTAGTTCCTCTTGCAAATTAAACAATGTTTGGATTTTATCAGGAAATGATATTTTTAATTTTGCAACTTTTTCAACCATTTCCTTTGTAGATTCTTCCGATTTTCCAGAATTTATCAAAATAAACTGCTTAATATTTTTATGCGGCCTAAAGGGAAGAGCAGAAAATGTTTTCAAGAATTCAGATTCTTTACGAAACCACAAGAACCCCCCCTCAATAACCGTCGCCAAATCTCCTCCCGATGGGTTTCCATGAAAATATTTTTCTCCTTCATAAGCTATATCAAAAATAGTTTTTTTATCCCATTTAATTTGAAAAAAAGTTAATAGAGCAGCAGTAAGCCCGGCCGAAAACGCGGCTGAGGATCCAAGACCTGAACCAATAGGAATTTCAGATTTAATTGAAATTGAATACTGTTCATTTTTTTCAAATTTAAATCTTTTTTTTATCTCTATTTCTAATATTTGCAAAAGTTTATCAATCTTTTCTGAACAATCATCAGCCCCACAAATGCTTTTAATTCTTGAAGGAGCAATCTTTATTAAAATTCTTCTATCTATGGCCGCAAGAAGTGCCGGTTTTCCGTATACCACCGAATGTTCTCCTAAAAGATGTAATTTTGCAGGAACGGAGATGGTTATCATATTGGTTTAAATTTAATATGGTAATAAATAACGTCTTCCTTTCCTTCAGTCCTTAATCGCCGCAGAACAGATACCACTTCTTTCCCAATTACCAAATCTTTCTTTTGCCAATCAACAAGTTGTCCTATCATGTTTTTACCATCCTGCATCCTTACTATCACAACCGGATAAGGCGCTTGGTCAATAAAGGATGTCGCCGGAACCCTAATCATGGTCCACTGCAAAATTTTTCCTCTTTTTTCTATAAGGGACGCCGTATTCTCTTGTCTTCTCCAAAGTTTTACAGGCGATGTTACCATAATATTAATTTTTTAAAATATGAATTACTGCAACCGCTCCACTCCCTCCAACATTATGAGTCAAACCAACTTTTGCACCCTTAACTTGTCTTTTTCCAGCCATTCCCCTTAACTGCTCTGTAATTTCTACTATCTGTTTAATTCCTGTTGCACCGACAGGATGTCCGCAGGATTTAAGTCCTCCGGAAGGATTACAGATAATATCTCCTTTAAAAAGAGTTCTCTTTCCTTTAGCGATGTCCCGAGCTCCCTCACCTTTTTCTGAAAATCCTAAATCCTCAGTTGCGATTGCTTCAGATATAGAAAAACAATCATGTATTTCGCAAACGTCAACATCGGAAGCTTTGATTCCTGCCTTTTTATATGCCTTCGCAGATGCCTCGACAACCGCAGTTAAACTGGTAAAAGATTTTCTATTATGAAGACTGAGAGTGTCTGTCGCAACTTCGCTCGCAACAATATTAACTTGTTTTATGGCCTTGTTAACTATACTTTCACTTGTAATAACAATTGCCGCTGCTCCATCCGAAATGGGAGAACAATCCAAAAGTTTTAGTGGATCAGCAATTTTTGCACTTTTCATAACGCCATCAACTGTTATGGGGAATTGATATTGGGCCTTAGGATTAAATGTTCCGTGATAATGATTCTTTACCGACACGGAAGCCAACTCCTCCTCTGTTACATTATATTTCTGCATATAAGCTTGGGCCATAAGAGCATAAACTCCAGGAAATGTTGCGCCTGCCATTCGCTCTTCGTCCGATCCTGCAGCCATTAAAGCAGATGTAATCTCATCGGGACTGTGGTCCGTCATTTTTTCTATTCCTAAAACCATTACCGTTTTATATTGTCCGGCTTTTAAACTATTGATAGCGTTATGCAGCGCTAATCCACCAGAAGCACACGCCCCTTCCATTCTGAATGCGGGTACTTGTGCGCCTAATTCTTCAACCAACAATGATCCCAAATTTGCCTGATTACCCAAAATCCCCGACAACATATTACCAACGAATAAGGCATCTATTTGCGACGCTTTAAGCTTAGAGCCTTTTAAGGCATTTTCCATTGCTTCCTTTGCCAGGGCGCGAGGGGAAATGTTCCATAGTTCACCAAATTTTGTGGAATAAGCCCCCAAAATATTTATTTTCATATAGCGTGTGTTTGTCTCAGATATTCCGGATAAGAAATGTAAATTTTATTTTCCATTTGCTTTAAAACAGGAATTGCCTTTTTTTGCTTTAATAAAATTGTCCTTGTAGTTTCGAAAATAAATCCGTCAGACCCAGCTCCTGAACCATAAGAGACGAAGAATATTTTTTGTTTTGGCTTTGCAATATCCAAGACACTGGCTAATCCCATCATAGATGATGCCGAATATGGATTACCAATCTTATCAACTATCAAGGAAGGTGCCAATTGTTCGGGTGTAAATCCAAGTTTTTTTGCAGCAGCTCTTGGAAATTTTCCATTGGGCATATGAAAAACACAGTAAGAAAAATCCTTGGGCTTAAGTTTACTTTTGGCGAGAAGATTTTTTCCTTCTTCAATTACATGGGTAAAATATGCTGGTTCTCCGCTAAATCTTCCGAAATGGGATGGATATTTTGCTCCGTCTCTTCTCCAAAAATCTAGAGTATTTGATGAAAAAGACGACATCTCTAAAATATTTGCAATAATTTCTGACTGTTTGTTGCCTAAAATATATGCACAGGCTGCGCTCGCCGCAGTATATTCCAGCGCATCGTGAGGTCTTCCTTGCGCGGCATCACTTCCCACAACTAAGCCATAATTGATATTTTTATTACCCAATAACCCGACCGTTACCTGCATTCCCGCAGTACCGGCCTTACAGGCAAACTCCAAATCGGCTGCGAAGTAATTATTTCCTATTCCCAGGTACTCCCCAACAGTGGTAGAAGAAGGTTTTACCGCATAAGGATGACTTTCTGATCCAAAATATACGCTTTGTAAATCAGAGGACTTAATTCCCGACATATAAATAGCTTTTTTAGAAGCCTCAATCCCCATAGTTACAGCGTCCTCATCGAAACCTGGCACAGATTTTTCACCCATAAGCTGACAAGCATCACCTGATTCTTTTCCCCACATCTGAGCAATTTCGGAAAGCTTAAGTCGATATTTTGGAACGTATGTCCCGTACCCAATAATTCCTGTCATATTTTTTCTCCTCTACCAAGTTCCCTATGCGCACGCGCAAGGGTATTTACGCTTAAGGAAGCAATTAGCGATACTTCCCCCGCAAGCACGGCTGCCCCAATAATCTCTGCTAATTTTTGAGAGTTCTTTCCACCATCTCCCCCATAAACTCCCAAAATATTTAAGGTCTCTTTTTGTGTTTCAAGGCCTGTACCTCCACCAATTGTACCAACTACAAGATCGGAAAGATTGACTGAAACATATAAACCTTCTTTTATTAATTCCGCTGTCGTAACAACGCTACTTACTTCTGAAATGTGCGCGATATCCTGACCTGTAGCCGCAAAAATTGCGGCTAAGACATTGGCGGCGTGCGAATTCGCACCAATACTTCCCGACATTATTGAGCCGAGATAAACTTTTCTTGTAACTACATCAACAAATTTTTCAGGCGTTGTCTTTAATATTCTACTCACGATTTCTTCGGACAACACACAGTCTGCCCAGACTTTTGTGCCTCGACCTTCAATAAAATTTAACATGTTTGGCTTTTTGTCAACGCAAACATTTCCTGAAACTGACACCAATTTTGCTTTGGTTTTTTTCTCAATATAATCAGCTGCAAGGGTGCAGGCAATTGTGACCATATTCATTCCCATTGCATCTTGAGAGTCAAATTTAAATCTTAAAAAAAGACTTCTTCCAACCATCCAGGGGTTAATGTCCAAAAGTTTTAGATGAGAAGAAGTACCTTCTGCAATTTTCTTTATTTCAAGAAAATTATCTTTAACCCATTTCATAACTTTTTCTCCCACCATAATGTTATCGACAAGAAAAACCGGAGCCCTGGTAATGCCCACTTTCTGACTAGTTACATTTGCTCCGCCACTTTGAGTTACCGCTTTAATCCCGCGACTGACAGACGCCACAAGAGCTCCTTCCGTAGTTGCCAAGGGGAGAAAAACTTCTCTATTTTGCAGAGAACTTTTTATCTTGAGGGGACCGGCAATTCCCAAAGGAATCTGAATTGCGCCAATCATATTTTCGCAATTTTTAACAGAGGCTGTTTTTGCGTCAAAAGAATAGCTTCCAACATGAGAAAGCTTCACTTTGAGGGTTTTTTCCAAATCTTTACGTCTTAAATTAATGTCTGAATAGCCACGTAAGTCCATAGCGCAATACAGTGTTCCGTATTATTATGTCGTAAGTATCCGGAAAAATCATTCGGAGCAAAAATTTGATATAATTAGCTCATGTCCTCGTCATTCATAAAGCGAATTTTAACAGGCGACAGTGAGGCTGTAGTTCAATTCTATAAGGCTTACTCGCCAAAGATTTTAGCATATTTAACTAAGAAGCTTCCACGCTTCGAAGACGCTCAAGAGCTTACCGATGATGTATTTTTGGAAGCCATCGATTCCTTGTCAATACTTAGAAGAGACGAAAATATATCGGCTTGGCTCTATAGAATTGCCCACAACAAAATGGTTGATTTCTATCGTAAGAGGAAAATTAAATCCATATTATTATCAAAAATGCCTTTTCTTGAAATTGTTTCAGCCGAAATTAACCAACCCGAATTTCAATTCGAAAAAAACAAAATCCGTGACGGCATTGAACTTACCCTCCGCAGTCTTTCTTTCAAATACCAAGAAATATTAAAACTGCATTACGAAGAAAAAATTCCTGTCAAAACACTGGCAACAAAACTAAATTTATCGTTCAAAGCAACGGAATCTCTTCTTTTTAGAGCTCGCCAAAGCTTTAAGCTTGCATATGGACGAACAGCAATTTCTTAAAAAATTACAACAACGAGCCCAAGAGCAAGGAAAAATAACCAAAGGAATGCTTTTCCCAAAATTGTTTACCAACATTGGTCTTCTATTCGGAGATGATCCGTGGAAAATTTTAATTCCCTTTGCTTTTGTTATTACGTTAATTTTTCATTTTATTTTTGGACAAAACTACGATGAGCTTATCTTAAATATTTTTGGCAAACTATGAAAAAAAGTACTTTTTTAATTTTTAGCATATACATTTTTGCAAAAACACTTCTAGGATTAGTCTTTCATCCATTTTCGACGATACGGCAAGTTACACGCCGACCCATTTTATTACCCATTATTTTTACTCCCATCGTAGGGCTTTTTGCTCTTTTTGTTCTCGGCAGAATTGGCGCCATATTAATAACCTTCTATGGATTAAATCGTCAAATTATTTCAATTATATTGAGTTCTGCATTAATCTCCATATTTTTTTGGCAAGCTTTATTAATTTATTTATTGATAAGTCTTCTTATTGCCTTCTGGAAAAAATAAATTAATGAAAAACGAAGATTATGTAGTTTTGGTTGATGCACAGAATACGGTTCTGGGAGTTTCTCCAAAACTTGAAGCCCATAACGCAAATACACCCTTACACCGAGGTTTTTCCGTTTTCTTATTTAGCTCCAAAGGCGAACTGCTTTTGCAGCAAAGAAGTCATACTAAGAAAACTTTTCCGCTTATTTGGTCTAATTCCGTCTGCGGACACCCAATGCTAAACGAATCAAATACTGATGCCGCAAAAAGAAGACTGTCCTATGAATTAGGAATTAGCAACGTAGAAATTTTCGAGGCTATTTCAGATTATAGATATAAAGTCTGCACGGATAACATCTGCGAAAATGAAATTTGTCCAGTTTTGGTTTGTTTTACGAATAAAAAACCAGCTATAAACAAAAATGAGGTTGAAGATTTGCGCTGGATTAATTGGAAAGATTTTCTCAAAGAAACCAAAGATAAAGACAAAAAATATTCCCTATGGTCCAAGGAAGAAGCGAAATTATTGGCAAAAAACGAAAAATTTTTTAAATTGTACAAAAAGCTCGTGAAGTAAGGTTACCTCTTTGGAGACTGTTTTCTGCGCCTCGATTTTCCGCCCATTCCGACTTTTCTTCTTTCTCTGACTCTTGGATCACGACTAAGCATTCCTTTTTTCTTCAGAATTGAATGGAAATTTTCTTTGTCAATCTTATCTAAAGCTCTTGCTATTGCTAATACTGCTGCATCTAATTGGCCCATTTTCCCTCCGCCTGATACTTTAATCGTGACGGCAAATTTATTTCCCTGATTTGTGATTAAGAAAGGTTCTCGATATGTTTTTTCAAAACTTTTGCCAAAATACTCGATAGCCGGCTTGTTGTTCACGATAATTTCTCCCGTTTTAACTAATGTTGTTTCCCAAACCATAGCATCTTTTTTGTAAAAACGGACTTCTGCTGTTGAAGACTTTCGTCTTCCGAGCGCATAAATAAAATCTCTTTTTAAAGGTTTTTTTACAATAATTTCTTCTGCCTTATCCATAGTTTACTTAAGCTTTCGCCTCAACTTTCTTTTCAAATTTATCCTGGTATTTATGTTCCGTGCCTTTAAAAATAAATAACCTAGTTAACATTCTATCCTGTAATTTGTTCTGTGGCAACATTCCCATCACTGCAAACTTGATTATATCCCCCGGATTTCTTTTTCGAAGATCCATCAAAAACTCTTTCGTGTCCCCGCCAGGATAACCGGAATGACGGAAGTAATACTTATTTCTTTCCTTATTGCCGGTAACTTTAATCTTTTCCGCATTAATTACGACAACATAATCTCCGCAATCCAAATTGCTGACAAAATATGGTTTTGATTTGCCCATCAAAACTGTGGAAACCTGACTGGCAACTCTTCCCAGCGTTTTGCCTGCAACATCAAACAAGCGCCATGATCTCTTGATGTCCCCCAACTTTGTTGACTTTGTCATTTCAGAATTCATTATTTTTTAGCCTTTCTTTTCGTTTCCTTTTTGGCTGCTTTAGTTTTTACAACTTCCTTCTTGACTTCCTTTTTCCCAGCCGGCAACTCCTCAACTCCACTCTTAGCTATTAATTTTTCAGCCGTAACTTCTTTTTTTACGACCCATTCCATAACTACCATTGCAGCGTTATCGGAAAACCTTCGACCCATCTTTATAATTCTGGTGTACCCGCTGGTTCTGTCTTTAAGTCTTGGAGCCAAATCTTTGATGACCTTGGTCATTGCTTCAATTCCAAGAGTGCGCTGCAAGAATTGGGTCGCAAGTTTTTCGTCTCCCCTTTTCGCCTGATTAATCAGCTTATCAACGTCTCCTTTGATTGCTTTCGCTTTTTCAGAAGTTGTCTGAATGCTTTCTTTCAAAATCAAAGAAGAAATAAGACTTTTAAAAAGCGACTTTCTTTCATTCGTATCTCTGCTAAATTGTCTTCCGAAAACGTTCTTCCTCATAATAAAAAATCTCAAATCGCAAAACGCAAATCTCAAAATTTCGGATTTGACATTTGACGCTTGAGATATAAATTTACTGGGTAAGTGAAACGCCTTTTTCTTTAAGTTTTTCCTCAACGACCATTATTGACTTATTTCCCATATTGCGCATTGAAATAAGGTCTTTCTTGGTTGTAGCCAAAAGCTGTCCCAATGTTTCAATTCCGCCATTCCTAAGGCTGTTATAAATTCTGGTTGGCAAATCCAGCTCATCAATAGTTAATTTGGAAATACTGTCTGAAATTGATGGCTTTGCGCCAGTTGCTTCTGAAGAAACTACTGATTTTGGCTCATAGACCTGCAAAAAATAGGCTGTCAAAATCTTTGATGCTTCCTCAAGGGCATCTTTCGGACTGACGATTCCGTTTGTCCAAACGCTTAACATCAATTTATCCAAATCCGTCTGTCTTCCGACTCGGGTAGCCGAAACTTCATAGCTTACTCTTTTAACAGGCGTAAATACTGCGTCTGTCGGGATTAAGCCCAAAGTTGTGCTTCGTCTTTCTTCGGCTGAAGAATATCCCAATCCCTGTTCGATTGTTAACTCCAACTCAAGCTTAGCTTTCTTATCGTTAACTGACGCGACATAATGATCTTTGTTAACAATTTCCACATTTTCAGGAAGATCAAAATCGGTACCGGTGACTTCCTTTGCTCCCTTTACGGTCAGAGAGGCTTTACCTTTTTCTGCTCCATCCAGAAGTCGGAAATTTAATCCTTTAATATTCAGCAAAAGATCAACTACATTTTCTTTAACTCCGGGGATGGTTGAAAATTTATGTTTTACGCCGTTTATTTTTATTGAGGTTACGGCTGCTCCGGGAATAGAGGTCAACAGGGCTCTTCTCAAAGCGTTGCCCAGAGTATGACCGTACCCCGGTTCTAAGGGTTCGATGACAAATTCGCTGTGATTCGCTGCGATTTTTTCTTCTTTTACTTTAAATACTGGATTAACCATAAATGTCATTATACCACTATCTGGAATAGTATTCAACAATCAATTGTAAATCAAAGGGGACTTGAACATCGTCTTTCTTGGGCATTCTGACCAGTTTTCCCAACAATCCCTGTCTTTTCAGAAAAGGAACTATAATTTTATCCTTTTCTTCCAAAAGTTTTAAAACTTGGACATTTTTTTGCGCTTTTCCACCCAAAGATACAACTTCGTCCAACTTTACCTGATAGGACGGAATATTTATTTTTTTACTATTAACTAAAACTTGTCCATGTCCGACCATTTGCCTGGCCATGGCCCTTGTCTTGGCAAATCCCAAACGGAAGATTATATTATCCAGTCTGGTTTCAAGCAGAGAGATTAACATCTCTCCGGTTTCACCCTTTTTGCTACCAACAGTTTTAACTAAATTCCGAAACTGTTTCTCCAAAAGACCATAGATTTCCTTTGCTTTTTGTTTTTCTCTCAATTGTTGTCCGTATTCGGAAAGTCTTTTTTTCATCTTTCTACCATGAAGTCCGCCCGGAGGAACATTCAGACGTCTCTGTAAGCTCGCAGATTCCTTACCGAAAATGTTTATCCCTTCTTTTCTGGCTATTTTATGTTTTGGTCCCGTATATCTTGCCATAGCTTAAATTCTCCTCTTTTTCTTCGCCCTTGGTCCATTATGCGGAACAGGCGTTATGTCTGCAATCAAAGAAATGGACAATCCGGCGCTTTTAATTGCTCTCAAAGCCGAATCTCTGCCCGCTCCCGGCCCTTTAACATAAACTTCAACAGTTTTTAATCCTTTTTCAGCTACTTTTTTAACCACATTTTCCATTGCGCTGGAAGCCGCAAAAGGAGTAGATTTTCTGGTACCCTTATAACCGGCTGAACCGGCTGAGCTCCATGCGATCACATCTCCTTTGTCGTTGGTGATGGTAATAATCGTGTTATTAAACGTAGACGTAATGTAGGCGCGACCATTACCGCTCACTACAACTTGAGATTTTTTGGCTTTTTTTACTGCCATTTTTGGACTTTCTTTAGGATCTGGCATAGCTTATTTCGTCTCCTTCTTTGTCGTCTCTGTTTTTACCGCCTCTTCTTTCTTGATAGCTCCAATCGTGACTCTTTTTCCCCTCTTGGTTCTGGCATTTGATCTGGTTCTTTGACCGCGAACCGGTAAATTTTTGCTGTGTCGTGAACCCCTGTAGGAGCCAATTTCCTTTAATCTCTTGATATCTGCGTACACTTCAGCCCTTAAATCCCCTTCTAATTTATATCCTTCCAGAACCTTCTGGATTCTTTTTTGTTCTTCTTCAGACAAAGATTTTACTCTTTTGGAGTCTTCTACTTCTGCTTTTTTAAGAATATCAACGACGTTTTTTCTTCCGATTCCGTAAATGTACGTTAACGCAATATCCACTCTTTTTGTGTCTTGTAAGTTATATCCCGCAATTCTCATAGATTATTTTATCCCTGTCTTTGTTTGTGTTTGGGAGTTTCGCAAACAACCCTCACAACGCCTGCGCGTCTGATTATTTTGCATTTAACGCATCTTTTTTTAACACTGGCCTGAACTTTCATATTATTTATTTAAATCTATAAGTTATTCTGCCCTTTGCTTTATCATAAGGGGTCATTTCGACCCTCACTTTATCGCCAGGCAAGATTTTAATAAAATTCATTCTCATCTTGCCCGATAAATGACAAAGAATTATAGCTCCGTTTGTCAATTCTACTCTAAAAAGGGTGTTGGGCAACGATTCCTTGACTACTCCCTCTATTTCAAAAGATCCCTGGTGAGCCATAAGTGATAATTATAGCAAATTAGCCTCTAAACTGCAATTACTTTCGTGTCAATACTTCCGTGCCCTGTTTTGTGATGGCAATTGACCTCTCAAAAAGCCCCGACAAGCTGCCATCCTTGCTTTTAATGGTCCATCCGTCCGATCCTGAATATACAACGTCGCTTTTGCCCATATTGTAAATTACCTCAACTGCAATCGTCATGCCTTCCTTCAAAAGCGGCGTTTTCAAGATAGAACAATCCAAATATCCCGGAACTTCAGGATCTTCGTGTAACTCTCTGCCTACCCCATGCCCGATAAGACTTTTGACAACCGAATATCCCTGCCCTTCAACAATTTCCTGAATTGTCTTGGAAATGTCTCCGATTCTATTGCCTAATCTTGCAGCTTGAATGCCCTCCCACATCGCTTTTTCTCCGGTTTGCAAAAATTTATCCACTTCATCATTCTTAGTCATCAATCCTTTATCCTTAATCCTTGTGGTTTGCGCCATATCCGTATGGAAACCTTGATAATACACTCCGCAGTCTATTCCCACTTTGTCTCCTTCTTTCAAGACATAGTCGGTCGGAATTCCATGCACAACCACATCGTTGGTAGAGATACAAATGGTATGCTTGTATCCTTCAACTTTTTTAAATCCCGGCTCTCCTCCTTTGGCAAGAATTAATTTCTCTGCCATCTGATCCAGCTCAATTTCCGAAATGCCGGCTTTGACGTTGGCAATTAACTCTTCCAAAACTTCTGCCAAAATCTTTCCGCCTTGACGCATTATTTCTATTTCTTTTTCCGTCTTAAATTTAATCATCTTAAGCTTTTTTCCTTTAATTTTTCTATAACTTTATCAACGGTTTGACCTATCGTGTCATTTGTTGTATCTATAATCACTGCATCCTTAACTATTCTTAAGGGGGACGCTGCTCTTTCGGTATCTTGCCTATCTCTTTCTTTCAGATCCTTCAATGTCTCATCAAAACTAACTTTAATTCCTTTATTTGTAAACTGTTTAAGTCTTCTCTCTGCTCTTTTTGCTATGTCTGCTGTTAAATAAATTTTAATGTCTGCATCAGGAATAACATCCGTGGTGATATCACGCCCTTCCATAACAACACTTCTTCCATTATTAATTGCATCTTCCGCTATTTTTCTTTGCCTTAAGACCATTTGCTTTCTAACTTTTGGGAAAATAGCAACTTTTGAAGCTGCTTTTCCTGCGTGAGGCTGAAAAATTTCATTAGTTACGTCTTCGTTATTTAAAAAAGCTTTTATCTCCCCATTTACTTCTTTTAATTCAATTACAATATCTCTAAATACCTTAACGACTTCATCTTCATTTTGCATGTTTATTTTTCTTCTTAAGCATGCAATCCCCAGTTCCCGATACATTGCACCTGTATAAACATAAAAAGCATTAAGTTTTTTCGCCAAAGCAATAGCTAAAGTTCCCTTACCCGAACCAACAGGACCATCTATTGCGATTTTTATTGACTTATGTGTAAACATTTTTATATAAAATACGGGGAATTTATTTTATTTTCTCCAAAATTTCTTTGCGAATGTCTTCGATTGGTTTTTCTCCGTCTATTTCAACCAGAATTCCTTTTTTCTGATAGTAATCCAAGACCGGTTTGGTCAAGGTGTTGAAAAGCTCAATTCTTTTCCGGATTGCCGTCAGAGTTTCATCCTGCCTATCTTCGCCGTTTCGGTAAGAAAGTCTCCACAACGCCTCCCTATCGGAAACCTTAAGAAGAATAACCCTATCTACTCCGTTTTCAAACATTTTTACCTGCTTTAAAGTTCTGGGAAAACCATCCAAAATATAGCCTTTTTCATATTCCGCCTTTTTCAGATATTCGCTTACTATTTCAACCGTTTTATCATCAGGAATAAGAAATCCGGCATTCATAATTTCTTTGATATAACGCCCAAGTGAAGTTTTTTCCTTAGCCATTTCCCTGAAGATATGCCCTGTTGAAAGATAAGGAATATCTAATTCTTCTCTCAAAAGATTTCCCTGCGTTGATTTTCCTGCTCCCTGTATTCCGATCAAAATTATTTTCATAGATTCGATTTCCTCACCTAATTTTTATTATACCCTTCGTAATTTCTCATTACCAATTGCGCCTCAACCGCCTTAATTGTTTCAAGCACAACCGAAACAACGATTAAAATTCCTGTTCCTCCCAACATTAAGGTTTGAACATTGGTAAAGGCGCGGGCGATGGTCGGAAAAATTGCAATAATACCCAAAAATATTGCGCCGGCCAGAGTTATGCGGGTTAAAACATAATTTAGATAGTTTGCTGTCGGAGTTCCCGGTCTAATGCCCGGAATAAATCCGCCGTATTTTTGAATTTCTTCCGCAATTTTCTTGGGATTGAAAATTACTGCCGTATAAAAATAGGTAAAACCTACCACCAGCAGGAAGTAAAGGCTGTTGTAAAATATTCCTGACGGATTAAATAATCCGGTAATTGCAGTTGCTATGCCGCTTAAAAATTTGATGGGGGAGGTCGTTAAATATTTTGCAATGATTGAAGGCAGAAGCACAAGGGAAACGGCAAAGATTATCGGAATTACTCCTGCTTGATTAACACGTAAAGGCAAATGTGTGGACTGTCCTCCGTACATCTTATTTCCCCTGACTCTTTTCGCATAATAAACAGTTATCTTGCGGGTGCCTTCGTTGATAAAGATTATTGAAGATATTACCAAAACACCCATCACCACAAAGGTTATTAAACTGAAAAAATTAGTGGCATTAATGGTTGAAATTGTTTGTCCAAAACTAACCGGAATTCTTCCGACAATTCCGGCGAAAATCAACAGAGATATTCCGTTGCCAATTCCTTTTTCAGTTATCAATTCCCCAAGCCAAACCAAAAGCATAGTTCCCGCAGCCATTGTGGCAACAAAAGAAAGGATGTTAAGCATATTCAAGGTTGAAATAATTCCCTGACTGCGGAGAAGAGCATACATACCAATCGACTGAAGAACTGCCAAAGGCACAGTTAGGATTCTCGTGTATTGGTTAATCATTTGTCTGCCGGACTCTCCTTCTTTGGATAACTCTTCAAGTTTTGGAAAAACCATGGTTAAAAGCTGAAGAATAATTGAAGCGTTAATGTAAGGATTAAGCCCCAGCGCCATTACGGAAAAATTAGCTAAAGTTCCTCCAGAGAAAATATCCAAAAGTCCCAAAAATTGATTCTGCGAAAAAAGAGATTTTAATGCGCCCAGATTTACACCTGCAACCGGTATGTGAGCGAAAATTCTGAAAACTATGAAAATGCCTGCTGTAAACAAAAGCTTTCTCCTTACATCCGGAGTTTTCATGCTCTTGGTAAAAATCCCGAAAATATTGTTCATACAGGGAAACTAGAGTTCTACTTTTCCGCCGGCTTTTTCAATTTTTTTTAAAGCTTCTTTGGAAACCGGCAATTTTACGATTAAAGAAACTGTTAATTCTCCGTCTGCCAAAATTTTGACTCCATATTTTTTAGCATCTTCAAGGTTAACAATTTTATTGTCAGAAAGTGACTTAATATCAACGACGGTGCCTTTTTTTAATCCATTCAAAACCTTAACGTTTACCGTTATCGGCTGATTTTTGAAAGATTTATTTTTGCCTTTTCCTCTTAAGAAAGGAAGTCTCTTAATAATGGTTAGCGCTCCGCCTTCGAAATTTAAGGATCTGTCACCTTTAGCGTTCTGTCCTTTGGTTCCCCTTCCGCCTGTTTTACCCCGGCCTGATCCGTGGCCCTGACCCAATCTTTTTTTGCTTGTCTTTATAATTTTTTTTAAAGTTGAAAGTTTCATAATTATTTTCTAGATCTTATCCTGTTGTTTTTGTGATATCTTTCAGTCATTCTCTTCAGAGCTTCAATTGTGGCATAAACATTGCTAGCCTGATTCTTGGTTCCCAAAACCTTTGAGGAAATATTTTCTATTCCACAAGCCGCAACTACACTTCTGACTGCTCCTCCGGCGATAACTCCTGATCCACGCGGAGCGGGCTTTAACATCACTTTTGCCGCGCCCAATTTGATTGTAAATTCAAAAGGAATAGTGCCGTTAATTATAGGCACCTCTATAATGTGCTTTTTGCCAAGCAGAACTCCTTTTCTGATAGCCCCCGAAATGTCCGGCCCCTTACCAAGCCCTACTCCGACTTTTCCTTTTTTATCTCCAACAACGATTAGAACTGAAAATCCGATTTTATTTCCACCTTTAGTTTTCTTGGAAACTCTATTTACCTGTACTATTTTTTCCTCAAAACCGTCACTTGGTCTGTCTCTGTAAGATCTTGAATTATCCATTAGAATTCCAGTCCTCCTTCCCTGGCACCCTGGGCAATCGAACTAATTCTTCCGTGATACGAATAGGATCCTCTGTCAAAAACAACTTTTTTAACTTTCTTTTCAGTTGCTTTTTTGGCCAATAAAACTCCAACCGCTTTTGCCTTGGCAATCTTGCCGGCAACAATTCCTTTAATATGTTTTTCATTAACCGCAACAATTGTTTTTCCGGCAACATCGTCAATTAATTGTGCATACATAAAACGATTGGACTTATAAACAGACAATCTTGGTCTGTCCGCCGTTCCTTTAATTTTGGATCTTGTCCTGGTCTGCCTTTTTATTTTTCTCTCTATTTTAGAATTCATAATTTATTTTACTCCTAACGCTTTGGCAGCTTTTCCGACCTTTCTTCTTATTTTTTCATTTTGATATTTTATTCCTTTTCCCTTGTATGGTTCAGGTGGTCTGATGCCTCTTATTCTGGCTGCCATATTTCCGACCAAATCTTTATTTACTCCGGACACAATTATAATATTTTCTGCAACCGTAAAAGTTAATCCATCCATTGCCTTAACCGTTACGGGATGGGAAAAACCAACGGAAATAATCAGATCGCGACCGTTCACTTGAGCCCTGTATCCGACACCTGACAATTCAAGACGTTTCTCAAACCCTTTAGAAACACCCGTAACCATATTGGAAACCATTGCTCTGGTCAAGCCCAAAACCGGCTTCAAACCTTCACTATTTTTATCTTTCAAAGAAAATGTCAAGCGTCCCTCTGCCATTTTAACATCTACTCCTTCAGGAATTCCAAAGGAAAGATTTCCCTTGGGACCGGTTATCTTAACCATATCGTTCTCGATAACAACATTAACGCCCTCTATTATACTGACCGGTTTTTTTGCAAGTTTTGACATATTATTACCAAATTCTAAACAGAATTTCTCCTCCCATATTTCGTTTCAAAGCTTCACGACCCGTCATAATTCCCTTATTGGTAGAAAGAACTATCGTGTGTCTGCCCTTTCTCTGAATTCCCGGAATTTCCTTGGCTGTGGCATATTTACGCAAAGACGGCTTGGAAACCACTAAGACATCTGTAAAATTGGCAACTCTTTTGTCATATTTAATTTTGGCAATTATAACTTTTTTCTCTTCCTTTGCGCCGACTTCAAAGTTTTCCAAAAAGCCCTCTGAAACCAAAACTTTACAAATCGCTTTGTTAATTTTTAGGTTATCCAAAGCAACTTCTCTTCTGTTAGCTTTGACTGCATTTTTAATTCTAATTATTAAGTCTGAAATTCTATAATTCATAAATTCGATAAACTCACTACCAACTAGATTTAACTACACCCGGCAATTGTCCTTTCAAAGCCAGCTCCCTGAAACACAATCTGCAAATACCAAATTTTCGGATGTAAGCCCTATTTCTTCCGCAAATATTACAGGTATTTTTCTGTCTGACCTTAAATTTCGGCTTACTGTGCGCTTTAATTATGTTAGATTTTTTAGCCATATATTTTTATTTAACAAAAGGCATTCCCAATGCTTTTAACAATGCGAATCCGCTTTTATCATCCGTTGCGGTTGTAACAATAGTTACCTCAAACCCTTGTACTCTGTCAATTTTACCCGGATCTATTTCAGGAAAAACCGTGCTTTCGGTAAAACCCAATGAATAATTGCCGTTCCCATCAAAACTTGTCTTTTTTACTCCATGAAAATCTCTGAACCTTGGCATGACAACACTGATTAATCTCTCAAAAAAATCATACATTTTTTGTCCTCTCAAAGTTACCACCAAACCAATTTTATCTCCTTCTCTTAGCTTGAAGGAAGAAATTGATTTTTTGGCGCTGGCCCATTTGGGCTTTTGTCCGGTAATTTGAGCCAAAATTAAAGACGCTTTTTCCAAATTCTTTTTATCTGCTACTGCATCTTTGACTCCCATGTTCACCACTATTTTTGACAAAGCCGGCACAGCCATACTGTTTTTAAGACCCAGTTCTTTTTGTAAAACTCCTGCAATTTCTTTTTTAAATCTGTTTTTTAATGTATCCATAGTTATATTTTCTTATCACACTTTCTGCAAACTCTGATTTTATCATTTTTTTCTACTCTAAATCCAATCCGGGTTTGCGCTTTACAATGCGGACAGATAAGAGCTACGTTCGTGCACGGCAAAGGCTTGGTAATCGTAACTATTTCCGAGCTCTGACCTTGAGCTCTGGCTTTCATATGTCTTTTATATTGATTAATTCCGGTTACCAAAACCTTCTCAATTTTTGGCAAAATCTTTTCTATTTTGCCGGTCTTGCCCTTATCTTTTCCCAAAACTATTTTGACTAAATCACCTTTTTTTAATTTCATATTTTATTAAATTACTTCGATTGCCATGCTGGCAATTTTCGAAAAACCTTTATCTTTTACTTCTCTGGCAATAGGTCCAAAAACTCTGGTTCCTATCGGATTTTTATCTGTCGCATTATCAATTACTACTCCCGCATTGTCGGAAAATCTAATGTAGGATCCGTCCGCTCTTCTTCTTTCTTTTCTGGTTCTGACCAAAATTACTTTGACGATCTGGCTGTCTTTAACCGTCCCGATTGAGCTTGCTCCTTTGACTACGCAATTTAAGACATCGCCTATATAGCCGAATTTTCTTTGGGATCCGCCAAAAATATGCACAACCATCAAAGCTTTCGCCCCACTATTGTCCGCCACTTTCAATATTGTTCTATGCTGAACCATCTTTGATTACCTCCAATATTTTAAAATTCTTAGTCTTGGATATCGGTTTTGTTTCCACAATTTTTACTCTGTTTCCGACAATCGGCGTAAAAGTTCCGGTATCTACATTCAAATTGCTGTCTCTTTTAATCAGTTTTTTGTATAAAGGATGAGGAAATTTCCTCGTAATCCTAACCACTGCTGTTTTGTTCATTTTTACCGACGTAACGACTCCGTTAATTATTTTTTTCATATTATTTTTTCTTGCTTGGCTTAACCTCCGATAACTGTTTCATTCTTAAAACTGTCATCATTTGCGCAATTTCTTTCCTTTTTACAGTTAACTGACTGGTATTTTTGAGCTTATTTTGCACTTTTTCTAATTTTAACTGCGCCAAAGCATCTTTTGCTTGGATAATTAAACTACCCAGCTCTTTTATACTTTTTGCAAATAATTCTTTTTTCTCTTTTGTTTTCATATTAAATATTGTATTCCGACTTAACAACAATTCTTGTCTTGACGTCTAATTTGTAGGACGCAAGTCTTAATGCCGCAAAGGCAATTTCTTTTGCGACTCCACCCATTTCAAAAAGCATTCTTCCCGGTTTAACTTGAGCCACGAATTCAAATACGTCTCCTTTGCCTCCGCCCATACGGGTTTCTGCCGGCTTTTTGGTAATCGGCTTATCAGGAAAAATTCTTATCCAAAGTCTTCCTCCTCTTTGAGTATAATGCGTTATCGCACGTCTGGCTGCCTCTATCTGTCTGCTGGTCACTGCCCCTCTGGTTTCAGACAAGAGACCGTATTCACCAAAAGAAACCTTGACTCCCGAATGAGCTTTTCCTCTGATTCGGCCTTTGTGTTGTTTTCTAAATTTTGCTCTTTTTGGTGCTAACATATTATTTCCCTTCTCCTCTGTTGATCCAGACTTTTACGCCAATGTATCCTTTTTTCGTTAAAGCCGGAACGCTCGCGAAACTAATTCTCTCTCTAATGGTCGATAACGGAACTGTTCCTTTTTGCATTTTTTCTTTTCTGTTTATTTCCGCTCCGCCGACACGTCCTGAAATAATAATTCTTATTCCCTTTGCTCCGGATCCCATCACTCTTTCCACTGTTTGAGCCAGAACTCTGCGGTGAGGAAGACGTTTTACCAACTGATCGGAAATGTTCTTGGCAACCAAAAATACATCCAAGTTTGGCTCCTTGATTGGCTCTATTCTAATATCTATCTTCGGAGCTGTCTTGGAATTCTTTTTGATTTTTAGAAATTTATATAAATAATCTTTCACTTCTTCCAAACCGCTTCCGGCTCTGCCGATGACCATACCCGGTCTTGAAACATTAATTGTTAACTTCAAACTATTGATTGATCTTTCTATTTCAATCTCCGAAACTCCGGCTCCGGATAATTTTTCCATCAGAGCTTTTCTTAATTTGAAATCTTCCAACAGTACGTCTTTATAGTTTTTATCATCGAACCAACGACTGCTCCAATTATAAATTGGCCCAAGTCTTAAAATGTGCGGATTAACTTTTTGTCCCATATTATCCTTTCGCCTCCAATATTATTTTGATGTGACTGCTTCTTTTTTTATAAGGATGGGTTCTTCCTCTGGTTGACGCATGAAATCTTTTTAAACCGGGTCCGTCCCAGACTTCAATTCCTTTAATAACCAATGATTCTTTACTTTTCTTGGCATTGTTGACAGCATTGGCAATCGCGCTTTTCAGTACGGCGTTTAAAACGCTCGCCCCTCTTTTCTGGGTCATATCCAGCACATTTAATGCTTTATCCAAAGAAAGATTGCGTATTCCATCCGCTACTAATCTTACTTTTCTCGGACTCATTCTGATTGAACTGCTTCTTGCGATTATTTGCATATTTTATGTCTTAGAGATTTCTCTGGCTACAACTCTTCCATGACTTCTGAATGTTCTGGTAGGAGAGAACTCTCCCAACCTGTGTCCGACCATTCCTTCAAGAACGAACAACGTGATAAAGTTTTTTCCGTTATGAATTGCAAAGGTATGTCCGACAAATTCAGGCGAAATTTGACTGGCTCTGGCCCACGTTTTGATCGCGGACTTGTCGCCCATTTGCTTTTGCTTCATTATTTTCTTTAATAGTTTTGGGTCAATAAATGGCCCTTTTTTAATACTTCTTCCCATATTTTAGTTAGGCCTGGACATCCTGCCTTTCCTTCTCCCTTGTAATATGTATTTATTCGAATATTTCTTCTTTTTTCTGGTTTTTCCAACTGCCGGACGACCTGCGTAAGTCATTGGTCTTTTCCTTCCAATTCCGCTTCGACCTTCTCCTCCTCCATGAGGATGAGATCTTGGATCTTGAGCAACTCCTCTGACTGTCGGCCTGATACCCCTGTGTCTAGTTGCACCCGCTTTACCGAACACTTTATTTTTCCAATCAATATTTCCCAATGTTCCGACTGTCCCCAGACAATCACCGTCAACTCTTCTGATTTCCCCCGAAGGGAGCTTCAGGTCAATATTGTTTCCTTCTTTGGCCTGAACAATAATTCCGGTTCCCGCGCTTCTGCCCATCTGACCACCACGACCAGGCATAATCTCAACATTGTGAACAACAGTTCCAAGAGGAAGCGCTTTTAACGGAAGAGCATTTCCTACCTTAATTTCAGCGTCAGGACCTGATTTTACCACATCTCCGACCTTTAAGCCAAGAGGAGACAGGATGTACATCTTATCTCCGTCGGCATAATAGACAAGAGCAATTTCGGTTGTTCTGTTTGGATCGTATTCAATAGCGCTGACTTTGCCTTCAATTCCAAATTTATTGCGCTTAAAATCAATCACCCGCATAAAGCGTTTATGTTCTCCGCCCTGATGTCTGACTGTAACTTTACCTGAATTATCTCTGCCTGAATTTTTCTTTCTTAAAAACTTTAAGTTACTCATAGTGTATAGCCTCCCTTTAGGATTATTTTTGCTCTCCTTGTCCTCCAACATCAAAAAGTCCGATTTTCTGATCTTTTGCCAACTGCACTGTTGCTTTTTTCCAAGTTGTTTTCACAAATTCTTCTCTTTTTGCTCCGCGTCTGTCGGTTTTTCCTTTAACCAGACACGTCATTATTTTTGTAACTTTCACCTTAAATTTATCCTGAATAGCCTGTTTGATCAAAGGCTTGTTGGTTGCCACTTCAACTTTGAAAGTATATCTTCCGATAGCTGCGTCTTTCATTGATTTTTCAGTAATGATTGGCGCGATAATCACGTCTCTGATATTCATATTTTATTTTTTAACAAATACCTCTTTAAGGCTAATTACGGCCTCTTTCATCAAAATAATCATTTTATTATCCAAAACTCTGTAAGCGTTAAGTGAATTGGCGCTGACAATTTCCACTCCTTCAATATTTCTTCCGGCGCGATAAACATTTTCCGATTCTTTTCCCGGCTTTGGCATAACCAATAAAATCTTTGAAGCATCTTTTATTTCCAAACTCTCTAGAACTTGCGCCATTAATTTTGTTTTTGGTGTAATTGTTTCTAAGCCCTGGATTATTTTTATTTCGCTGTCTTTGAGTTTCAAGGAGAGTGCGGAGAAAAGCGCGAGGATTTTCATTTTTTTGGAAATACTAAGAGACAAATCTCTGGGGGTTGGACCGAAAACACGTCCTCCGCCAACAAAAATTGGAGCGCGTCTGGAACCGTGTCTGGCTCGTCCTGTTCCCTTTTGCTGATAAATTTTCTTGGTGGTTCTGTCGACTTCTCCTCTGTCTTGGGTTTTTGATGTTCCTTGTCTTTGATTTGCCAAATAAACTCTGACCGCTTGAGACATCAGGGAATCATTTATTTTAGCCCCGAATATTTCTGCCGGAAGAGCGATATGTCCTGCAATTTTTCCTTTAATATCAAAAACTGAAGCGTTCAGGCTGACACTTTTGACCGATTTGGAAACGGCTATTTTAGCCTCAATTTTGGTCTTTTCGACCTTTCTTGCAGCAACTTTAACCGGAGCTTTTTTAACAGCCACTTTCTTAACGACGGGTTTGGCTGTTTTTGTAGCTTTCTTTACTGCAACTTTTTTAATAACCTTTTTTGCTGCCATTATTTAACCTCCTCCTTCACTTCTTTTTTCTCTTCGACGGGTTTAACTTCCTCAGCTTTTACTTCTACTTTAACTTCCTCTTTTGGTTCTATTACTTTTTCCTCAACTTTTTCCGTAAACAAAGGGACGAATTTCTTGTCTTCTCCCGTTTTTTTCAACGTTAACAATGTATTTCTTCCGCCGGGAACTAAACCCTTAACCAGAATGAAATTATCATCAACCGCTACAATTTTTATATTTTTGACCGTAACCTGCTCATTCCCCATTTTTCCTGCCATTCTTTTGCCCTTATAAACTCTTCCGGGGGTAGTAGTTGAACCGATTGCTCCGGGCGCCCTTTCTCTGTCTGATTGTCCGTGCGTTCTAGGTCCTCCCTTGAAATGATATCTCTTAACCCCGCCGGCATAACCTTTTCCTTTAGATATTCCGGTAACATTTATAACGTCTCCGGGTTTGAAAACTTCACCGGCTTTAATTACGTCTCCAACAGCAGGCATTGCTTCCGCGTCTGCCATCCTTACTTCTCTTAAGAATTGGTAATCTGATCTGTTGCTTTTTGGGGCTTTCGCTTTAGATCTCTTGTCAAAACCTAATTGGACGGCAGAATATTTATCCCGGGCTTGAGTTTTGATTGCTACGACAACATTTCCACCTACATTTAATTTAGTAACCGGAATACGGATTCCGTTTTCTAAAAATTTTTGTCCTTGTTCAACTTTTTTTGCTAATATCGAATTCATATTTCTAAATCCTGAGCTTGCCGAATGGACGCGTAAAAACCAAAAAAGCGACTGCACACAGTCGCTTTAGGGAAAAATCCCAAAAACTTTCTATCTATGCAGCCTTATTTACCTCCAATCGGTTAAACATGACTTTCAAGGGTAATTATATACAAAGAAGCGAAAAAATGCAATACGCTCGAGAAGCCATAGGGGAGGACTACATTTTTATTTCTATATTTACTCCTGCGGGTAATTCAAGATGGGTAAGAGAATCAATTGTCTTGTCTGTCGGGGAAATAATATCAATTAATCTCTTGTGAACTTTGATTTCAAAGTGGTCTCTGGCGTCTTTATCTATGAAAGGAGACTTATTGATGGCGAAAAGTGATCTTCTGCTGGGAAGAGGAATTGGACCTACAACTTTGGCGCCGGTTCTGATAGCTGTGTCAAGAATCTGCTGACAGCATGAATCGATTACTCTGGCATCGTAACTTTTTAAACGTACTCTTATTCTCCCTTTTGCCATTTGACTATTTTACTATATAAGGAAAATTTATTCAAGAAGGAATTAAAGAGGTCTTTGTAGCGACATAATTTATTTCTCCGAATTAGGTTTTGAAGATTTTATAATTCCTGCTTTTTCAAGCTTCAATAGACGCTTTTTGCTGCACAGTAATTTTCGCCCACTGAAGCTATTTTTGTCTCCGTATATAACAATCGGATCCCCATCTACAAGCGCAAACCTAAGACTATCAATATGGTGGTCTTTAGTTTCTCCCGCAACTGCAACGCGCAAAGTTTCACCTTCTGGAGCTACTTGTATGAAATAGGGGGCCTTCTTACCTCTGATATACGAAAATAATTGATTTGATTCATGAATAGATATTATCCTTTCAGGTGACATAATTTTGAGGACAGGATGCAAATTTTAAGCAGTGATCTTGGTGATGACGCCTGCTCCGACTGTTTTTCCACCTTCTCTGATTGCAAATCTGGTTCCATCTTCCATTGCGACAGGAACAATCAATTTAACCGTCATTTTGGTATTATCTCCGGGCATAACCATTTCCACACCCTTGGGAAGAGTAACTTCGGCTGTAACATCAGTTGTTCCGATATAGAATTGCGGTCTGTATCCCGTGAAGAATGGTGTATGACGTCCGCCTTCTTCTTTAGTGAGAATATAACCTTCCGCTTCAAAATCCGTATGAGGGGTGATTGAGCCCGGCTTGGCAAGAACTTGTCCTCTTTCAACATCGTCTTTTTCAATTCCTCTGACCAAAAGCCCAACATTGTCTCCGGCTTGACCTTCATCCAACTGCTTATGGAACATTTCAACTCCGGTTACAACCGTTGCTTTGGTGGGCTTAATTCCGATGATTTCTGCCGGCTCGTTAACTTTGATTTTTCCTCGGCTGATTCTTCCCGTAACAACTGTTCCTCTTCCCTTGATCGAGAAGACATCTTCAATAGGCATCAGGAACGGCTTATCAATTTCTCTGACCGGGGTCGGAATATCTTTATCAACTGCGTCCATCAAGGCCAAGATTTGTTTTTCTGCTTCCGGATCGCCTTCCAAAGCCTTAAGCGCTGATCCTCTAACGATCGTAATCTTGTCTCCGGGATATTTGTACTTGGTCAGAAGCTCTCTGACTTCCATTTCAACCAAATCCAAGAGCTCTGCATCCTGAACCATATCGCATTTATTCAAGAAGACAACTATTGCCGGAACTCCGACTTGATAAGCCAAAAGAATGTGCTCTCTGGTTTGAGGCATTGGTCCATCAGGCGCTGAAACAACCAAAATGGCTCCGTCCATCTGGGCTGCACCCGTAATCATATTTTTGATGTAATCTGCATGACCAGGGGCATCGATATGGGCATAATGTCTGGCTTTTGTTTCGTATTCGATGTGGGAGATATTAATGGTGACCCCGCGGGCTCTTTCTTCCGGCGCATTATCAATATCCTCATACTTCATTGCTGTCGCCAGTCCCTGTTTGGAAAGAACTGTTGCAATAGCTGCGGTTAAAGTAGTCTTACCATGGTCAACATGACCAATAGTTCCAATGTTTACATGCGGTTTTGTTCTTTGATATTTTACTGCCTCTGCCATATAAATTTAACTTTTAAAGATAAACTTAAATATACATCATTTTTTATGCCTCGTCAAGAGGCAATCATACGAATATTTTACTATTTTGTCTGTTTTTTGAAAAATTAGTAACTTTTTTAGTTGCCTTTTTCCCGTGAGGAAATTTAGATAAATCAATCCGCTCCAAAGTTCTTCCCACAAAAAATCCCCTCCCGGGGATTTCTGATTTATGAGGATTTATCTTGTCACTGATACCGGATCTGCAAGCTCAATCGTCGTTGCCGTTATAGTAATTCTACTATTAGCTACACTCTTAACTATTGTATAGCCCGTATTGTACGATGTAACCGTACAATCAGATACTGCTGCTCCATTATTTATCTGTGGATCAACAGGCAACGCTGCAATATATGTTGGAACCAAAGCAGCGCAAATATCTACACCATCTGACCCAGCTGGCTTTTTAAGAGTTAAAGCTGCCGTTGTAATACCGTCTGGTAAGACTCCCTTATTGTCTGCCATATACTGATTGACTGCATTCAAGATTGCATTAACATCGCTTCGTCTCTTTGTATTGTTGGCTTGAGAGAATTGTCTGGCAGGATTAATAGCGATAAGAGTGATTGCAAGTAAGACTGCGAGGATACCAATAAC